>CAJHYN010000182.1_pt1 | contig 37840 bp, 36 predicted proteins | sample 9198641 | NCBI WGS metagenome assembly CAJHYN01 (sample SAMEA7708370, study PRJEB35096) | sediment metagenome | biome: marine neritic benthic zone biome [ENVO:01000025]; feature: sediment [ENVO:00002007]; material: shallow marine sediment [ENVO:03000034] sea grass bed [ENVO_01000059] ... | reverse complement strand
CTCATTTAGGACTCTTTTTTTTAATAAATCTGCAAGTTTTTCCTTTTAATTTATTAATATCTTGCAGCTTTATCAATATCCCAATTGCTTTGTTTCTCCCTTTTCAGCCTCTTTTCTAAACTTTCTTTGCTTTTTCAGGAACGACTAAATAAGAATTTCTTACAAAAAAATTTCCGCACACTTCGGCTATTTCATTCTTGGAAATATTTTTAATTAAAATTTGACACTCCATCTTTTTATCCGTAATTTATATCAGATAAAAAAATCTGCTTATAGTATCTGGTAATCAGACACTATACACTTATTATAAATATTCGGAGATAATAATGGAAAATAATCAATCGGAAGTTCAATATCATTTAGTAAAAGATTATGTTAAAGCAAATATCAAAGCCGCAAACGTTTTCGAAAAATATGGGATTGACTTCTGCTGCAAAGGAAACAGGCCTATAACTGAAGTTTGCAAAGAGAACAATATAGAAATCAACCAGGTTTTAGACGAAATATCAAATCTGGATTCGACAGATCAAAGTAAGAATAATCAACGTTTTGACGAATGGGAATTAACATTTTTGATGGATTATATTGTTAATAATCATCACAAATTTGTTCGGAATATGATTTCGCAGTTAACTCCACATTTAGAAAAGGTTACTCTTAAACATGGAAATACCTACCCCTATTTAAATGAGGTCGAATCCCTTTTTAAGGAAGTTACTAAAGATATGGTTTCGCACATGGATAAAGAAGAAAAAATGTTATTCCCCATAATTAAGTATTTGAAAGATTGTGAGAAATTTGAGGAAAAGCCAAAAACAAACGGTTATGGAACTATTATTACTCCCATCGAGGTTATGGAAACCGAACATACAAATGCCGGAGATGCAATGGAAAAAATCAAAATACTTACAAATAATTTCACTCCACCTGCAGATGCTTGCAATACATTTCAGTTAACGTATAGTGAATTAAGTGATTTTGAAAAGGATCTGCATATACATGTTCATCTTGAAAATAACATTTTATTTCCGAAAGCAATACTTTTGGAAAAGGAATTAACATCAGAATAGGATTCTGAAAATGAAAAGAAATGCCTCCTTAACGCCTTTATCAATAGACCATCACCACGGATTAATTTTAGCTGCATTAATTAAAAAAGATGCACCAAAGTACGAAAAATTACCTCAATCCCTTGAAGGCAAAATCGAGTATACATTAAAAGCCTGGGAAAACGAACTAATGATTCATTTCAAAAATGAAGAAGACATATTATTTCCTGCCGTGAAAGGAAAAAACAACGAATTAGATAACACTATCGAAGAACTGCTGGAAGAGCATGTAAAAATAGGAGGTTTAGTCAATTCACTAAGAACTGATTCTGATAAAGAAACCATTTTGAATGAACTTGGTAATATCCTCGAAGGTCACATCAGAAAGGAAGAACGAATTCTATTTGAGAAAATCCAGCAAATTTTTCCCGAAGAAGAGCTGATAAAACTAATTGGCGTAATTGAACCGGTAAAAGAGCTGAACTCTAAAAAATAATTCGTTGTACTAAGTTTTATCATTGCATTAGCACAAAAAATATAGTAATTTATAATCAGAATAAAAATTCTGTTTATAATGAAATTAAAAGGTTAAAATGAGTGAAATAATTAACAACAGTAAAATGAGGGTTGAAGCTCTTAAGAAGCTTATTCTAAAATTACACAAAAACGAAAACGTCGAAGAAACACGCAAAGAACTTTCAGAGTTAATGGGGAGTGTGCCTTATGGCGAAGTTGTTCAAGCAGAGCAGCAACTAATTGATGAAGGAATGGACAAAGAAGAAGTAGTAAAACATTGTGATCTCCATTCTGAAGCATTGAAAGGTAAAATTGAAGGAGTGAATTTTAGTGATTTACCAAATGGCCATCCCGTTGACGTATTCTTAAAAGAAAATCTTGAAATCAAAAAAGTAATTGAACAAATAAGGGATTTATTTAAGAAAAATTCAGAACGTGATTCAAAAGAGGATTCAAACGATATATTGGTATCGCTAAACACAATATTCAATTCACTAATGGATATTGAAAAGCATTATATGCGAAAAGAAAATTTGGTATTTCCTTATTTAGAGAAAAATGATATTACCGGTCCGCCAATGGTTATGTGGGGAAAGGATGATGAAATAAGAAGTTTATTGAAATCATGTTTTCCGCTATTCAAAGAAAATGAAGAAGCTATTTCCGAGAATGTTCAAGGATTCATTGATTTAATGTTTGAACCGACATTAAAATCAATTGAAGAAATGATATATAAAGAAGAGAATATTTTATTCCCGATGTGTTTGGATACTTTGACAGATATAGAGTGGTATCAAATTCAAGAACAAAGTGATGAGATAGGTTATTGCCTTTATTACCCGGAAATTAAATGGCAGCCGGAATTTGCAGATAAACATGAAGTTAAAAGTGAAGACGATAAGAGAATAAAATTTTCAACAGGATCATTTACAAATGAAGAGCTCGAATGCATGATTAACAGCCTCCCGCTTGACATAACCTTTGTTGATAAAGACGACAAAGTAAAATATTTCTCACACGGTACTGACAGGATATTCCAAAGACAAAAATCGATTTTAGGAAGACAGGTGCAATTCTGCCACCCGCCGTCAAGCGTGCACATTGTAAATCAGATTGTTGATGACTTCAAATCCGGCAAACAAGATTCAGCAAAATTCTGGATCAACTTACATGGAAAATTTGTGCACATAGCTTATTACGCTGTGAGAAATGAAAAAGGTGAATACCTTGGTACTGCAGAGCTATCGCAAGACATTGCTGAATACCGAAGTCTTGAAGGTGAAAGAAGAATTCTACAATACGATAAATAAGGGATGCTATGGAAAACAATAATAAACTTAAAGATATAACTCCGGAAACTATCGTCGGGGATTTGCTTAAAAATTTTCCTGAATTGGAAGATAAACTGATTGAAAAAGCACCTGTTTTTAAGAAGCTGAAAAATCCGGTCTTAAAAAGAACCGTTGCAAAAGTTACTTCATTAAAGCAGGCATCTGTTATAGCAAACATATCAATCGCTGAATTAATAAATTACTTGAGAAAAGAGGCAGGGTTAGAAAATATTGAGGTTAATTCCGTAAACGAATCTAAATCAGAAAAACCAAATTGGGTAAAAGAAGAAAATATAAAATTCACTTATGATGCTCGAATAGATTTAGAAGGCGGCATTCATCCTGCAGCAAAAGTAACAAAAGAAATTCTTCAATTGAATGGAGATGAAATCTACTGCTTAATTACTCCCTTCGTGCCGGCCCCACTTTTAGATATAGTTCATCAAAAAGGTTTTGAATCATTTTCAGAGAAAATAGAAGCTGATGAGGTATATAATTATATTAAGAAATTATCGTGACTCGTAGATTTTCATAAAAAAAATATAAAAAGCTCCTATCAGGAGCTTTTTTTCTTGCCTAAAATAAAACAAAAGCGTAGATTTATAATCAGAATTTTAATTCTGTTTATATAATTACTAACTCAAATACGGAGACTAACTTATGTTCTGTTATCAATGCGAACAAACTTTCAGAGGCGAAGGCTGTGTAGATTTCGGCGTTTGCGGTAAATCAGAATCTTCTTCAGATTTACAGGACTTAATAATCTACAGTGTTAAAGGAATAGCAGTTTATCAAAATCTTGCTAAAGACTACAGCGTTAAAAATGAAAAAGTAAACAAATTTATTTTAGATGCAATTTTTGCTACAGTTACCAATGTTAATTTTGACGATGACAAGCTTGCAGAAATTATCTATAAGTCAATTGAAATGAGAGAAGAAATTAAAAGGGAATTCTTTGCAAAATATTTAGAAAGAGAAGGCAAGGAATTTAACGAAACTTTACCCTTGGTTGTAAATTGGATTCCTGCCGAAGATAGAAGCGAATTACTTCAGCAAGCAAGAAAAGTAGGCGTCCTTAAAGAAATTGAAAATGAAGACGAAGATATACGTTCGTTACGACAATTATTATTACACGGAATAAAAGGAACTGCTGCTTATGCTTTCCATGCATTGGAATTAGGTAAACTCGATGAAGAAGTTATCGAATTTATGTATAAAGGCTTAGCTGCATTAGCTGATTATGAAATTACAATGGAAAAACTTTTAGAACTTTCATTAGAGTGCGGCAAAGTAAACTTCACTTGTATGGAAAATTTGGATTCAGCTCACACTAGTACTTATGGACATCCGGTACCGACAAAAGTAAATTTGGGCGCAAAAAAAGGCCCGGCAATTTTGGTTTCCGGTCACGATTTGAAAGATTTGGAATTATTGTTAAAGCAAACAGAAGGTAAAGGTATTACAATTTATACTCACGGCGAAATGTTACCTGCACATGGTTATCCTGAATTGAAAAAGTACTCACACTTGTTTGGAAATTACGGTGGTGCTTGGCAGGATCAAAAATTAGAATTTGATAAATTCCCGGGCACAATTTTAATGACAACAAATTGTATTCAAGAACCTCTCGATTCGTATAAGAAAAATATTTTTACAACTGGAACAGTAGCATGGCCTGGTGTTCAGCATATTGATGAAAATAAAGACTTTACTCCTGTTATAGAGAAAGCTTTAGAATTAGGCGGATTTGCTGACGACATTCCAGGAAAAGATATTCTAGTTGGCTTTGGACACAATGCTGTTTTAGGCGTTGCAGATAAAGTAATTGATGCAGTAAAATCGGGAGCAATTAATCATTTCTATTTAATCGGCGGATGTGACGGTGCAAAATTTGGCAGAAACTATTACACAAAATTCGCTGAAGAAGCCCCAAAGGATTCTGTAATTTTAACTTTAGCTTGCGGTAAATATAGATTTAACAAAATGGAATTCGGCGACATAGGCGGCATTCCCAGATTGCTTGATGTCGGACAATGCAACGATGCCTATTCAGCAATTAAAATTGCAGTAGCTTTGTCGGAAGCTTTTGGCGTAGGTGTAAATGAATTACCGCTGTCTTTAATCATTTCCTGGTATGAGCAAAAAGCAGTGGCAATTTTATTAACCTTGTTACACCTCGGAATTAAAAACATAAAGTTAGGGCCAACTCTTCCTGCATTTATCACACCGAATGTGTTAAACGTTTTGGTAGAAAAATTCAGCATTGCTCCTATTGAATCAGTTGAAGAAGATTTGATGGTTGTTGCATAACTTCAATTTAGTTGATCCTCATTCGTGTATTCGTGGCTAAAATTAAATGTGTAAGAAGCAGTAGCCACGAATCACACTAATTACCACGAATAAATCTTTTTTACGAACTTACCTATCGCATATCTAACAAGACTATTCGTTCTGCTTCAACGTTTTGATTTTAATCCCTAATTCAACAATTAAATTTTGACATTCTCAGAGCATCAATATAATTAAACATAATACTTGACACGGGGATCTTTTCTTTGTATTTTATTATCAGAATAAATACTCCGATTTAAGTTTACATGTTCTTCCAATTAAAAAACAATGGGAACTATGAAAAACTTTCAAAAATTACTTTTCACAATAGGTTTATTTTTCTTCGCTACTTCTCTATTTGCCCAAAGTCAGGGCGAAACTTTTTTCAAACAAAAATGCTCGGCATGCCATACAATAAACAAAGGCAGACTTGTTGGGCCTGATCTGGTAAATATTCATCAAAAAAGAAATGAAGAATGGCTTATTAAATATATTCAATCCTCCCAAACTATGATTCAAAGTGGCGATTCTATAGCCGTTGCAATTTTTGAAGAGTATAACAGATTGATAATGCCCGACCCTCAATTATCAGCTTCGGAAATAAAATTAGTTCTTGATTACATTGAAAGCTCAAGCGGAGCTGTTGCGGATATTCAAATTTCCGAAAATTCTATCTTAAAAGACATAACCGCTGCTGAAATAAATAACGGCAGAAATCTTTTCGAAGGGATCAAAAGGTTTGAAAACGGTGGCCCTGCGTGTATTTCCTGCCATTCGGTTCAAAGCAGTTTGATTTTTCCCGGAGGAAAGCTTTCTAAAGATTTGACTAAAATTTTTGAAAGTATGAACGATGCGGGAATTAAAGCCATAATTTCCAATCCCCCTTTCCCGGTAATGATGCAGGCTTACAATAATAGTGAAGTAACAGAACAAGAAACAAAAGAGTTGCTGGCATTCTTATTCTATTCAAACAAAAATTTACAGTATCAATCGCATTTAAATTTTGATAACACGCTGCTTTTAGCTGTGCTATTTGGGATAATCTTGCTGGGTAGTATTTATTCTGTAATGTGGCTGAAAGTAAAAAAACAAAATGCGAATTACTCCGTATTCAGATAAATAATTTACTCACATAAAATAGAAGTAAAATTTATGAGCTGGATTGAAGACATTATATCCCCGCAAACCAGAAGATGGGAAGAATTTTATCGAAACCGATTCCAACATGATAAAGTTGTACGCAGTACACACGGTGTTAATTGCACCGGCGGCTGCTCATGGCAGATTCATGTTAAAGACGGAATAGTTGTTTGGGAAACACAACAACTTGATTACCCGCTTTTGGATGACAACCTACCTCCCTATGAACCACGCGGGTGCCAAAGAGGAATTTCATTTTCATGGTATCTCTATAGCCCGTTAAGAATCAAGTATCCTCTTATTCGCGGCTCACTGCTTGACGCTTACCGTGAAGAAAAAGAAAAAACAGGTGATCCCTTAAAGGCGTGGAAAAATATTCAGAACAATTCTGCCAAAAGAACTGCATATCAAAAGGCTCGCGGAAAAGGTGGATTTAGAAGAGCATCATGGGATGAAGTTCTTGAAATTATGAGCGCAGCAAATATATATACTGCAAAGAAATACGGTCCCGACCGTGTTATTGGTTTTTCACCTATTCCTGCTATGTCAATGTTAAGTTATGCCGGCGGCAGCAGGTTCTTACAACTGTTCGGCGGGATTAACTTGAGCTTTTATGATTGGTATTGTGACTTACCGAATGCTTCACCGGAAATTTGGGGAGAGCAGACAGATGTTTGCGAAAGTGCTGATTGGTACAATTCAAAGTTTGTTGCAAACATGGGTGCCAATCTAAACATGACAAGAACCCCTGACTGTCATTTCTTTGCAGAATCAAGGCACAACGGAACTAAAACTGTCGTTTTTTCTCCGGACTTTAATCAAGTAGCAAAGTATGCAGATCAGTGGGTACCGCTTCATGCAGGAAGTGACGGTGCATTTTGGATGGCCGTTACTCATGTTGTGTTAAAAGAATTCCATCATGAAAAGCAAACACCATACTTTATTAATTATACCAAAAAATATACCGACTCACCTTACCTGGTTGAGTTAGAAAAGGATGGAAATACTTACAAAGCAGGCAAATTGCTGCGTGCTAATAGAGTTAAAGAATTCGAAAATATAGATAACGGTGATTGGAAGTTTCTAAATATTGATGAAGACACAGGCAATTTTGTTGTGCCTAAAGGAAGTATGGGACACCGCTGGGATAAGGAATCCGGCAAATGGAACATGAAGCTTGAAAATAGCGAAGATGACAATCCTTATAATCCTCTTTTGACTTTTCTTAATAATAATGATGATGAATTAAAAGTAGAGTTTACTGAATTTGGATTAAATAAAAAGCAACTTCGCGGTGTGCCTGTTAAGTACATTGAAGATAAAGACGGTAATAAAGTAGCCGTTACTACAGTATATGATTTAACAATGGCTCAATATGGTGTTGATAGGGAATTGAGCGGGGATTATCCAAAAGATTATAGCGATAAAGATGCTGCATATACCCCAGCATGGCAGGAGATATTTACAGGCGTTGATGGCAAAACAGTAATTAAATTTGCGCAGGAATGGTCAAACACTGCAAACGCAACAGAAGGTAAATGCATGATTATTATTGGCGCCGGAATAAATCACTGGTTCCATAATAACTTAATGTACCGTGCCGGAATAATGACGTTGATGTTAACCGGTTGTGTTGGTAGAAACGGCGGCGGACTTAATCACTATGTTGGTCAAGAAAAACTTGCACCAATGGATTCATGGGGAAACATTGCTTTTGCGAAAGATTGGCAGGGTGCCGTTAGACTTCAGCAAACACCAATCTGGCATTATATAAATACATGTCAATATAGAGTTGATGGACATTCTTCAAGGTACAACACTGTTCCCGACAACGAAATGACTAAAGGACATCACGCGGATTTAATTTATAAAGCAGTAAGAATGGGCTGGATGCCTTTCTTCCCTCAGTTTGACCAAAACACTTTAGAGTTGAGTAAAGAAGCAATTCAAAAAGGTGCTCAATCAGATGATGATATAAAGAAGTATGTTTTAGAAAAACTAAAATCAAAAGAACTGGGTTATGCGGTCGGCGATCCCGAAGAAGAATTTAACTTCCCGAGAGTTTGGTATATCTGGCGCGGTAATGCAATCTCAGGCAGTATGAAAGGGCATGAGTTTGCATTAAAGCATTATCTCGGTACTCACTCAAACGCAATCGCAAAAGATTATAATGATCAAAAAACTGAAGAAGTAAAATGGCATGATGTTGCCCCGGTTGGAAAAATGGATCTTGTAGTTGATCTTAACTTCCGTATGGATTCTTCAGCATTATATTCGGATATAGTTTTGCCAGCTGCCTCATGGTATGAAAAGGAAGATTTAAACAGTACTGATATGCACTCATTCATCCATCCTTTATCGGCAGCAATTGCTCCTGTTTGGGAGTCCAAAAGTGATTGGGAAATATTCAAAGCTGTTGCAAAGAAAACCAGTGAACTTGCTGAAGAGTATCTTTCTGAAGAACAAATAGATATTGTTACTGCTCCTTTAGCTCACGACAGTGCTGATGAAATTACACAGCCTGAAATTAAAGATTGGTACAAAGGCGAGTGTGAAGCGATTCCAGGCAAAACAATGCACAAGATTGCCATTCAAAGAAGAGATTATACGCAGATATATAATAAATTTATTTCACTTGGCGATAAAATTAAAAAGAAAGGTTTGGGTGCTCACGGCAATCATTATAAATGCGAAGATTTTTACGACGAGATGCTGGAATCAAACCACTTTAAAACAATAAATATTAATGGGAAAAAATATCCTTCAATTAAAGAAGCAGTTGATGCTGCAAATGCTGTACTCCATTTATCATCATTGACCAACGGTGAACTAACTCATAGAGCTTATGAGTTCATGGAAAAGAAAACCGGTATGGTTTTAACTGATCTTTCTGAAGGAAGTAAAGATGTAAGAATGAATTTTTCTGATCTGCAGGCTCAGCCGCAAAGATATAAAACATCACCTGTTTGGTCCGGCTTAATGAATAACGGCAGAGCTTATTCAGCATTTACCTACAATGTTGAAAGATTGGTTCCGTGGAGAACATTAACAGGTCGTCAGCATTTTTATTTGGATCACGAGATGTACATCGCCTTTGGAGAACATCTGCCGACTTATAAACCGTCTCCCAAGCCTGAAGTATACGGCGATTTGAAAGAAACACTTAAAGACGGAAATGCAAAGGCACTAAACTGTTTAACACCACACGGCAAATGGCATATCCATTCTACTTACATGGATAACCTTAGGATGCTTACCCTTTCAAGAGGATGTGAACCATGCTGGATTAGTGAAGAAGACGCACAGGAATTAAAAATTAAAGATAATGATTGGGTTGAAGTTTATAATGACAATGGTGTTTACTGCACAAGGGCGACGGTAAGTTCAAGAATTCCTAAAGGTGTTTGCATTGTGTATCACACGGTTGAAAGAACAATAAGCATTCCAAAGTCGCAAGTAAGAGGAAACAAAAGAGCAGGTGGAAATAATAGCTTAACTAGAACACACTTAAAACCAAACTTGCTTGCAGGCGGTTACGGGCAGTTCACCTATCATTTTAATTATTGGGGCCCTACTGCAGTTAACCGCGAAACACATGTAGTAATTAAGAAATTAAATAAGGTAGTCTTTTAATTCATAAAGAGAAAAATTATGGACGTTAGATCACAAGTTTCAATGCTGTTTCATCTTGATAAATGCATCGGGTGCCACACATGTTCTATAGCCTGTAAAAATATTTGGACTGACCGCAAAGGTGCCGAATATATGTGGTGGAATAATGTGGAAACAAAACCCGGAACCGGTTACCCAACAAGATGGGAAGATCAAAAAATCTACAAAGGCGGATGGGAAAAGAACGGTAAAGGAGTTTCCTTAAAGGGCTCAGGTAAATTAAAGGGATTGCTCAACATTTTTCACAATCCGCATTTACCTGTTATTGATGATTATTACGAACCTTTCACTTACAAATATCTTGATCTGATCGAATCTCCTGAAAGTGATGACCAGCCGACTGCCCGCCCGGTTTCATTAATTACAGGTAAGCCCATTGATATAAAAAGCGGCCCGACATGGGATGATGATCTTAGCGGAACACCTGATTATGCACGCTGCGATCCCAATTTAGAAGGGTTAAGCCCAGCCGAACAGGAAGCAATGTTCCAACTGGAAAAAATGGCTATGTTCTATTTACCGAGAATTTGTAATCATTGCCTTAATCCTGCTTGCATTGCTTCCTGTCCGTCCGGAGCAATGTACAAAAGAGGCGAAGACGGTGTTGTTTTAATAAACCAAAAAGTTTGCCGTGCGTGGAGAATGTGTGTTACAGCCTGTCCCTATAAAAAATCTTATTACAATTGGAGTACAGGCAAGTCTGAAAAATGTATTCTTTGTTATCCAAGAATTGAAGCAGGCCACGCACCGGCTTGTATGCACTCATGTGTGGGAAGAATTAGATATCTCGGTGTAATGCTTTATGACGCATCAAAAATTGAAGAAGCGGTTAACGCTCCCGAAAATGAATTGGTTGAACGTCAATTGGATTTGTTGTTAGATCCGTTTGATAATGAAGTAATTGAAGCAGCAAAAGAAAACGGCGTTGCTGATTCTACAATAAAAGCTGCTCAAGAATCGCCTGTTTATAAATTTGTTAAAGAATGGGGATTGGGTTTACCTCTTCATCCTGAATTTAGAACACTTCCAATGTTGTTCTATGTCCCGCCTTTATTACCTGTTATGGCTTCAATGAAAGATACCGATAATGTCGGCCAATCAGGCAAACTTGACCCGATTGCAAAATTCTGGGATAGGGATCAAGTTTATGACACCAGTACTGATGAGTTATTCGGAACTATTGATAAAGCACGGTTTCCGCTAAAGTATATGGCAAACATGTTTAGTGACGGTAACGAAGAAATATTAAAGAAAACTCTATTAAAACAAATGGCGGTTAGAATTCACCGTAGAGATAAAACAGTCGGCGATATGAATAAAGAAAATGTCGAAAAAACATTGAAGGATGTTGGGCTCACACCTGAAATTGCCGACGATGTTTATTACTTAACCTCGTTAGCAAAATTCGAAGAACGCTTCGTAATTCCAGCTGCTCACCGGGAACAAGCTTTGGAAATGCTTGAGAATACCGGTGATGTTAAAGGTTCTTCGGGTTTTGGTTTTCATGAAACTCCATCAAGAGGTATTTAATGAATTTACAAAATGTAGAATTTACATTCGATCTTGATTCCGAAGTATATAACCGGCTTGCTGATATACTTTATTATCCTGAAGATGATATAAAAGAGAAAGTAATCAAAGTTCAGCAATCGTTAGATAAAAAATATTCCAAAGCTGCTGTAGAGTTTGAAATGTTTACAGAGTTTATAAACAATTCAACAAAAACCGAACAAGAAGAATTATTTACAAGGTCATTTGATGTTCAAGCAATAACTACAATTGATATCGGCTATGTACTGTTTGGTGATGATTACAAAAGGGGTGAATTGCTTGTTAACTTGAACCGTGAGCATAAAGATGTGGACAATGATTGCGGCAGCGAGTTATCCGACCATCTTCCAAATGTATTGCGGCTTCTCCCTAAAATGAAAGACAAAGAAATACGAAACGAACTTGTTGCTAAGATTATTATTCCTGCGTTAAAAAAGATTATTGGTGAGTTTGAAATAATCAAACGCGAAAAGAAAGATAAAGTTTATAAAAAACATCATAGAACAATAATTGAACGCTCGGATGATTATTGGAGCGTTTACAAAAAACCTCTTCAAGCAATTTTAGCTGTAATTGAAAAAGACTTTGGATTTTTGCAATCCAATGATGACGGTTATTCGTCGGGGTTTGCAAAATCAGTTAAAACAGAATTAGAAATTGACTAAAAAAAATAGAAGTAAATTATGAACGCAATAAATAGTTTTTTATTTATAGCTCTCCCCTACATTGCAATTATTGTTTTTTTGCTCGGCACCATTTATAGGTTCAGGGCAACCAAGTACAAATTCTCATCACTTTCGTCCCAATTCTTAGAAGGGAAAACTTTATTCTGGGGATCAGTGCCGTTTCATTGGGGAATAATATTTTTATTCTTCGGACACTTAACAGCGTTTCTTATTCCTAAATCCGTGCTGCTTTGGAATAGTCATCCGTTAAGATTAACCATCCTGGAAGTAACGGCATTTGTATTTGGGCTAAGTACTTTAGTGGGAATGATCGGATTATTAGTCAGAAGACTAAAAAACCCCCGTATAAGAATTGTAACGAACTATATGGATTTGATAATTGAAATATTATTACTTATTCAAATAGTCTTGGGAATTTGGATCGCTTACGAATTCAGATGGGGGTCATCCTGGTTTGCTTCGGTTTTAACTCCGTATTTGAGGTCTATCTTTGTGTTTGATCCGCAAATAAATGCAATAGTTGCTTTACCGGTTGAAATACAGCTTCATATAATATTTGCTTACTTAATTGTGCTTTCTATTCCTTTTTCGCGTCTTGTGCACATGCTTGTTTATCCCATTAATTATTTATGGCGCTCATACCAAATAGTAATTTGGAACTGGTCTAAAAAGACTGTAAGAAATCCTGAGACATCCTGGACAATTACAAAGCCGAAAAATAATTAAATAAATTCAAAGGAATAATTTTATGAAAAAACCTGAACTACTTGATTTTAGTCAAGAGCGAATTCGAGTTCTCCATTACACCTGGATCGCATTTTTCATAACATTCTATGTTTGGTTTAACATGGCTCCCCTTGCAACAACAATGCTTAAGAGCATGGGCTGGCTTACAAAAGAACATATAAAAGTTCTTGCTATCTGCAACGTTGCTTTAACAATACCGGCAAGAATTGTTGTAGGCGCTTTAATAGATAGATACGGACCTCGTATAATCTTTTCCGGTTTAATGATAGTAATGGCAATACCGGCATTCGTTTTTGCATTTGGGAATACATTCGAACAATTGTTAGTTTCACGTTTAATATTAGGTTCTATAGGCGCAGGTTTTGTTATAGGTATTAGAATGGTTGCCCAATGGTTCCCGCCAAACATGATAGGAAGAGCAGAAGGCTTTTACGCAGGCTGGGGAAACTTTGGTTCTGCATGGGCAGCAATGACATTGCCATGGATTGCTCTTACATTCTTCCGTGATTGGCTTGGATTAAATGATGAAAGTTGGAGATGGGCTTTAGTTGTTAACGGATTGGTATCATTGATATATGGCTTCGCTTATTATTTCTTAGTTAGAGATTTGCCGGGCGGAAGAAAATTTGCCGGCACTAAAAAAACGGAACCAATGACTGTCTCTTCTTATGGAGATTTAATTCAATACTTGCTTTGGTCATTTCCATTAGTCGGCGCAATGGGAATACTCGCATGGAGGATTGGAGGAGTACAAGTAGAAGGCGAACCAATAATCAGTCAGCAAGTTCTCTACGTAATATATGTAGTTTTGGCATTAATATATATTGCTCATGTTTTTAAAACATTACAAATAAACCTCCCGATCTTAAAGAGGGGTGTTAAAGAAGAAGAGAAATATCCCTGGTCAAGTGTTGCAGCGTTGAACAGTACTTACTTTGCAAACTTCGGTGCCGAACTTGCTGTAGTCTCAATGCTGCCTATGTTTTTTGAGTTGACGTTTAAAAATTTAACAAATGATAACGGCGACTACATAATGACCGCTACTTTTGCCGGAATTATAGCTGCATCATTTGCATTTGTTAATTTATTTGCGCGCCCTTTGGGAGGACTACTTTCGGATAAAATGAAAAACCGTAAAAGAACAATGTTAATATATATGGTCGGCATAGCAACCGGATTTTTGGGTATGGCGCACATTGGGAAATGGGGGCCTGTTGTCGACGGTGTGGTGACTATTGTGCCTATGCTTGACGGAATGTGGTGGCTTGTTGTTGCAGTAATAATCACAATACTTTGTTCAATATTTGTTCAAGGTGCAGAAGGTGCAACATTTGCTATAATTCCAATGATTCACAAAAAAATGACAGGGCAAATTGCCGGGATGGCGGGAGCTTATGGTAATGTTGGTGCAGTTTGTTACTTGGTTCTCTACTCATTAGTCGACGCAAAAACATTTTTCTTTATTATAGCCGGAGGTGCTGCTCTGAGCTTTATTTATTGTTTAATTTTCTTAAAAGAACCCAAGCATTCCTTTGATGAAGAAATGCATTATCAAAGTGAAGATGAAATTGAAAATAAGGTATTACCACAAGAAAGCAATTGAGTCATTTTGAAATAAAAATTATAAAAGGAAGAATAAATGTCAAAAAATAATATTTCAGATTGGCGTGTTGAAGACAAAGAATTTTGGGAATCAACCGGAAAAAAAATTGCAACCAGAAACTTGTGGATTTCAATACCCAGCTTGCTTTGCGGTTTTGCCGTTTGGTTGATGTGGGGAATTATCACTGTTCAAATGCTTAATCTCGGATTCCCTTTCACACAATCCGAATTATTCACATTAGCAGCCATTGCGGGATTAACAGGTGCAACTTTAAGAATTCCAAGTACATTCTTTATAAGAATTGCCGGAGGGAGAAACACAATCTTTTTTACAACTGCACTATTAATGATTCCTGCATTCGGAACTGGTTTTGCACTTCAAGATAAAGATACTCCGTTATGGGTATTCCAACTACTCGCACTGCTTTCAGGTTTTGGAGGTGGCAATTTTGCTTCATCAATGTCTAACATAAGTTTTTTCTTCCCTAAAAAAGTTCAGGGAACGTCATTGGGATTAAACGCCGGATTGGGGAATTTTGGTGTTACAACAATGCAGATACTTGTTCCTTTAGTGATGACAGCTGGAATATTTAGTTTTATGGGCGGAGAGTCATCAACACTAATAAACACAAGCGGAACATTAATCGGCAAAATTCCGGCAGGTTCGGAAACATGGATTCAAAATTCAGGATTTATTTGGCTGGTCTTTTTAATACCGCTGGCTTTTGCCGGCTGGCTTGGAATGAATAACATAACCACCGAAGCAGTTACTCCGAATCCGGGAAACCCAATTAGTGCGTTTGTCAAAATCTCCGGGCTGTTGGCAATTGGATTAGTTACGGCAGGAGTCGGTTTGTATTTACTTTTACCATCTCCAACGGGAGTAGCGTTATTAAATAAATGGATATTGCTACCAATAATTATTGCTGCTACCGTATTGTTAATGAAATATTTAACAAGAGGTGAATTAAGAAAAAATTTAGATCGGCAGTACAAGATATTTGATAATAAGCATACCTGGGCAATGACAATTATTTACACAATGACGTTCGGGTCTTTCATTGGATACTCTGCTGCATTTCCTCTTTCAATAAAAGTTATATTCGGGTTTAGTCATCAGCTTGGTGTTGACGGAAGCTGGACGCACGACGTGGTTAATCCCAATGGCCCAAGTGCTTTAACTTATGCTTGGATGGGACCTTTTATCGGTGCATTAATTCGTCCCGTTGGAGGATGGATTTCAGACAAAGTCGGCGGAGCCAAAGTAACACAGCTCGTTTCAATTGTGATGATTGCCTCCGCTTTTGGTGTTGCTTTTTACATGGCAAAAGCATATCAATCTTCAACACCGGAAGAATACTTTTTACCGTTCTTTGTATTATTCATAATTCTTTTTACTGCAACAGGAGTTGGTAACGGATCAACATTTAGAACCATTGCTGTTGTCTTTAATGAAGAACAAGCCGGACCTGTATTGGGTTGGACGTCAGCAGTTGCTGCTTACGGAGCATTTATTATCCCTAAAGTTTTTGGTGAACAAATTAAAGCAACTACACCGGAATACGCGCTGTATGGATTTGCTGCATTTTATTTTGTATGCCTTGTATTAAACTGGTGGTTTTATATGCGGCCAAATGCTTATGTTAAAAATCCATAAGTAAAAATTTTTTTTAGAAAGGAAGTACAATGGAAGAATCAAATATAAATAATGATGATCCAATAAAAAGATTTGCTGAAAAAGATGATGACTCGCAAGAGAAATCACCATTTAATCCGCCTGACGCTTATTCAACTTCTTCTGTGGAACCAGTTGCTTATGAGAATATGGCTCCGGTTCTGCAAAAACTGATGGATGAACACAAAAAGTTTTTGGGAATGTTGGAAAGATTTGAGAATTCTTTGATCGAATGGAAAAAGAACAACTGGGTTATCAGTGAAGACATGAACACCACCTTTAAAGAATTTTTTCACTTTGTTGATAACAACACCCCGGTTCACAATGCAAAAGAAGAAAAGGCTGTATTTCCTTTGCTACATAAGAGATTAATTGAAAGCGGCGAACACGGAGTTGGAGAAAATCCGAGAACAGCGATCGATATTATGGAAGACGAGCACATAAAAGTTGCTCAGGCGTGTGCAATAGTATTTAATTTTATGGGGTTGGGCTCAAGGCTGCCTGATGTACAGTCACGAGAAATAACATTTGATGCGGCTTTCAATCAAGGAATTGGAATTGTTGAAACTATGAAATTACATCTGCATAAAGAAGATGAAGTTCTGTTCCCTTTGGCAATGAAATTTATTACTAATAATGAATTTGATGAAATGCAGGCGCATGCTGAAAAAATTACAAATAAAAGTTAAATTAGGATATAGAAATATTATTATATAAAATAATTATCTCCGAGCTGCTGTTTCTAAGTCACTTTGATATGAGCAGTAACCGATAGGGTTAATTTAGAAATGAATTAGCCTGCCTGTCCGCAGAATGCGGGCCTGTTCTGCAGTTAGCAGAACCACTTGCAAAGGAGAAAAAGTTTTGATGCTAAAAAACCCCACTCTTTGCAGGTGGGGTTTTTTATTAAATACGAAATCAAAAGGAGAAACTTATGTCGGGCATACCAAAAAGATTTTTGAAATTTACAGAAGATTATCCGGATGTTATAAAGGCTTATGAAGAGATGGGAGATGCAGTTCACAATGCAGGACCAATAGATGACAAAACAAGAGCGTTAATTAAACTTGCTATTTCAACTGGGGCAAGAATGGAAGGTGCTGTCCACTCGCACACAAGGAAAGCGATAAAAGCAGGTGCTACAAAAGAAGAGCTTCGCCATGTTGCTTTGTTGAGTTTACCTACAATTGGTTTTCCTTCAATGATGGCAGCTTTAAGCTGGGTTGATGATGTGCTGGAGAAAAATAATGATTAACGATTTATTAAATCTATTTGTTTCTTTTTTTAAAGTCGGATCATTTTCATTTGGCGGAGCTTACTCTTTGATTCCGCTTATAGAAACTGAAGCAGTTAAAAACCACCAATGGCTTACTTCGGATGAATTTTTAAAAGTGCTCGGAATGGTAGAAGTTATTCCGGGTGCTATTTCAATTAAGTTTGCTACTTACACGGGCTACAAAGTTGCCGGTATTCCCGGAGTAATAGCTGCAAACCTCGGTAACTTAGTTATGCCTATTGTTGTCATTTCCGTTGTGAGCTATCTCTATTTCGAATTTGAAAAAAACGAATACGTGTCGAAAAGTATGACTGGAATTAAGTTTGCCGTTATAGGGATGATATTAGCCATAATGTTTCAGTACACAATGAAAAGCAACCTGGAATTAAAGAATATACTTTTTATGATTCTTGGATTTGCATTAATATTTTTTCTTAAACTTCATCCAATATTTGTAATTATTGCATCAGCATTTTTTGCGTTACTAATTTTATAATTGATATGAAACAATTAATAGACAGCTACGGCAGGGTACATAATTATTTAAGAATTTCTCTTACAGATAAATGCAATCTCAATTGTCTTTATTGTAATCCTACTGATTATCATTATCGTGCTTTTCACAACAAGAAGATTTTAACATATGAAGAGATTGTAAGGGTTGTTAAAATCTTTACAAGTATGCTTGGATTTGAAAAGATCAGGTTTACCGGCGGCGAGCCTTTAGTTAGAAAAGACATACTAACATTATTTGATTCGGTAAACGAATTGAAAAAACAATACGATTTCGAAATGGGCTTAACCACAAACGGAACTTTGCTTGAGGATAAAATTGAATTTCTAAAGCAATCCGGATTAGATAAACTTAACATAAGTCTCGATTCACTTAAGCCTGATAAATTCAAAATGATTACGGGAAAAGATAATTATGAAAATGTAATTAGATCAATTGCTAAAGCTGAGCAGCTTGGTTTTAATCCTTTAAAAATTAATGTCGTAGTTATCAAAGATATAAATGATGATGAATTGTTGAGCTTTGTTGATTTCTTTAAAGATAGGAATGTTAATATACGTTTTATAGAATTTATGCCTTTTGGTAATAATTCGTGGAGCAAAACGGGGTTGATAAGCTTTTCGGAAATGAAGCAGCGAATTGAACAAGAATATAATTTAGTTGAAATCCCTTCTGAAAAAAATGCAGTTGCAAAGGATTATAGCGTTTTAGGATATCGTACAAAAGTCAGTTTCATCAGCTCAATCTCAAATCATTTTTGTGATTCATGCAACCGCCTGCGGATAACATCGGAAGGAAAAATGAAATTGTGTTTATTCTCAACAGGCGAAAATGAAATCAACTTCAAAGAATTGTTTGCTGATTCAAATAATACAAATAATGACATTTGCGATATCGTCTCGTCAACTTTACAGTTAAAATTAAAAGAACATCCTGAAGTTGAGGAGTTACTGACCCTAGATAAAAACAATATGCTGAGCATCGGGGGATAAGATGAATGAACTTACACACATTGATAGTAACGGAAAAGCTAATATGGTTGATGTTTCCGGAAAGGATAATTCCATTAGGAGAGCAAAAGCATTTGCCGAAGTGATCGTTTCGAGCGAAGTTTTTGAGAAGATAAAAGAAAATAAAACTACTAAAGGTGATGTTTTAACCACCGCAAAAATAGCAGGTATACAAGCTGCAAAAAAAACATCCGAACTTATTCCTTTGTGCCATAACATAATAATCACAAAAGTTGACGTCGATTTACAATTGAAAAATAATTCTGTTGAAATTACATCGTTTGTGAAAACAGATTCAAAAACAGGAATTGAAATGGAGGCTCTTACGGCAGTTACCGTTGCAGCACTTACAATTTACGATATGTGCAAAGCCCTTGATAAATCCATTGAGATAACAAATATCAAACTGTTGGAAAAAACAGGCGGCAAAAGCGGCGATTATAAAAGAGAAGAAGCATAATATGAAATTATCTCAAAAAATATTTTTGTCATCACGAGTAAAACGAAGTGATCCCTAAATTTACAGATTGCTTCGTCGCAAGCTCCTCGCAATGACATTAAAATAAACGACTCCACATAAATCTTTAATAAGGGAGTAATAAATGGAAACAATTGATAAAGTATTAAACCAATCTGAGAAAGAAATAAATATAGGCAAGTTGATTGCTATTTCAATTAGTAAGAAAAAAGGCATTCCCAAAACAAATGTTAATTCAGTAAGTGTACTTGAAGACTTTGGAATTGAGGGTGATGTTCATGCAGGCAAATGGCATAGGCAAATTAGCTTATTAGCAAACGAAAGTATTGATAAAATGAGAAATGCAGGACTCCCGAATTTGCGGCCCGGTGCTTTTGCAGAAAACTTAACTACAGAGTTTATAGATGTTCCGCATCTAAAAGTTGGTACGAAAATTAAAATCGGTAGTGAAGCCGAATTCGAAATAACACAAATCGGTAAAGAGTGCCATTCTAAATGCGCAATCTACTTTAAAGTTGGTGATTGTGTAATGCCGACGGAAGGAATATTTGCCAGGGTTATTAAATCTGGTGAAATTCAGGTCAACGACAAAATTAAAGTTTATTAATAATGTTATCCATTAATATAGCCTGAATTATTATGATTAGTTATCAGGAAGCAAACAATATTATCCTTAAAGAATTTAGCAGTTTTAAGTCGCAAACAAAAGAAGTCGATTTACTTGATTCATTAAATTATGTTTTAGCAGAAGATATTCATTCCGACATTAACTTTCCTGCATTTGACAATTCTGCAATGGATGGTTTTGCAATTATATATTCTGAAAAGGTAAAAGAATGGCAATCAATTGGAGAAATTTCTGCAGGTAATTACAAAGAATTCAATCTAACAGAGACAGCAACAGTACAAATAATGACAGGTGGGAAAATTCCCGGCAACTGCACAGCGGTTATTCCTGTTGAAGATGTTGTAATTGAGGGTAATTCAATCAAACTTAAGGAAGATGCTAAATTAAAAGAAGGCCAAAACATAAGAATACTTGGTGAAGATTTACTATCCGGCAATATTGTTTTAGAGAAGAATACAGTGATGAATCCACAGATTATTTCGGCAGCAGCGGCATGTGGAAAATCCAAAATCAACGTTTATGAAAAATTAAAAATTGGTGTTCTTGCAACTGGCGATGAATTAATTGATATCAACGAAATTCCGACTGGTGATAAAATCCGTGCAACTAACTTGTACTCATTGTTATCTGCAATTAATCAAATAAACATGACCCCGGTAAATTTAGGGTTTGCAAATGACGAAAAGGAAAATCTTGAAAGCAAAATTAAATCTGCTCTCGAAAGCGATATAAATATTTTACTTACAACCGGGGGAGTCTCGGTTGGCAAGTATGATTTTGTTAAAGAAATTTTTGAAAGCCTAAGCGTACAAATAAAATTTTGGAAGGTTAATATTAAACCGGGTAAGCCACTGTTATTTGGCATGTATCATAAAGATGATAATCCGGTTTTTGTCTTTGGCCTGCCGGGCAATCCTGTATCTTCACTTGTAAATTTCAAAATCTTTGTTGAAAAAAATATTAACAAATTATTCAGCATTGAACAGGGAGACACATTAAAAGCAATATTGTTAAGTGATATCAGCAAACGTGATTCTAAAAGACACTTTGTGCGAGGCAGATATAAATACGATATTTCTCAAGGCAAGCATGCTGTTGAAAAAGTTGGATCTCAATCTTCAGGCAATCTTGTTGGAATGAGTAAAGCAAATTGTTTAATAATTTTTGAAGAAGAAAAAAGGAATCTTGAAAAAGGGGAAGTTATAGAATGTATAATGATATAACCTGCATTGTCTTATGCGGTGGCAAAAGTACAAGAATGAAAGAAAACAAATCTTTCCTAAAATTTGGCGATAAAACTACGATTGAAATTGTGGTCGATTTAGTTAGAAGTAAATTTCATCGTGTTATTCTAAGCACAAACTCTCCGGAAGATTACGAATTCTTAAATCTTGAAATAATAGAAGATTTTTACAAAAACGCGGGACCGCTAGCCGGAATTCACGCCGGACTTACCAAATCATACACTAAAAAAAACTTTGTTATTGGATGCGACATTCCCTTGATGAAAAGTGAAATGATAGACTTTTTAATTAATTATCCCTCTGCCAAAAACATTGTTGTTCCAAAAGCCGATGGATTTATCCAGCAGCTATGTGCGTTATATGATAAAGAATGTCTTCCAATAGTTGAAGAAATTCTTAAGTCAAATTCAGATGAAAAACAAAAGAAGAAATGTAAAATTTTGACTCTAATTGATAGAGTAGGCGCAGAAATTATCAATGTAGAAAACGAATTTTCTCAATATCCCGGCAACTTATTCTTGAATATGAATTATCCTAATGATTACCAAACCGCATTAAAATTATTGGAATAATTTTCGAATTTATAAATCAGAAAAAATGATAAAATAATCTCTTGACAAGAGGAGATTTATGGCTTATATTAAAATCAGAATTTTTATTCTGTTTATGAATTGGAGCAAAAATGTTAAGGAAAATAATTGAAATAGATGAAGTCAAGTGTACAGGCTGTGGCGATTGTGTTCCATCATGCCACGAAGGTGCATTGCAGATAATAGATGGTAAAGCAAGATTAATCAGCGACCTTTTCTGCGACGGTCTTGGTGCCTGCATCGGACACTGCCCGACAGGGGCGATGAAGATAATTGAAAGAGAAGCTGAGCCGTACAACGAGACAAAAGTAATGGAAACAATAGTTAAAGGCGGTCCAAATACCATTAAAGCACACCTCCAGCATTTAAGAGAACATGAAGAATACGAATTCTTAAAAGAAGCGATTGAATATTTGGAAAACAACAACATTGAAATTCCTAAATACGAAGAGGAAGAGATGAAAACTCATAGCGGATGCCCTGGCTCGCAAGAAAGGTCTTTTGTAAACGAAGCTCCCGAAATAAATGATGATTCGACAAGGCCTTCACAATTAAGACAATGGCCTATTCAACTTCACCTGGTTTCTCCGCAAGCTGCTTATTACAGAAATTCAGATTTGCTTTTAGCTTCCGACTGTGCAGGCTTTAGCTACGGTGATTTCCACAAAGATTTTATGAAAGATAAAAGTCTTGCAATTGCCTGTCCAAAATTGGATTCAAACAAACAGGTTTATGTTGAAAAACTTATTTCAATGATTGAAGAGGCTAACATAAATTCAATAACAGTTGTTGTAATGCAGGTACCCTGTTGCAGCGGATTATTACAAATAGCTCAACACGCTGTTGCTAATTCACAAAGATTTGTCCCAATAAAAGCTGTAGTAATTGGAATAAACGGTGAAGTCTTAAACGAAGAATGGGTGAGATCGTAAATTATAAATAGAATATAAATGTCATGTTGAGCTTGCCGAAACATGAGAATACTTAAATAGACACACTTCGACAAGCCCGCCTTCCTTAGTACGGCGGACAGGCTCAGAGTGACAATATCCTTTGATAGTATTGTCTTATGCAAATAACAAAAACCAAAAATAAGATTTTAGGCACAGGAGAATTCTATAATAAAATAGCTCCGAAGTATTCAGGACTTACAAACAAATCATACAAGAAAAAGAAAAAACTATTATCTCAATTTATTAAACCTAATTCAAAAACTGCTGCAGATATTGGCTGCGGAATAGGTAATGATTCAATTATACTTGACTCTTACGGATTAAAAGTCACCGGATTCGACATTTCCGAAGAAATGATAAACCTGGCAAAACTAAACGCAAATACAAATAATTTGATAATCACTTTTATCCGTGAATCATCGGCAAAAATCTCAGAAAAATATTTTGGAAGGTTCGATTTTATTTTATCAATCGGGAATACTTTTGCAAACCTTTCCACTTATGATTTAAACCGGACTATTGAAAAAATGTATAACATGCTTGATGACGGGGGTACAATATTAGTCCACATATTAAATTATGAATTAATTACAAACCAGGATAATCGGATTGTTAATATCACTGAAGATGACAAAAGAACTTATGTGAGATTCTATGACTTTGAAAAGAATTTCTGGAATTTCAACATAATGCACTACTCGAATAAAAATAAAAACGATCGCGAAATTATTTCAACAAAAATTTACCCGCATTTCCCGAACAACATAATTACAAAAATCGAAAATGCAGGCTTCAAAAAAATCCAAACTTTTGAAGACCTTGAAAAAAATAAATTCGATATCGAAACATCGAAAGATTTATTTATCCTTGCCGAAAAATAACTTTAAATTCATCACTAATATTTATAACTCCGAATAATTATTATTGACAGGCAATTCATTTAGTTCTATCTTAATCGAGATTATCATAGAAACTTTTAGATGAAAGAACTAAGCAATAAAAATATTTTTCAGAACTTATTTTTTCTGATACCTTTCTGGCTTTTAATTTCCGGGGTAATTTTACTTCAGGAATATATTTTTAATATAAACTATGACAACCCTTTTAACTTGCTTAACAGTATTTCGTACAGAGCTCCAAATTATGTTTATTGGGCTTTGCTGACTCCACTAATTTTTATCATTGCAAAGAAACTCAAAGTTGAGTTTCCAGTTACCTTGAAAGTTTTGTCTTATCATTTTTTGATTGGACTTTTTATAGCCTTTATTCATAGATCTGTTTCAATTGTAACCGCATTCTATCTGAGATCGATTATTTCAGGCGAAGAGTTTTCGTTTATTGAAACCTTAGTAATAACCAAAGTTGCTATCTTTGGCGGAAGCATTGACAGCATATTGATGTACTTTATTATCCTTGCTGCAATATATGCTTATGAATATTATAGGAAATTTCGAGAGCAGGAAATAAAATCAATCAAACTGGAAACACAATTAGCCAACGCAGAATTGCAGTCATTAAAAATGCAGCTTCATCCGCACTTTCTCTTTAACACATTAAATTCAATTTCTACTTTGATGCATAAAGATGTTGATAAAGCAGAAATGATGTTAACCAACCTAAGTGATCTATTGCGGATATCCCTTGACAGCATTGGTCAAAACGAAACTACACTCGAACAGGAAATGGATTTTATAAACCGTTATTTGGATATACAAAAGATCAGGTATAAAGATAGATTAGAAATTGAAATGAACATTGATCCACTCACTTTGGATAAGAAAGTGCCAAACTTAATTTTACAGCCCATAGTTGAAAATTCTATTAAACATGGAATAGAACCCTTGACCGAAAGAGGAAAAATTAATATTACGTCGCAACTTGAAAACGGTAATTTAATTTTATCTATATCAGATAATGGCCCTGGATTAAACGGGAATAAAACCAACGGTTTGGGAATTGGATTAACAAATATAAAAACAAGACTGGAACAGATGTATAATATCGATGACGGTTTAGTGATTATTGAAAAAGAAAGAGGAATTGAATTTAAACTTACAATACCTGTTCAAAATTAAATATGGATGAACTAAAAGTACTAGTAGTTGACGACGAAGAATTAGCCCGAGAAAGAATTATCTCTCTTCTTAATGAAGCAACCGATGATTATCTAATTTCCGAAAGCCCCAACGGTAATGATGCGCTAAAAAAAATTAAGAACAGTAAACCAGACATTATTTTTTTAGATATTCAAATGCCCGGTTTGGATGGGATAAGTCTTGCAAAAAAAATTAATTATCCCGCCGAAATAATATTTGTTACTGCTTATGATAAGTATGCAATAAAAGCTTTTGAAATGAATGCCTTGGATTATTTATTGAAACCATTCGACAAAGAAAGATTCTTTAAAACATTAAAAAGAGTTAATGAGAAGTTATCAAGTGATAGAAAAGATAATTTATCAAATGATTTAATGCATGTTATAAAACAGATAAAAGATAACAGCAAAGATTACATTGAACGGATTCCAATCAAATCAAAAGGAAGAATTTTTTTTATCAATGTTGAGGACATCATTTATATTGAATCAGCAGGAAATTATGTAAATATAAAAACAGAAACAGAATCTCATTTGCTAAGAGAAACAATTTCAAACCTTGAAAGTAAACTTTTACCCGGTAAATTTATTCGTATTCACAGAACTCATTTAATTAACCTTTCGCTGCTAAAGGAGATCAAACCCACATTTAACAATCAATTTAAGATTATCATGAGTGACGGCACCAAATTAACCTCGAGTAAAAGTTATTACGAAGATTTAAAAAAGATGATAGAACTTTAGATCATCCCTAATTATTATTAACTCATCACAAAAATAAAACAACGCAAAACTTTGTATTTCATTTCCCAGGCTCTTTGAAGTAATATTGTACAAATCAATAACATACCCTGGGGGGGAAATGAAATTCATATTCAATTATACATTATTACTCATTTTTATAATTCTACCAGTTTTTACTTATCCACAAGATTTTACAAAAATTACTGAAGGCGACATTGTAAACGAGGGCGGTCAATCGTTTGGTGTAGCCTGGATTGATTTCGACAACGATGGTGATGTGGATCTATTTGTTGCAAACGGTGGTGCTGCCGGCGTATCTCAGTTAAATTTCTTTTATGAAAATAATGGTGACGGTACTTTTATAAAAATAAATGACGACCCTATTGGTACTCTAGCAGGCATTTCAATCGGAAGTACCTGGGCAGATGCCGACAATGACGGTTATATAGATCTTTTCATTGCCAACAGGGACAATGAAAATAATTTTTTTATAAAAAATAACGGTGATATATCATTTGAATTCCTCTCCTCATCTATTTTGTCGGCTGACGGAGGCAACTCAAACGGAAGTAGTTGGTCAGACTTTGATAATGACGGTGATGTGGATTTATTCGTTGCAAATTTTTTTCAAAGCAATTCTTTATACATTAATAGCGGTGACGGCACTTTTGAAAAGTCCGGTCCGGGTATACCATTTGTTGATGATGTTAGTACTTCTATTGGAGGTACCTGGTCAGACTATGATAGTGATGGTGATATTGATTTTTATTTGGTAAACGCTTCGTCTGCTGGAACTGAGAATTTTTTGTACGTAAACGATGAATCCGGTAATTATGTAAAACAATCAAATTCAATTATTGCAACAGATAAAGGAGCTACTCTAGGAGCTACATTCGGAGACTACGATAACGACGGCGACTTTGATTTATTCATTGCTAATAACAATAATTCCGTAAACTTTTTGTACAAAAACGAAGGTGGGGGAAGTTTTACAAAAATAACTGAAGGATCAGTTGTTACCGATATCGCATGGTCTGTAAGCGGAAGCTGGATTGATATTGATAATGACGGTGATCTTGATTTATATGTAAGCAACTGGAATTTACAAAAAAACAGTTTATATGTTAATTCTGGTTTTCCGGATTACGAATTAACAAAAGCAGAAAATAATCCTCTTGTCGAAGATATAAATAATTCAATGGGACATGCCTGGGCAGATATGGATAACGATGGCGACCTTGATTTGTTTGTAGCAAACAGAGATAATCAAAACAACTTGTTATTCAGAAATGAAACTAACGGGAATAGCTGGATAAATATTAAACTAGAAGGAACAAACTCAAACAGGGCTGCAATTGGCGTAAAGGTAAAAATAAAAGCAAACATAAAAGGAAATGATTTCTGGCAGTTAAGAGAAGTGAGTTCACAAATTGGTTATAATGGCCAAAATAGTTTACGTGCACACTTCGGGCTAGCTGATGCTGTTGTTGTTGATTCAATTATTGCTGAATGGCCTTCAGGAACAGTTGATATTTTCACTGATATTGATGCAAATCAATTTGTCAAAATTACAGAAAGTGAATCAACCATAACAGATGTAGACAAGCCAAACGAAATAATAACCAAATTCAATTTAACTCAAAATTATCCGAATCCGTTTAACCCAACCACCATTATTAGTTACAATATACCATCGTTAGAGACACGCCATGGCGTGTCTGTACAATTAAAAGTTTATGATATTCTTGGAAATGAAATTTCAACTTTAGTAAACGAACAAATGCCTTCCGGCAATTATTCGGTTCAATTTGATGCTTCAAAACTATCAAGTGGTATTTACTTCTATACATTACAGGCAGGCTCTTTCATTAACTCAAAGAAAATGATTCTACTAAAATAGTATTATATGATACTAACTATAAATAGGGGGTAACATGAAAATCCTAATATTTAGTTTTTTTGCAATAGTCTTTTATACAACAACACATGCTCAATTGGATTGGAAAAATCCTAAAAATCTCAAAATTCTTAAGCAAGAAGAATTAAGAGCCAACATGAGAGCCTTTTCACAATCGTTGGGAGTCAGGTGCAATTATTGCCATGATGATTCTAAAGGAAGCAGGCTCAGCGAAATAGATTTTGCATCCGATGTGAAACCGACAAAACAGATCGCCCGCATAATGATAAAAATGGCGAGAACAATAAATAATGATTTTATTTCAGAAGTAAGAAAGATAGACAAAAAAGCAATCAGTCCCGGCTGTATGACATGTCATAGGGGAGTGCCTGAACCTAAACATATATTGCAAATACTAATGGATGAATATTCAGCGGGTGGTACAAATCAATCAATTTCTAAATTCGATGAATTAAGAAACAGGTATTATGGAAGTGCAGCATATGATTTTTCTGAAGGCACTCTTAACGTATTTGGTTATCAAGTAATGGGAAAAGAAAATTATAAAGACGCTATAGCAATCTTCAAGAAAAATGTTGAGTTGTTTCCTGAATCCGGAGGCGTTTATGATAGTTTAGGGGAAGCTTATATGAATAAAGGGAATAAAGAACTGGCAATATTAAATTATGAAAAATCATTGGAGTTAAATCCGCAAAATAAAAACGCAGTAGATATGCTGGAAAAATTGAGAAAAGAGAATTAGAATAAAGTCATGTTGAGCCTGCCTTGTCGGCAGTCAGGCTTGTCGAAACATGTTCAAATGTGTTCACACTTCGACAGGCTCAGTGTGACAAATTTACTATGTTGCCGCGGTCATAGCCCGTGGCAACTTTCTTCATAAATTCAAAATCTTATTAAGTGTTTTCTCTTTCAATTGTTCCAAAGTTTCTTCACTCAACATTTTGAGAGCATCGTCTCGCAGTTTGCCCCACTTTTCATGAACGGGACAAGGCTCGCTTACCGAACAACCGGGAAAACCCAGCACACAATTTTGGAAAACATCCAATCCGTCAATAGCTTCAACAATATCAATAAGCTTAATAGTGCTTGCCCTTTTTGCCAAATAGAAACCGCCGTTCTTGCCTTTTTTTGATCCGACTATTCCACTATCGGTTAATATCTGCAGCATTTTTGAAACAAACTCTTTGGGAACTTTTAATTCCTCTGAAATTTCAATTGCATTGTAAATTTTCTTTTCCTTTTTAACAGAAAGGAACAATACTGCCTGTAATGCTAGTTCACATTTTTTTGAAAATATAACTGTCATAATCAGATTTATTTTTCCGTTAAAATAAGATTTGATAAATTCGTTATCAAGCTAAAATAAAAGCGACATTAAATCTTGATTAAAATTACATTAAAAATTAAATTCAACTATTGCATCCTATTAAAAAGCTTTTTATTCTTTCGATTATATATAGACATTTTTGTTCATTAATTTTTTTGAGGAGGGCTTAATGGATAATTTCGACGATATTAAAATCGACGACGGCGGTGGTTTTGAAGAACAACCTCAACCGTCATACAAACCCCCATCCATGTTTCAAATTATGTTTTCAAAACTTACCGGCGATATGAGATTTATTGGCATATATTATTTAATTACCGGTGGACTTGCATGCCTATCAATTGTTGGTGCTGTTATCGGCATTCCAACAATCTTTATGGGTCTAAGATTAAGGGAATCTGCAGACCAATTAGATATGTTCAAAACTACAAATAATCCCCAAGCCTTAAGAATGGGTTTTGAATTACAAGGAAAATTTTTTAGAATTCAAAAAATACTTATAATAGTTGGATTGGTGATTGCAGGACTTTATTTTGTTGGTATAATCATTTTTATGGCTGTTGGTTTCAGTTCATTTTTTAATGAATTTGAACAACTATCCAACTTAAAATAAGCCGTAATTGAACCCAATTTTAATATCAATAAAATTTGAGCTGCTGACTTCAGTATCGATGAAGTTGAATTTCGATACAAAGTCAATCTGAAGCTTTTCGTTCAAAAAGTAAGCTACTCCTAATCCCGAAGAAAATGTAAGGTTAGTATTCGAAATCTCAAAACTTGCAGTTCCTACTATTGTTTTTATATCTGACTCAACAGTGTTAAAACTTGCTCCTATTTCACCAACTAAATATGGTTTAAGTTTTGTTCTGGACATATAATATTTAACGCCGGCCGTTAAAGGAATTGTAGTAAAAGTAGATTCGCCTCCACCAATACCTTGCCCGTTAAGCAAAGTAAATCCTGAGGACAGAATTAAATCTGCAATCTCATCAAATGAATAAAGAACATTTAAATCAATTCCAAAACCGGAATCATAAGAAGATGAAAAATCTCCTACAGGTATTGAAACTCCGCTTTTCAACCCCACAGATAATTTATTTTGCCCAAACGAATAAGTACTGATAATAACTAACAAAATTAGTAATCTTTTCATGCCGATTTTTTGAACAAAATATGGCACATAAGATTTTTTTATAATGTCGCACAACCGATTATTTAAAATAAAAAACCCGGCAAAAGGCCGGGTGTTTATAACTTTATTTTCTATTTTATCAATTGTAAGCAAGTATATTACTATCTAAAGAAATTTCTTCAACAACTACTTTTACAACTCCTTTGTCAAGAGTGCCTAAGGCAATAGCTGCAGCTTTAGATAAATCAATGTCTCTTCCTTTAATATATGGTCCACGGTCGTTTATTCTGACAATTGCCGATTTGCCATTTTTCGGATTAGTTATTTTCAGCATAGTTCCGAACTTCCATGATTTATGTGCGACAGTCATTGCCATCTGATCGTAAATTTCGCCATTTGCTGTACGCTTACCATGAAATTTAGGACCATACCAGGAAGCTACAAATTCACCTTTCTTAATTAAGTTGATTTGTTGCGTTTTTATGTCCGAAGCATTTACAATAATTTCATTTGCGTATTCAATTTTTTCAACATTTGCTGTTGCAAAAGATTCGTTGAAACCAATAAAACCTGCGCTAATGATCAAAATTGCTCCGAGTACATAATATTTAATATAATTCAATAATAACCTCATTTTGTTAGACATAACATTTAGTTAAGGATAATAAAATTGATTAGTTTTTAAGCAGTATTATATTTTTAGAGTAACATTAAACCGGTCGACGGTTCCTTTAGGAAGATGTAAATTTTGTGAATTATAGAAATGAACACACTTAGATCTAGTGGAACTTTTAGATTCAACTAGATCCGATATAGTTGTGTTAGCTTGATATTTTATTTCTATTATTTTCAATTCTGAGTAACAGTTCAAATTTTAATCCGTCAAAAATACTAAAAATTATTTTAATTGCAATTCAATTTTTGTTGTAACTAAATCGTTCAATTTTTTCAGAAAACATTTAGCGTAAAGATTGTATAATAATTTGAAATTTGACGTGATTGTTGGCACAAAGTTTTATTATCTTTTGTGTTTGAATTTTTTACCATTTTTGAAAGAATTGCGAATGAAATACTGTCTTTTCCTAATATTTCTCTTTTCCTTGAATACAATTTTCGCCCAATCTGAAGATTCAACTAAGACTTACGAGCTTGAAGAAATTACTGTAAAAAGCGGAATTATTTTAGAACCGAAGACCATCACTGAAATAAATTATAAAGAAATCGAAAAATCGGATGCTACATCTGTTGTGGACCTCGGTAAATTTATCCCTTCCGTAAAAGTACAAACTAATTCCAGGGGTGAAAGTTTATTTTATTTAAGAGGTTCAGGTGAAAGGCAAATCGCTCTTTTATTTGACGGGGTTCCGATGAATATACCTTGGGATAATAGAATAGACTTAAGTCTTATTCCTACTGACGCAATTGGAGATATAAATGTAACGAAAGGAATTCCATCAATTGTATACGGAGCAAATACACTTGCCGGTGTAATTAATATCAACTCAAAAGATTTTGATGAGAACAGTAAAAACAAAAAACTCGTTGCTCAATTTGGGGAAAACGGATTCAGAAAATACTCAGGCTACTGGCTGGACGGCAACGATAATTATAATTATTTGATTTCATTATCGTACAAAAACTCGAACGGTTACAGATTACCCGATTCGTTTGATAATCAGGATGCAAATCCTGCTTCATTCAGAATTAATAGCTTCAGCGAAAGTTTCAATTCGTTTGGAAAACTAAATTTCGATATCGGTGACTACTCTGAAGTAGGCATTTCATTTTCTTTTATAGATTCTGAAAAAGGTGTGCCCCCGGAAACAGATGTAAGTAATCCAAGATTTTGGATTTACCCCGAATGGCAGAAATCCACTTTTGCGATTAATGGATCGACAAGGTTTGAAAGGGACAGATCTTCAATGCTTGTTTATTCATTGTCGGGATCAAAATTCAATATGCAAATTGATCAATATAAAGATATTTCGTTTACAACGATAGATGATATAGAAAAAGATGATGATATAATATTAAACGGAAGATTGATTTATTCAAAACTGTTTGGCAGTTCGCTTTTAAAATTTTCATTCAATGGTTATACAACTGAACACAAAGAAAAATTTCTTCAAGAAGATTTTGTCGAAAAGAAATTTGTGCAAAATGTTTTCAGCATTGGCGCAGAGTACGAATTAATAAAAGAAAACTACACGGCAATTATAGGTGCTAGTATTGACAACTCTTCCACGCCGGAAACAGGGGACAAACCTGCTAAAGAAGCGATTACAGACTATAGTTTTAATTCAGCTTTTGTTTATTCACTTAACCCTAGAATGTATGCTCAAATTAATTTCGGCAGAAAAACAAGATTTCCCACTTTAAGGGAAACGTTTTCCGGTGCACTCGGACGATTTATACCAAACCCTGAATTAAAATCAGAAGTTGCAACAACTATTGAAACAAGTGTTACCTATAAAGATAATTTCAGCCAGGTAAATATGAATTTGTTTTTCACTTTTCTTCAGGATGGAATTATCAGAGTATCCTTGCCCGAAAGACAGTTTCAAAGGATAAATGAAGATGAAATTAGAACAGTTGGCGTTGAATTAAATGCGTTTCATAACTTCAGTAAAGATCTATTTGCGAATTTCAATTTTACTTTTCTAAATTCATTAGCCAAAAACGAAAACGGCGAGTTCAAAGATACATTGGAATACAAACCAAAATTTGTTGCCGGTTTTAATCTTGACTATTCTTTTTATGATGGTTTTAATGCAGTGATTGAATCCAATTTTGTTGGAGATGAATTTGGTTTTCAAGAAGGAAACGAATTTATTCAAAAACTTCCAAATTATCTGCTTTTCAATTTTAGGTTATCCTATTCGTTAAAATTATATAAAGATGTAGATTTACAATTATATTTTAGAATGAATAATATTTTTGACAAACTTTATTACACACAATGGAGCCTGCCGGAACCGGGCAGACAATTCTGGTTTGGTTCGTTTATTGAATTTTAATCAATCGAGTAAATATGAATTATTCTATTTGTTTGCAATACTCAGAGAGTGACGAGTTTGACAAATTACTACAGTCAATTAATTTTGATGAGATAACTAAGTTTATCGTTGTTTCCAATTCTGCTGTTAAATTTGATAATCCTAAAATCACGAACTTAATTTCTGAATCAATTCATTCAACTGAGTTTTATAAGAAGCTTGTTAATAAAATTGATTCCGATTTTTTATTTTTAATTCTAGACGGAAATTTTGAGCTCGGACAGAATTGTTTAAAAAGATTTTTGGATGTTGCACAAGATACAAACTCGGGAATAGTTTACTCTGACTATTTGGAAAATGATGAAACAATAATTACAAAACATCCTGTAATTGATTATCAACTTGGCAGCATAAGAGATGATTTTGATTTTGGAAAACTAATTTTATTTGATGCGAAAGAATTATCCAAAGCAGTAAATCAGCTTAGCAGCAATTATTCGTATGCTGCTCTTTACGATATCAGGTTAAAAATCTCGCAATCAAAATTGATTATCCGCATACCGGAATTTTTATATATTATTTCGAAAAGCGATACGAGAAAATCCGGCCAGAAAATATTTGACTATGTTGACCCTAAAAACCGTGATGTGCAAATTGAAATGGAAGTTGCTGCAACCGACCATCTAAAGAAAATAAGCGCATATTTAAGTTCGGATTTTATTCCTGCGAATTTTGAAAATGAATCTTTCCCTGTCGAGGCTACAGTAATAATACCTGTAAAGAACAGGGTGAAAACAATTAAAGATGCCGTTACATCAGCATTAAATCAAAAAGCTGATTTTAATTTCAGCGTTATAGTTGTTGATAATTATTCAAGCGACGGCACAACAGAGTTACTAAAAGATTTGTGTATAGAGTTTGATAATCTTGTTCATTTAATTCCAGAAAGAAAAGATTTATTAATTGGCGGCTGCTGGAACGAAGCAGTAAATTCAGAGCTTTGCGGTAAATTTGCTGTACAGCTCGACAGCGATGATATGTATTTTGACGAACACACGCTCAGCAAAATAGTCAATAAATTTTATGAAGAAAATTGCGCTATGGTTATCGGTACATATCAAATGACAAATTTTGATCTCCAGGAAATTCCACCAGGAATTGTAGACCACAAAGAGTGGACTTTTGAAAACGGGAAAAATAATGCTTTACGTATAAATGGGTTGGGGGCGCCTCGTGCATTTTACACACCAATTTTGAGAGAAATTCAACTACCCAACACTAGCTACGGCGAGGACTATGCAGTCAGTTTAAAGATTTGTAGAAATTATAAGGTAGGAAGAATTTACGAACCGGTTTATGTATGCAGAAGATGGGAAGGAAATACAGATTCGAATTTGAGTGTTGAGCAGACAAATAAAAATAATTTATACAAAGACAGAATTCGCACAATAGAAATTATAGCCAGACAAAAGAAGAACGCTTCGAATGTATAAAGAAATTGGAGATGAGACTTTATTAAAATTCGGTTCGATAGACACTCTACCTGAAAAACTTTCAGCTTTGTTAAACCAGCAAAAAAGCGTTTGGAAATTATTAAACAAAAATTACGATTCATTAAGTGACGTAAAAATCAAAGAGTTTTTTTTTGATGACATTAAAGTCAATCTTCAATTTAATCCTCACAGGATAATTTCTACCTCAGCAAAGGTTGATAAACAATCAATTGAAAACAGAAAATGTTTTTTATGCAAAGAAAATATTCCAGCTGAACAACGGGCTGTAAAGTTTAATGATGAATTTGCTTTTCTTTGTAATCCTTATCCTATAATAAATTATCATTTTACAATTCCGCATATTGAACATCTTCCTCAACTGATATCCGGTTGCTTCGAATCCTTTCTCGATATAGCTTATTCTTTGAAGGATAAATTTATAGTTCTTTATAACGGGCCTAAGTGCGGAGCCTCTGCTCCGGACCATTTACATTTTCAATGTGTGAGAAGTAATATTCTGCCTATTGAATCTGAAATTGAATTACTGTTATCAATGTATTCACAACATTATTTAGATGAAAAAGAAATAAAAGCTTATGCCGTTAGTGATCCTTTGAGAAATTTCATTTTCGTTCAATCAATTAACAAAGCAAAAATAATTGATGAGTTTGAAAGAATTTATAACTCACTACAGAATATTTTTGAAACAGATGAGGAACCTTTGCTAAATATTCTTTCCTTTCATAAAAAAGATAACTGGAATGTTATTATATATCCGCGCGAGAAGCACAGGCCGGATTATTATTTCTCGGAGGGTGAGGATCAAATTTTAATAAGTCCGGCATCAATTGATTTATGCGGCATTTTGGTAAGCCCAAGAGAAAGTGATTTTAATAAGCTCACCAAGGAAAACATTAAAACCATTTTCAGTGAAGTGAGTTGTAAGGAAGATATTATATCTGCCTTACAAAATTCTAACTAACTATTCTTTTTCCAAATAATTTTTAAGAGCGTTAACAATATAAGTCCACCCTTCCTCGAAACCTTCTCTCGCAAGACCAAAAACATCGGTAGGAAAGGTTTCAATTCCTTCGTGCGTTAGTTTCAATGTAGTTTTATCTCCTTCGTCAAAGAGTTCAAAGGTAACAAAGGATTCGCCGGAGTAACCATCGTATTTCCAACTGTAAGCCAATTTCTTTTCTATTACGGCTTCAGTCACTTTGCACAAATGAAGATATTTTGTGCCTTCGCTTTCACCCCAAAATTTAAATTCAAAACCAACTTCCGGTTTGAATTCTTTTATTTCAAAATACCAGTTTTTCATTGCGTCTTTATCTGTAATTGCTGTCCATACTTTTTGTACGGAAGCATTTACAGTGATTTCCTTTACCAAAGGTTCTACGGTCATTGTTTTCCCTCTACATAGTTTTTTAATGAATTTAATTTTTTGTCCCAGAATTTATCAAAGTACTGCACCCACTCACGAACTTCTTTTAGAGGCTCGCTGTTAGCTTTGCAGTATCTTTCTCGTCCGGTTTGGTTTATTTCAACAAGCCCGCATTCGGTAAGAATTTTTATATGCTTTGAAACGGCAGGCCTGCTGATCTTGAAATTTTCTGCGATTTTATTCATTGTAAGACTTTTGGTACTCAGCAGATATATAATTTCTCTGCGGGTGGGATCAGCTATTGCCTGAAAAACATCACGTCTCATTTTACTGCTCTTTTAATTATCTGTAACAATTTGGTTACAAATATAAACGAAACCATTCGGTTACGCAAATTAATTTTTTAAATTCCCGCAAATAAAAAAGGCAGATCAATTGACCTGCCTTCAATTTTATTTGTAAGACAGACAGGTTGTCAGTCCCTATAGCAACAACCAGCTAAACTTCCTGTCCTACAAAGTCTATTTCAACATTACCTGTTCCTCGTAACTGCAATTTAGCGAAGGAGGATCATTTTTCTGCTTTGTACAAAATTCATATTTCCTTTTAATGAGTTAGCAAACATTCTGTAAATATATATTCCGCTTGATACTTTTACTCCCTGCTCGTTTGTGCCGTTCCATTCTACATTGTGATAACCTGCTGATTGACCATTGGCTTTATATGATTTTATAAGCCTTCCGGTTATATCGTAAATACTTATTTTCACATTTGATGCTTCCGGAATTGAGTAACTTATTCTCGTTGTCGGGTTGAATGGATTCGGTGAATTGCCAACCAATTTATAATTACTGGATCCTGTTTGAGTTTCATTCTGTTTATTTGCTGTACTATTTTTTGAGATATTAGGTATAACTTTCTCTCCTAATAGTCTTTTACTTTTTTCAACCAGCCGATCTTCCGGAAATTCTTTTTCCAATTCATCAAATATCTTTTCCGCTTCTTTTCTATTATCCAAGTTTGTTAGGTAAATTACTCCTTTGTTGAATAATGCATTCTTTACAAAATCGACATATTTCTTATAATTTTTTATCAGTTCATCGTAGTTAGCAAGTACCTTTTCGTATTTGTCATTATTTAGAAGTTCTCGGTTTTCCAACTCAAGCAGTATTCCGGTTATTTCATTTTTCTCTGTATATTTTGATTTTACATTGTTTGCTGTATAATCGCTGAAATCTTTTTTACCAAGCCTGTGGTAACAATCTTCCAAGCCAACTAATCCTTTTCTGCCAGTTTCTGTGTTTCCTTCTTCTTCTATGACTTGCTTAAACAATTCTATGGCTTCTACATATTTACCTTGGTGTTTTAGTAGATATGCTTGCTCAAGTTTACTTGTTTTATTTGAATTAATTTGAGGACTTACACTGCTAAGCGAATATTCAATTCCGGAAGCAGCAAAACTACCTGAAGGAGGAGAGGCTAAGTACGGAATGTAATATATTGAAGATCCGTTATAAGCAAAAAACTCACTGCTGTTAGGCGAACTAGTTCCCCACCAGTTATCTTGAGCAAAAACTAACGAATTATTATTAGCGTAAATTTCACATGAGCTGTTAGAATGTATTGTATTGTTACCGCTAACAGATTGAGAGTTTCCTAAAAAAGGATCGCTATAGTATGAAGCTTCAATTCCATAAAAACCGTTATTGGTAATTGTATTATAACCACCTAAACTAGCAAGTTGAGGGTCACTGT
>CAJHYN010000567.1_pt1 | contig 39153 bp, 31 predicted proteins | sample 9198641 | NCBI WGS metagenome assembly CAJHYN01 (sample SAMEA7708370, study PRJEB35096) | sediment metagenome | biome: marine neritic benthic zone biome [ENVO:01000025]; feature: sediment [ENVO:00002007]; material: shallow marine sediment [ENVO:03000034] sea grass bed [ENVO_01000059] ... | reverse complement strand
GATTGAAGAAAATCAAGTATTCACTATTGAGCCAAGATTAACCATCGAAGGTTACGGCATCGCTACGATTGAAGAAGAAGTTGTGGTTACCAAAGATGGCTGTGAGTTTATAAGTGATAATCAAAAAGAGATTTATCTTATTAAGTAAAAAGTTAGAAGGAAAAAGTCAAAAGCAAGGCGGGATCTTCCCGCCTTTTATGTGTGTCACTCTGAGCTTGACGAAGAGTGCATGCGAGTACATTTCGATGGGCTCAATTTGATTTTATTAATCCAGCTTAAAAACTCTCCAACCAATTGCAGGAACAGTTATCCCGGTTTCATCGTTTGTTAATTCTATTTTTTCGTTTGTAATTAAGTCGGTAGCAGAGGTTAAGTTGTAAAATGCGGGTGGAGAGAAGTCAACAAATTTTGGCATATCACTTTTGTTTAAAATTACGAGCAATCTTTCGTTCAAGTCTGAACGTATAAATGCATAACAGTTTTTATCAGCCTTCACTGTGTAATAATCACCATATCTTAAAGCTGAATGCTCTCTTCTAAGTTTTACAATTTGTTTCACGTTGCCCAACATTTCTTTTTCGTTTTCACTTAAGTTATCAGCAAATCTCATCATTCTTCTATTATCCGGATCTGATGCTCCAGTCATTCCAAATTCGCTGCCATAATAAATCACCGGTAACCCGGGGATAGAGTGTATGTAAGCAAAGTACAATTCGGCTTTATCGTAACTTGAGGCATTATCAACTTTAGGCGGATTGTTCCAGCCTTCTTCAACGGCGCTCCATTGACTTAAATCTAAGTCCCCATCTGCATAAGCCATATAACGGTTCTTATCATGGCTGTCCATAATGTTTGCCATTACATGTAACGGTGAGTAGTAATAAAATGTCTTCTTCATGTCCGAATCTAATTCATGGAAGTCATAATCGGGGTCAATAAAAGCAGTCTGTGCTACGTTGTAAAGATTGAAATTAAACTGCGCATCAAGCTGTCCATTATTAACATAGGAGCTTGTTAATTCATAACTACCAAACGTTTCTCCAACCTGGTAAACTCTTGTGTTACGCGGAACAGCAATTTCCTTTTTGATTTTTTTAGTTAACGCTCTCCAAAATTCATTCGGAACGTGTTTAACTGCATCATGCCTGTAACCGTCCGCTCCGGTTTCATTTAACCACCACACGGCATTTTCTGTCATGTATTCAATTGCTTCTGTTGAGCTTTGGTAATGAAATGAAGGCATATATGGTTCAAACCATGTTGTTAAACGGAATTCATCCCAATGCCTCAGGTTTAGTCTGCCATCCGGTAATTCTAATGTTCCAAACCAATTAGGGTGTTCTTTGTATAGGGGATTTTGATCATGCACATGGTTCGAAACAAAATCAAGTAGAATCTTTATTCCTTTTGAATGGGCAGTCTTAACAAGCTCTTTTACTTTCTCCATTGTCCCGAATTTTTCTTCAACCCTTGTTGCACTTATCGGCCAGTAACCATGGTATCCGGAGAACCACCTTCTCGGGGCAGGGTATTCTTTATAGGCCTCATTCGGATTATCGTAAACCGGAGAAATCCAGATTACATTAATTCCCAAATCTGTAAAATAGCCATCATTCAATTTGTCAATCACACCTTGAAGATCACCGCCCATATAGTTGGCTTTGATGCTTAGTGAGTCATGATTGATGGGATTGTTGAGCGATTCATCACCGTCGTTAAACCTGTCAATTAAAAGTGAATAAATAATTCCATCGTGCCAAGTAAATTTTTCTCCTGCCGGTTTTCCATCAGCAAACAAAATATTCTGAACATTAGTTGTTTGACCGTCTTGTGTAACTGCAACTCGCAAAAGTTTCTTACCATTAAGTTCGTTTGAATCTAATTCAACAGAAATTTTATTTTCTTTCTTTTCAATTTTAATTCTGTCCGACGGGATTTGAGAATTGTTCAATAATACGATAATGTTCTTACTACTCAAGTTGCTGGATTGATTTTCCTTTTCATAAATAAGCGATACAACATTTTCTTCAAACTTATCAATATGCAGAAAAGATTTGTGAGGGTGTCTTTCATTAACTGTTAAAACAGAGTTAAAATCACCAAAGCCGTTCGGTACTTTATTCTGGTTATTGGGGTCAACAATTTCTTCACCGTCTCCAAAAAATTTATATTGATAACTTCCAGGCATCAGAGGAATATCTATTTCAAAAGTACCGTCTCCATTTTCATCGGTCATAATAAATTGCTGTCTATTCCAATCGTTAAAGCTACCAAAAACTGCCAAGCTGCTGTATTTTTTTGTTGGCTTGTATTTAAAATTAATTTTCTCAATCACAGTTGAATGAACCGGAATCGAGTATTTGTTTCCCCCCAATTCAAAACTTAATAAAGTCATTCCCTCAAAATTTTCATCGGCTTTAATCGAAAACTGATTCGCTGTTTTATTATGGCTCAATTCTAAAAATTCGTTTTCCTCAAATTTCAAATCGTAATTTTCTGAATAAAACAAATCGCTAATAACAAATTCAGTTTCGTTTCCAGCGACAATATTCAAAGGCTGTATAATGTCAATAATTTCTTCATTGGAATTAGGCGAACAAGAAAAAATGAAAAATGACAATAATGTGATTAATGAATAATTATAAATTTTCGAAAAGATCATAAGTTCCTCAAAAATGATAATAGTTGAAAAGAATCCATAAAGATAATTAATATATGATGTTTATAAAACAGGGAGGCGCAATCCAACTCAATAATTACTTATATAATTTTGCAGGTGATCCAGATCTCTTATAATCACAACGTTATCGTATTTATCTAAAGTATTGTTTTCAGCTTTTTCAATGGCTTGCCCGCCGACAATAATTTTCAGATTCTGATTATTCTCTTTTATGTTTTCTATTAATTTTAGCGTACGCAATAAATTCATGTAAAAATTATTTGAAATTCCCACAACATCAGGTTTTTTATCAGCAATTATTTTTATAACATCAGCGTCAGGCATATTTGACCCTAGAAATATTGAAGTCCACCCATTTAATTCAAAATAATCGGAAACCATTTTAGGGCCTATCTCATGAAATTCCTTGTCAACGCAAGTAATCAAAACAGTCTTGTCATTTTTAGGTACTTTTTCAATTTTAGGGTAAACAAGGTTAAGACATAATTTCGTAATTTGTGTTGCGAGGTGTTCATCAGCCACTGTACACCTATTCTTTTCCCATAGTTGGCCTATTCTATACATCGACCTTTTGAATATATCATTATAAATACAAATTACAGGTATTCCTTCTTCCAACAAATTGTTTATTATCTCAATACATTCGGCTTTATTTCCTTTAAGAATAGAGTTAAGGTAATGCAGATATTTTGCTTCTGAAATCATATTTTCCTTAGCCTTGGTTTTAACAAATCCTTAACAAAAGTATTGGAAGAAAAATTCCTCTCAAAAAGTCATTCTATTTTGTTAATAAAATAAATTGCAAGCTTGTAACTTCCAAAAGAAAAAAACGGTGCGGCTAATACATCAATTGAGTAATGAACATGTTGTAATACAACGAATGCTCCAATGATTATCGTCAAAAGTATGAATAGAAATTTTATTCTAAATTTGCTCATTATCAAAAAGCAGAGGAAAGAAGTTGAAGTATGTCCCGAAAAAAACAAATCTTTAGTTAAAATTTCCCCGTTGCCAAAAAACTGAATTAACGGATCATTCAAAGGAATCATATTTTCCGGTGGATTCAAAGGAAGAAGGTACATACTTGCCATTCTAAAAAGCAGCATGAATGTATATGATAAAAAAGCTACTTTTAATAAACGAGGAAATTTTATTAAAAAGTATAAACAAATTACCAGCCCCGCATAAATTAAAGCAAATGTTATCCAGGTTAAATCAAGAGGATTAAAAGTTTTAAGAAGTGGGTCACTAAATTGTACCCCGTTGCGTTTTTCAATTGCTTCGAGAAAATTTGTAAATATCGACATTGCTATAATAAGAAACACAAACAATATTATAGTCGTTGTCAATTCTCTCTTATTTGATACGAAATTTTGCCAGGTTGAGATCATTTTCATAAAAAAAGTTTTTGCAAATATAATTAATTGAATTGAGTGAGAAACAAAAAAATATAAGGTTTGGTCAAATTTTTAGTATTGTATTTAATAGTAAGATATTATAAATTTGTTGTGTGTTGAATTTTGAGAGAAAGGCTCACTCTGATAATCCCCCCGAATTAGAGTGAGTCCTCTCAGAATTGATTAGTTTGGTAACGAATTCTTTAGCCCTTTCTTTTTCAACCAAGAAGAACCAATTTGAGACTTTATTAAGGTTTCCGCAAATTCTGTTACACTCAATAAGAAATGAACCTCTGTGAAATTTTTTCAAAAAAGCTGTGCAGGAAACTTTCTTCACTTGCACAGCCTAAAGTGCTGGGAGGCACTAAAAGATAAATTTTTCTAATAATATATTAGATATAATAAATCAAGATATCTATAACCCAAATGGGGTATTTTAAGGGTATGGAATTTATAGGAAATGAAACGTCTTTATACTAACTTTTCTTTAAGCGCTTTTGCTACAGCTTCTGATTTTGAATGTACTTCAAGCTTTCTGTAAATGCTTTTTATATGCCTCCGTACTGTTTCTTCGCTAATAAAAAGGGAATCAGCTATCATTTTATAACTCATTCCTTTACAAAGCTGTGAAAGTACTTCTGTTTCTCTCTGAGTTAGAGCGTGATTAGTTGTCACTTTAAAGGAACCTACAACCATTCTTGCAATCTGCGTACTCATCGGCGAGCCACCATCTTTGAGCTCCCTAATTGCTTCAAGTATTCTGTGAGGCGGAGTCTCCTTTATTAAATATCCTGTTGCACCGGCGCAGAGTGCATCAAATACGGATTGATCGTTTTCCCTGATGGATAAAACCAGAATGTCGAGATCGGATAGTTTTTGCTTAAGTATTTTTATGCCTTCAATCCCCGATATACCGGGCAAACCAATATCCATCAATACCACATCCGGAACATCTTTCGCAATTCCAACAACTGCTGTTTCGCAATCGGAGTATGTGCTAAGGCATTCAAAACCATCAGCTGAATTGATAAGCAATTCCAGGCTTTCTCTTATTTCTTCGTCGTCTTCAACAATTGATACAACTATTAATTCTTCGCTCATAATATCTTTTTTTGTTTACAATCTATTTATATAAACCGGTAAATTCAATAGTAGTTCCTTCACTTTTCTTTGATTTAACAGAAACTTCACCTTTTATGCTTTTAGCCCGATTCTGCATATTCTTTAACCCTCTTCCACGATTGATGCCGTCTAAGTCAAAACCAGTGCCATCATCTTGAATGGCTAATTTTATTTCGCCGTTATTGCTGCAGACAGATAATGTAACATTTTTGCAGTCTGCATATTTTAGTATGTTGTTCATTGCTTCTTTGAAAATTAATGTCAAATGCCTCCTCCAATCCATGCTCAACCTTATTCCTTCTAAGCTTTTTTCAATACCATTCACTCTAAAAGCAATGCCGGTTCTGTCGAAAATTTCATCACCAAAATCTTTTAATCTGATTATTACTTCGTAAAGAGTATCTTTCTCCGGATCAAGCGTCCAGATAAAATCTCTCATTCCAAAAGCGAGCGTTTTCGAAATTTCACTGATTTTATCAACATAGTTTACATTAGTCTCAGTAGGCTCGAATTTATTCCGTTTTATAATTTCGCTGTAAAGAGAGATTTTAGTTAATCTGCTTCCAAGTTCATCATGGAAATCATCTGCTGCTTTTCTGCGGACTTTTAGATTTTCCTGTTCTCTTGCTTGCTTAATTTCAAGCGCTTTTGTTATTTCTCTTTCCACCCGGAGTTTATGGAGAGAAAACAAAATAACCGAACCAACTGCAACTATTATTAAGAAAAACCACCATGTTTGATAATAGGGCGGGCTTATAATAATTGCAACTTCGAGCGGAACATCCGTCCAAACTCTATCGCTGTTTGAAGCCCTAACTTTAAACTTATAATTGCCCGGAGGTAAATTCGTGTAGCTTGCAACATTGTTGGTTCCATTATTAATCCAATTCGAATTGATACCTTCAAGTAAGTATTGGTACTGGTTTTTAGCAGAATTAGTATAATCAAGCGCAGCAAATTCAAATGTTATAAAATTATCGTCAAAAGAAAACTCTATCTCCTCAAGTTCTGCTAGATCTTCATTTAATTTTAATTCTTTATCAAATATTTTTATTGAAGTTAAATACACATAAGGTTTGTGCGGATTGTTTTTAAGATTGTTCGGATTAAACACATTAAAACCGTTAATTCCTCCGAAAAGCATATCCCCGTTTTTTCTTTTAAGAAAAGAGCCTTGGTAAAACATATTGCTTTGAAGTCCGTCGGCTGCATCAAAATTTATAAATTTTTCAGTTGAAGGATCAAACTTAGAAAACCCACCGTGTGTACTTATGTATAGAAATCCGTCATCATCTTCCAAAATTCCACAAATTACATCGTTTGGAAGGCCGTTAGATTTATTGTAATAAATAAACCGGTTTGTTTCCGGGTTATACTTATTCAAACCGCCGCCAGTGCCAATCCACAAGCTTCCTTCTTTTGATTCATGAATTACGAAAACATAATTATTACTCAAACTATTTGATTTTTCCGGATCTTGTTTGAAGTGAGTAAATAAACCGTTTTCTTTTTCATAACGGCTTAATCCTTTGTAAGTACCAATCCATAAATTCTTTTTCGAATCTTCAAATATCGTAACTATATAAAGATCGCCAATGCTGTTGGAACCTTTTATAGGTTGCATTCTTCTCCAGCTGTTTTTTGCAGGATTAAATTTGTTGAGTCCATTGTCTGTGCCAACCCACAGATCACCCTGGTAATCAAAAAATATTTCATTAATCCTATTACTGCTTATTGAACTATTATCATTTTCATCGTAAACATAATGATCAATTTTTTGAATTTTATTATTTATCCTATCAAGACCGTTTAGTGTTCCAATCCAATAGTTCCCTTCTTCATCAATTCCTAAACTCCTTATGTTGTTGTTTGATATGCTATTGAAATTGTTAGGATTATGAAAAAACTTTATTGATGTTCTAAGATCAATATCAAGCCTGTTTAATCCCAAGCCGGTTGCAGCCCAAACATAACCGTTGTCATCCTCCATGAAATCAAAAATTTGATTATTACTTAGCAAGCTGTTTGGGTTATTAGGAGTGCCTCTTATGATTTCGAACTTATCTTTATTTACATAAATTTTATCAATGCCTCCTAAAAAATTACCTATCCATATTATACCGGAGTTATCTTCGCAAATTGCTATTACATCATTTCCGCTTATTGAATTTTCATTATTGGGTTGATTAAAAAAATGATTGAGCACATCTATTTCAGGATCATAGACAAATAACCCAAAGCCAGATCCAAACCATATCTTACCGTCTTTTGCTTGTAAAATACTATTAAGAGGAATTGAATTTAATCTTGATAATTCCGTGTCGAAAATGGAGGAGAACTGTTTTGTTTTCTTAAAAAATTTGTATAATCCTTTATTGGTACACAACCAAAGAACATCTTTTTCAAGCTCATAAATTTTTGTTACTATAACCCGTCCGGGAATTTTTAAAGAATCTTTCAGATTGAAATGCTCAAAACAATTCAATTCTTTTTGGTATAAATTTAATCCGCCGTTATAAGTACCGAGCCAAATATTTTTTTCTTTATCAACAAAAATATCGTTTACGTTATCGTTGTTTAGGCAAGCGGAATCATTGACGCCGGTGCTAAATACAGAAAATTCGTTTGTAACAGTATTCAATTTTATTGCTCCGGCACCTTCAGTTCCAATCCACAAATTATCGTTATTGTCTTCCGCCAAAGCCCAGATTCTTCCGTTCCATTCTTTCTCAAGCCCAAAGAAACTAATATCAAATCTCGTAAATGTTTCGGAGCCTCTGTTAAACTTATTCAAACCACCCCCGAATGATCCTGCCCATAGATTACCTTTGCTGTCTTCAAGAATTGAAACAATGTCGTCGTTTGAAAGTGAAGTTTCATCATTTGGATTGTGACGGTAGACAGTATATTTATTACCGTCGTACTTTGTTAATCCGAACATAGTGCCGAACCACATAAAGCCTTTTCTATCCTGCATAATCGTAAATACCATATTATGCGAGACTCCTTCATCAAGCGATACTCTTTCAATCCGAACTCTATCTGATTGCGGATAAATAATGCCAATTACTGCGGCTAATATGATAACAAAGCATTTGTACACGACAGTTAAAATTTATTGAAAAATTATAGCGAATTGTATAAAAATAATTGGTTATAATAAAGATATTTATGCGGCACTGAATGCCGCACAGATATCATTTTGAAAGTTTACCAAAAAACTTAAGGACATGCTTGAAGATCTTGTGAAAGCCGTCAACAGGTTCTAAAAACATAATAGGGCAACCGTTTTCAATTACTGAGATATCATTTTCTTCGCAAAAGTCAGCAGCTTCCTGCGAAAAACTCCCTTGCCCAAATGAACGGTGAAACCACACTTTTTTTACCGAAGCTTCTTTGCAGTCTTTCACTATTTTCATTGCATGTATTGGTTTTGTAGTTACCAGTACTGCATCGATTTGTTCCGGAACAGATTGAATATTTTCATAGCAGGTAAATCCGTCGATTTCCGTAGCATGAGGATTTACAGGAAATATTTTGTAACCATTCTCAGAGAACTTTTGCATGATATGGTTTGCAACGTTTTTATCTTTTTTACGTGATGCTCCTGCAAAAGCGATGTTTTTGGAATTAAAAAAGCTCTCTACTTTTTGTTGATATGATTCCATTTAATTATGCGGGCCTGTTGTCTGCAGTAATATCTTTAGCAGGCTCTTTACTTTCCAACAATTCTTTTACATCTTTAAGTTTTCTTGCCCAATCATTCATACGGGCATTTACGTTCTCAAAATATATTCTCATTTTTTCATAGTCTTCGTTTTTTGGTTTGTTCAAAATGATTTCTATCATTTCAGAATAAGTTTCGTTTAAAACTGCTTTTTCTTTTGTAAAATCCATTTTTTCTCCAATTATTTTATAAGTGTCATTTCAAAAATATAATTATGATAAAAGAATCCCAAATTATTATTTGATTAATATAAAATTTAATAGGATAATTATGTGAAATTCGATATTATTTAAATTATCTCTTTTCTATGGTTCTCATGATAAAAAAATCTAAGGAGGCAAAATGCCAATAACAATTAATAAAAGTTTAAGGCTATCGTCAGATCAATACATTCACTCTAAAACAAATAAAACAGGGATTTGCATTCATCATACTGTAGGAGGCTCTGCTAAGTCAACGTTCAATTGGTGGGTAAAGGATCAAAGAAGAGTTGCTACTGCTTACATTATTGGGCGTGATGGCGAAATCTTTGAAGTATTTGACCCGGAATACTGGGCGTTTCAATTTGGTTTGAAAAGTACAAATGAATGGACCAATGATGAAAGATATACATTCGAAAGCAGGTTTATTGGAATTGAGCTAGCAAGTGAAGGAGGGCTAACCGAATCAGATGGAGAACTCTATGCATATGATAAAATATCCGACAGAACCCGAAAAGATCCAAGCGAAGCATTCGACTACGGAGCATTGTACCGTGGATATAGATTCTTTGACAAATATGAGACTGAGCAAAAAGATTCTTTGATAGAATTAATGAAAGATTTATTCGATAAGTTTGGAATCTCTAAGAAGGTGCCAAGTGATAAATTAGCTTATTATGGCAAAAAGGTTAAGGATTTTGAGGGTGTTATAGGGCATACTATGGTCAGAAAAGACAAATCTGATCCAGCACCCGACATGGATATGTGGCAAAGAATTATCAGTGAGTGCGGTTTAACTGAAGTTGAAATTAACGGAAACGAGGTGGCAGCAACGAATAAACTTAATGCAAATGACATTGAAGAATTATTTAATCAAAACATGGATCAGGTAGATAAAATGGACATAGGTTCAGGTTCTATGGTTAAACAAGTAGTACTTGAGCTTGAAGAAGAAAAAACATATATAAAACTTTCTAATGCAGTTGAAGGTGGCCATACAGTTGATTACCAATTACTTGAAGGTAAAAAGGATTTAATTTACGCTTTTGGCAATTATTTGGGATTTCATAAAATAACTGAAAATAGAATTGAGGTATTAAGTGGTTAAAACAGTAATTACTTTAGCTATAGTAGTCGGATTGCTGGCTGTAGGTTTAGCATATTTTTTTGGTGTTAATCAAAACAAAGAATTGATTGACAAATTAAATAAGGAAAAAGAAGAGTTGGTTGCCAAAAATGCCAGAGTTGAAAAAGAAGTTGAAGACTACAGCCGCGAACAAGGGGAGCTCAAGAAGACAGTAGAAGATATTTCCGTGGAGAGAGATTCTCTTAAAAACAAAGTTGCTGTTTTAGAAACAGAAAGAAAACAGAAAAAATTAGACGTTAGAAGATTAAGAGATTCGGATGCCGAACTTCAGAAATTGATATCAACATACAGACAACTAAATGAAAGAAACGTATTTATTTTTGAACATCCGATAAATGAATCCGGCACTTTGAAAATGAATTATGCAGGAATCCCAGCTTCCTTTTTAGAAACTTTTATAATTGAGCACAATAATTCCAAAATTTATTTGGAGCAACGTGATCTTTACGCTGACGCAAGTGTTCTTGCCGATAGTATAATTACTCTACAGGACAGTATTAACATTCTCCAGGAGAAGAAAACAGAAATATACAAAGATGCATATGAAGGAGCATATCAGGCGTACATGAAAATACACGGTGATTACATTAAAGAATTGGAAAAACCAAGATTTGAGCTCCCGCACTGGGGAGCGATAGTCGGAGGTGCGGCGGCTGGTTACTTACTCGGTAAAGACAAATAATCTTTTAAGTTCTTCTTTGGTGCCCTTCTTAATTGGGCACCAATATCATTTGCAAATCTCAAATTTCATCAAACCAGCATTACCAATTAATTATAGTTGATTATAATCTATTAATATTTAATATTAATATATCACGTCTTGTTTAATTATATAATTAATAGAAAGGATATATAAATGAAAAAATATATACTGATTTGTTTTGGTTTTTTTGTATTCTTATCATCTCATAATGTTATTGCTCAAGATGATAGCCAAACAAAAAAGGATAAAGTAATTAACTTGGGAGGAGTAGAAATAAACCTTTCTACTGCTGCTAAAACCAGTAAAGTAATTGATTTTATTAGAACAGTTACTGGGGCAGAGATTTCGGAAATTGACAGTGTCCTCCAGCACTTAGCAAAAGCTGAGAAGAAGACGGATGATTCTTTTATAGAAGAACTACCTGAATCAGTTGGGCGAAGAATATTAATTTCCAAGAGAAAGATTTTTGAGGATGCTTCCCAAGCTGGACAACCTCAAGCTGGACAACCTCAAGCTGGACAACCCCAAGCCGGACAACCCCAAGCCGGACAACCTCAAGCTGGACAACCCCAAGCTGGACAACCCCAAGCTGGACAACCTCAAGCTGGACAACCTCAAGCCGGACAACCTCAAGCTGGACAACCTCAAGCCGGACAACCCCAAGCCGGACAACCTCAAGCCGGACAACCCCAAGCTGGACAACCCCAAGCTGGACAACCTCAGGAAAGAGAACCTGAAGTTTCCCCGAAAGATTTAAATCGCTTAAGGATTATAATAAACGATAATAGTAATTATTTTGAGGAGGTTGCTGAAAATTCAGAAAACGAATTTGGATTAACACCTGAAATTTATGCACTAATTAAAGCTACCGAAAGTGATTTAAGAAATGAGTTTGATAAAAATAAAAATCAAATAGTTGTAGATACTCTTTCTAATATGATATTACCTAAAATTGATTCAAAAAAAATATTTAAAATAGTTGAATCGATAAAATATGTTAAAAAAGTTTCAGGAAGAGAAGATTTCTTTAATGATTTCAATTTCTCCAACGTTAAACCTCCGGTTCAAATTTCACTTGGTGCAAATTTTAATTTTATAAATGGATTGAATACTAATGCGATATATGCGGAGGTTAGTGGCTTCCCAACTGAAATTTGGCGTCCATGGGAAGATGAATTTGATCATTTTGGCAAATTCGGTTTAGATTTAGGTTTATTAAATTATCGAAGCGTTTCAAGAATAGACTCAATTATTGATCTGCGACCTGATACTTTATTTATTCCAGTCAGTGAAGTCGATACTCAAAAAACACGAATTGTTAGCAAGGCTGAAAAAGTTTATGAATCCTCTCAAGAAAATTTGGGTGTTTATTTTACTCCAACATTTAAGCTAACAAAATATTTGTACTTTGCTATTCACACAGAATACAGAAAGATCGATGTTACTCAAACTATCTTTAAAAATATTGTTGAATCTGATACAAATATTGTTAATAAAAAGGAATTGTCGTTTGAAGAGGAAAATAAAAGACCAATTAATACGACACAAAGACTTGAAAATAAATTTACAAAAAATGAAACACAACTAGGAGGTGGAATACTTGTTTTTATTGATGATGATCCATTCAAATTAAAAATAAAATTTATTGTAGGTTATCAAATTGTTACTAGGAGAAATAGGCCTAAAGAAGAAGTATTTTTTCATAATCTTAACTTTAGTTTAATAGAGGGAAATCTTGGAGTTAAAGTTGGCGGTCAATTAAGAGGAGAGTTTTTTTCAGGAAAACCTGAATTCAGTGTTTATCTTGCAAAAGAATTCCCGGTTTCAAAATTACTTGATTTTCTCGGTCCCAACTAATTAACCGTGATATCTGCACCGTTTATTATTTGAAGCTCTGCATTCGTCCGAGCAGCAGTATTCGTTTTCTACTTTGCAATTGTCGCAAGTTACCAATAACTTGTCGCAGTTTTGATTGTGGCAGTTAATGTACCACGAAGCTAACTCGTTGCAGTAGTAGCATTGCCCAATGTGTTTTAATTCTTCTTTTTCATTAGGCTCAACAATTCTGCGTTCGTCAAAAACAAAAATGCTTCCTTCCCAATTATTGTCCGGGTATTTCTTTGTATAAGTTACTATTCCGCCTTCAAGCTGGTACACATCTTTAAAGCCTTGCTCAACTAAATAAGCAGAAGCTTTTTCGCAGCGGATGCCGCCGGTACAGTAAGTTACAACGGTTTTATCTTTGTACTCTTCCAGATCTTTCACAACTTTCAGCCAGTCGCGGAAAGTTTTCATTTCCGGAGTAATCGCGTTTTTGAATTTGCCGATCTCACTTTCGTAGTCGTTGCGCGCATCAACAATTATGAAATCTTTGTTGTCTTCGTAAAATTTATTCAGCTCGGATGGGTTCAGCCTTTTCCCGGTTTTGGAAAGGTCAACTTCGCCGAAACTTGCATTTACTATTTCTCTTTTCACACGAACATGAGTTTTTAAAAATGCGTGCTCATCTGCATCATCTTCTTTAAACCAAATATTACTGAACTGCGGGTACGAAGTTAAGTGAGATTTATATTTTTCGATATTTTCATTTGTGCCGGAAACAGTTCCGTTTATTCCTTCGGTTGAAATAAACACTCTGCCTTTAATATTGTTGTCAAAACAGAATTGAAGATGTTCATCCTTAAACACTTCCGGGTTCGGGAAATCAACATATTTATAAAAAAGTAGTACTTTATAATTCATTTTTAGTTTTCGTAAATGTTTTGAAATTGAGAAAATAAAGATATAAAATCTGATTTTATTAATAAAAGTTTTTTAGCACTAATAAGCAAAAATTTTTTTGTGATTATGTTTTAGTTTATTATTATCGCATAGCATAATTGATTATACTGAAATATGAGCGTACATAAGATATTCTACCAAGATTCAAAATGTATGGATGAAATTCATGACGAATCTATTGATTTAATGATTACTTCTCCTCCATATCCAATGATAGAAATGTGGGATGATATATTTATAAAGCAAAATAAAGAAATTGCCGAAGCATTTGACAATGAAGAGCAATCAAAAGCATTTGAATTAATGCATGCGATACTTGATGAAGTTTGGAGCGAATGTTTCAGAGTGTTAAGAAAGGGCGGCATTGCTTGTATAAATATTGGCGACGCTACAAGAACTATAAATGATAATTTCCAATTATTTAATAATCATTCCAGAATAACAAATGCATGTCTGAAATTAGGTTTTCAAAATTTACCTAATATTATTTGGCGGAAACAAACTAACGCACCTAATAAATTTATGGGTTCCGGCATGCTGCCTCCCGGTGCCTACGTTACTCTTGAGCATGAGCATATTTTAGTTTTTAGGAAAGAAGGAAAAAGAGAGTTTGCAAAAGATGAAGAGAAAAATAAAAGAAGAGAAAGTTCCTTTTTCTGGGAAGAAAGAAATGTTTGGTTTTCAGATATATGGGAGATCAAAGGAACTAATCAAAGATTGAATAACAAAAAGATAAGAGCTAGAAGCGCTGCATATCCTTTTGAAATACCTTACCGATTAATTAATATGTTCTCTGTACAAGGTGATGTAATTTTAGATCCGTTTGTAGGAACCGGCAGTTCAACTTTAGCTGCAATTGCATCCGACAGAAATAGTGTTGGTTTTGAAATAGATTCTAATTTTGCGCAAACAATCGTTGAAACTGTTTTAAACAAAGAAAATGAGTTAAATAATTATGTAAAAAAAAGGATTATGAATCATCTTAATTTTGTTGAAGAAAGGTTGAAAGCAAAGGGCAATGATTATTTCAAATACCGCAATAGAAATTTTGAATTTCCCGTAATGACCAAACAGGAAACGGAAATTAAAATTCAGTATGTAAAAAAAGTATTAAATGAAGGAAACGAATTCATAGCAAAGTATCATCCTGATGCTGCTATTACACCACCGGATTTATCAAATTACGAATAGATGTCTATTTAGAAAGTAATTACCAGCTATTAAAGTCATGCATTTGGCTGTCTACCTTTTCACCCATTCTGGTGTTCCGCTTTCTGAAATCTGCCAGAAAGTATAAGTTCCTTCGCTCCTGTCTCCTGCTGCGTTTAAGTTTATTGTTCCTGTTACACCTTCGTATCCGTTTAGTGTTGTAAAAAGTGCTGAACGGAGTGTTTCTATTGGTACATCTTCACCTATATCTGCAAGTGTTATTGCAGCAGCACGAAGAGCATCATAGGCTAAGATTGCAAATGCGCCCGCTTCGTATCCAAGTTCATTAGACAATCTTGATTGTAATTCATTGTATGCTGCACTTTCAACCACTTCAAACATTGGGGATGAAAAATTTATCTCTCTTGCAAGCTGAACTGCTTCATTGCTTTCAAGCATATACCTGTTTAGTGTAATGCCCTCACTACCATACCATTTTATTCTTTTTAGAAACGGATAATCATTTTCATTAGCCGTTTCCATTATGGTAATACCTTCGTCAAATGTAGTAATCTGCAGCGCAATTTTGTCTGAATCAGTCGTTGTTAATTCGTTTTCTAATTTAATGGAAATCTCATCTAAAGTTTCCATGTATACAGACTGTCTATGACTGAAATAACTCATAGAATTGACTACCGTGCCGCCTTTATCTTCAAATCTTGAACCCATATCACTAACAAGTGCATTACCCCAAAGGTCATCACGATTAATAACCAGCAGTTTTTCAATTCCGTCATTCCAAATTTTATCAGCTATAGCTTTTGCCATTTGAGAATCATCAGGAATAACTCTAAAAATATTATCGTTTTCAATTGCCAGCTCAACAGCTGTGCTGCTTTGGCTAATTACTATTGAATTTGAATTTTGAAGTGTATCTTTAACGGCAGTAAGTTCCGCACTTGTCATTGGACCAACAATAATTCTAATGCCCTGGTTCATATAGGAATTAAGAAGTACCCTTGTGGTGTTAGCGTCGGTCTCAGTATCATCATAAATGAGTATTATTTTTTTATTCTGCGGCTCAAGTTCTTTGTTTGCGTCTTCAACTGCAAGCTGCATTGCTTTCAAAACCGATTCACCTTGCTGACCGAAACTTCCCGAAAATGGGATCAATGCCCCGATTCTTATTTCCTCCAAAGATGCAGGATCGGTTGAAGAATCTGAGCAATTAGTAATTAAGATGATTAGAATCAAAAAAATAAATAGTAGTATTAAATTTTTCATCATATTCTCCACTGAAGTTTTGATGACAACTCAAAAATATCTAATCCTCACGTTTTCCGAATTCGTCGATTTTTTTAATTCTATCAGCCGGTTCTGCAGTCTTAGATAATCCTCCTCCTCCAAGTGGATGCGGACCGAAAACGCTTATATTCCCTTGAATTAATCGTGCCGGTATTACATTCATGTTTTGAGGCCATTTATGATACCAATATGAACCACTCATATTCCATCTTTCGTAATCTAAATCATGGGAAAGTTTTAAGTTATAGTTAATAATGCCCCTGTTATAAATGCTGTCATGACCACATATTGACAATGTTTGTGTTCTCATATCATACTGTGCCGTAGCCCATCCTTTAACCACTCTGCTCGGCTTCTTATAAAGAACTGATCCCCAATAAGTGTAAAGTGAATCGGATGTGTGTGGAACCCTTCTTCTCTTCCTTAAATTCAAGTGTATTTCCCATCCGTCGTAATCAATAATTGCAATTTCATGATATGCTCTGTGAGCTACAATTTCCGGATCAGGCTCTTTGAATTCTGTTTTCTCAACTTTATTAATTTCTTCTTCTTGAGTTGTAATTGTTTCTAAAGGATTGTCATTTACATCTACATCATTAGTACAAGAAAAGAATAATAAAGTGGTTAGGATAAAGAACAGTGGGATCATATTCTTTTTCATTTGCCGATTCCTCATATTATTAAACAAATAAATCTATTTATAACTTCAATTATAATCGGACGAACAAGTCGTAAATCTATGCAAACGTAATATTATTACAGCAAAATAGCAATGATTTTGAGAACAATATTATAATTTCCTCGCAACAACAATTGCTTCTTTGAATGATTCAGTCGAACCGTTTTGTGCATCAACAACTTCCATGTAAACAATGTAAATGCCTAGTTTTAACGGGTTGCCGTTGTCATTCAGCCCGTCAAATATTATTGAGCCGTTTGAACCAATAGATTGATTGTTCGAAAGTGTTCTAACAAGTCTGCCTTTGCTGTCGAATATTTTTATCCGAACTTGAGCAATTGGTTTTGAAAGCGAATAATTAATAGACGTAAAATCTTCAAAGCCGTCGTTGTCCGGGGAGAACGGATTTGGCGAAATGCTTATGTTTGATTCACTAATCAATTGTTCAACAAAAATAGAGTTTTGCTCTCCCGGTGTAGCACCAGCCGGCTTGACACTTGTGCTCCAGTTGGAAGCATCATTTGTTAGTAGATCGGGATTAAGTCTTTCCAGCGATCTATTTTTTGTATTTAAGATATTCGGGTTGTGCCAGTCGGTTTTGTAATTTAATGAGTCAATTGTATTCCCGAAAAAGTCTTTTATGGAAATAATGTCTTCATCATTTGATAAACCCAAGTTAGACCCATTTACAATATTTACTTTCCCCTCATCAACCAAAGGGTATTGAGCAAAAAAGGAAGAATCGCTTGCAATAATAAAATATTCATTGGGAGCCAACGAATATAAGTAAGGTGAAACCTGCTCATTATAGTTTTTGTCATCAAACATGCCAAATCCGCCCAGCTCAATAAAATCATCTGTGTTGTTATAAAGCTCAATAAATTCTGCGTTATCGGCGTCAGGATCAAACATAATTTCATTGATTATAATTTGATTTTTTGAATAAGTCGTAATACTTGAAACTATGTTTGCAATACCCGGTGTAGCACGATCGAATGAAAGGGAGGCCGACCAATTTGTACTGTCTTGGGAATGATTTTCGAAATCTATTCTCTCCAGTGAAAAACCGTTACTACCACCCCAACCAGGTGAATATCTAAGACTGTCAATTATATTACTTAGCGGATCGTAAATAAAGACTGCATCACCGCTATTTCCTAAACTACCCATGCTGCCTTCAAATACTTTTGAATTAATATTATAAATATTTTTAAATGCTGCTGAATCACTTGTAACAATAAAAAATTCTGCGGGCGATACATACATGCTTTGGTTTGAAATATTTGCTACCGAAGATGAAGCGTCGCACACACCCCAGTTTAAAATATCAATTTGCAAATTGGAGTTGTTATATAACTCTATCCATTCCGGCTCGTTTTTGATAGGTGCATACATAATCTCAGTAATTAATAAAGCAGCAAATTCAAATCCTATTTCGATTTCTGCTTCTAAAAAATTGTTGTTTAAATTTTCATCTAAATCATAAAGCACTTCTACTTTAATAATAGTTTTCTCAACAATTGAAAACGGGCTCGTAGATGTCACTGAAATTGAATCACCAGAGTTCAACTGCAAAATGCTTTCTTGAGAAAAAAGTATTGATGATTCATTCATTTGATAGTAGAAGTTCACTTGAAAGCTTTCTGCATTTGAATCGCCGATGTTTTCAATGGTGGTAGTTAGTTTAATTTCATCGCCTTTTTTTGGAGTCGTTGGAGTAAACGAAATTGTATTTACAGCGAGTTCATAATTTTTTTCTCCTATAACTTTACCACTGTTTTTTCTACCCGGGGTGCTTTGTTCAACATCGCTTGATACTTTCCAGTTTGTTGAATCCACAGAAGATTGATTAAAGGATATTCTCTCAATAGAGAACCCCGATTTATTTTCCCATGCCGATTTATAAAAAACTGAATCAATTGTATTGCCGTGAGCATCTCTGATTACTACACCGTCACCATTGTTATTAAGGTTTGCAAAATTTGAGAAGATAGTTTGAGACGGAATTTGATCATGATAGCTTAGTACTGATGTATCTTTTGCAATTACTAAATAAGATTGCGGTTCAAGAAAAATAAAATCATTTGTGATATTTCTAGTTACAGGATTTGTCAGCACATCCAATATTGACCAATTTTTTATGTCAATTTGCTCACCTGAGTTATTATATAATTCAATCCATTCTGGTTCTCCGCTTTGAGGTTGATACATTATTTCGTTGATAATAAGTGAAGTTACAGGATAGCCAATTAAAACATCAATTCTGATTTTATTATCAATTAAATCTGCATCATCTTCTAATTCGGCAATTACGAAAAATGTTTTGCTTTGGTCAAGATTCTCTATTTGATTTTCAAAAGTGTAAGATGTTGTTTCGCCGGGAGATAATTCCAATGGAGTAGAAGTAGTAATTAAATTGTCTTCAATTAAATCGTGGTCAATATCTTCAAACAATTTCAATACAAAGATTGAGTTTGTGTCGCCTTTATTTTCTATTTCAACAATAAGATTTATATCGTATCCCTTGAAAGGTTTTTCAGGAAATGATGAGATAGAATTAATAGCAATGTCTTGACTCTTTAATATAATGGCATTTTTTAAGCCAGGCGAAGAGCCACCAGGCGATTGTGATGTTGTCCAGTTTGACGAATCTGCTGTAGGTAATTCCGGCTTTATTCTTTCCAACGATCTTCCGTTACTGCCACCCCAGGCAGAGCTGTAAAAAAGGGAATCAATTATCCTATTGAAAGGGTCAAGCAATAATATTTGATCGCCACTATTATTTAATGAAGGAAAAGATTTGATAAGTATGTTTGAGTCAAGATCGTACTTTACAAAAAAGGATTCTTCTTTTGCGATGATTAAATATTGTCCCGGCAAAATGATGAAATCATCGTCTGCGACTAATGAAGTATCTTTGCTGTCGGCTAAACTATAACCGTTAATATTTATCGGGTCGTTGCTTCTGTTAAGAAATTCGATCCACTCCGGTTCGGGAGGAAGCGGGGCATACATTATTTCATTTATAACAAGATCCCCTCTTTTTTCATTAAACACAATTTTTGTGAAACTTACCTCAATAAAATTATTTAATAAGTTTTCGTCATTTAAATAGTCAACTTCTGCTTTTAACTTAACAATCCCATCTTGTTCAGGTAAAGCAGGAATAAAGATAGTTTCGCTTTCATTTTGGGTGATGTTTTCAAAAATAGTGTCTTGAATAAGCAGTAAAGGTTCGTTTGGTGATTCAATTGGATTCATCAGAAATATTTTTAACTGAAATTCAGTTACATCAATTTCACCAAGATTTGCAACAGTTATTTCACCTGAATTAAATTCACCCTCAAAAATTATTTCTTTCTCTACTTTGAAATTCATAATTACCAAATCGTATTGAATTGGTTTTGAATTTCCTTTACCTGGTGTAGCATTATTTTCGCTTGACGAAGACCGCCAATTATTTTCCTCGTCACTTGATGAATCAACATCGATTCTTTCTAGTGAAGCACCTGAATCCCCTCCCCAGACTGGTTGATAAGTTAACGAATCAATGAATCTATCGAGCGAATCTTTGATCGCGAGAAAGTCACCACTGTTATTTAGCGACGGTAAATTCCCAGTAATTATCATTGAAGGTATTTCATAAAAATCATTAATTGCTTCATCATCCGATATTACTAAAAATCCATTCGAAGGCAGTATCAAATCTTCTTTGGGAAAGTTGAAAGAAGACGACCTATCTAAGACCGACCAACCACGTAAATTAATTTCTTCATCTGACCTATTGAAAATTTCGATCCATTCAGGCTCACCTCTTGAGGGTTTATACATTATCTCGTTAATTACAATGTCGTTAAATTCGTTTGGCGGAGGTGCGATTATTATACTGCTAACGACAAAATTATCGGCGAAATTTTCATCAAATTCAAAATCAATTTCAAATAGAAAGTTGTATAATCTTTTTTCTAAATCATCTAATGAAGCTGTAATTGTAAGAAATTCTTTGGGTTCCAGGTTGGCAAAATTATTTCTATATATTAATTCTTCGTTAATACCGGAACTGTCCTGGTTTAGATCATCAAAAATATTTACAGAAAAATTCTCAACCGAATTTTTACCGTTGTTGGAAACACTTATTTCAATTGTTAAACTGTCACCTGCAAATGGTTTTTCAGGTGTGAGATTTATATTAGTAATGGAAAGATCGTAATTTTTGATTAGTATAGAATTGTCTTTTCCGGGGGTACCCCCTTCTTCGCTGAGACTGCTGCCCCAATTTTCAGGATTATCACTATCTCCGTCCGGATCGATCCTTTCGAGCGAAATGTTATCACTTCCACCCCATGATGAAGAGTATTCAACCTCATCAATGAGGTTATCATCATATTGGTATAAAGATATTTTATCTCCGGAATTGTTTAAGGTAGGTAAATCAACTATAATAACTTTCCCGACATTTGTAAATATATTTCTAACCGACTCATTTTCTGACAAAACCACATATTCATTTGAACCTATTGAGAAGTTGGAAGGGATGTCAGATCCACTTGTTAAATCCTTGACGGCCCAATCAATTACATTGATCGTCCGATTTGATCTATTGTAAATTTCTATCCATTCGGGATTGTTGTCAAGCGGATCATACATAATCTCGTTAATTACTATTTCATTGAAATCTAGTTTAGGTGGCAAAACTTCAAAGCTAAGTACACTTATATTGTTTGATAAATTCTGATCAAGTGGATAAACTACTTCAGCAACAAATTGATAATTCCCTTGTATTAGTTCAGAAATATTATCCGAGAAGTCTTCCATTTGTCCTGGCTCCAAAAAAGATATTGGATGTGTAAAAACTTTTTCTGATGCATCTCCGATTGAATTAAAATTAACATCTTTATATATTTTTAAAACGAAACTATTCGCTGAATCGGTACCGTTATTCTTTATTTGAGTAGCAAGCTCAAAAAAATCTTTTTCTATAGCCTTAGCAGGATTGACACTAAAACTTTCAATTTTAATATCATCTTGGAGAGGAGAAAGCGTATTTATTGATCCTGGAGTGCCATTAGAGTTTGTGGTGTTGCCCCAGTTACTAGTATTATTATCTTTGCTCAAATTTTTCTTCTCATCCGATAAGCCTTTTGAATTATCTGCAGAATAAGTGTAAGCTTCAATCTCTACATCTGAAGCATCAATCAAGCGTACATCACGGTCGCTTGAGTTGGACATTCCACCGCCGAAAGTTTTGTCAGTTATTTTTAATACTATAGCATCAGCGGGAATAATTGTATTGTAAATACCTGATGCAAAATTGTAGTCATTTTCGAAAATTACAGCGAATTGCTCGGGCCCGAGAATTGTACCCTGTGTGTGTCCAGTTATTACATCGGAAGAAGAGGTATGATACTTAATCTTTAACCCGTCCAAATCCAAAGACGTAATTTTACTTGTATTATATAACTCAATAAACTCAGCATTTGAGCCGTCAGGCCTAAACATTATCTCTGATATTGTTAGTTCGGTATGAGTTTGTGACAGAATAATTAATGGTAACAACATTACAAGCCTCAAAAGAGACATTAGGACTATTTTCATTTTTGATAATTATGATTTTAGGAATATGCAAAATATAAAAATTCAGTAAAATTATTTATAATAATTTATATTTAAGAAACTACTTTAAGAGATATTTAGTTATCTCAAAACCCTTATTAGGATTAAAGGTAAAAAATGAAACATTTTGTAATTGAATTAATTTATAAAGCTCCAATCGAAAAAATTCAGGAAGTGAGACCCAAGCATAGAAAATTTATCCAAAAACTTTGTGAAAACGGGGTAATACTTTTGGCAGGAGCACAGGTACCTATGATTGGTGGAATATTAATAGCCAAGGCAAACTCAATGGAAGAAATAGCCGATATTCTCTCTAATGATCCTTATCAAAAAGAAAATTTGGCTCATTACCAGTATATCGAATTTAACCCTGTTATTAAGCAGGATTTTTTATCAAATTGGGTCCAGTAAATTAATTTTCAGAAGATTTATCATTGCAAGAACCTCGCATTCACGTTGGAATACTTTACTCTTCTAATAAAATTGAATTTGATCTAAAGGGAGAGTTTTTAATTAATGACTCACTAGAGGTGAGTGGAGATTTTTCCGTAGAATTGGTAAACGGGAAAATCGTTTTGAAAAATTCTGAGTTACAAAAAGAATTTGATAAAGAGTTAATTTTTAATTCACGAGTTACAGATACAAGTTTTGTTCTTAAGAATGTAGTTATCGGAATCAATTTTCATTGGGAAAGAAGAGAAGACCAGGAATTTATTGGTGACTTAAAGATATTAATCGAAGATAACAGGCTGGTTGCGGTTAATATCGTGCCTTTAGAAGAATACTTGAACAGCGTGATTTCGTCTGAAATGAGCTCAAATTCAAACCTGGAACTGCTTAAATCACACGCAATAATTTCGAGGAGTTGGCTCCTTGCGCAAATACAACAAAGCGAAGAAAAAACAAATTCTATTTCAGACGATTTTCAATTAGAAAGCGAAAAAGAAATAATAAAATGGTATAGTAGAGAAGATCACAAAAACTTTGATGTGTGTTCAGATGACCATTGCCAAAGGTATCAGGGTATAACAAAAATTCAAAATGAAAATGTGTTAAGTGCAGTTCATGTCACGCGCGGGATTGTACTTTATTTCAATGATACTATTTGTGATGCCCGTTATTCAAAGTGCTGCGGCGGTCTCAGTGAATCTTTTGAAAATGTTTGGGAGCCGAAAAAAATTCCATACCTTCAGTCGATTTACGACTATAAATTCAGACCTGATAGTTCAATGATTAATCTAAAAGATGCGACAGGTTTTTCTAATTGGCTGAAAGAAGATTTGCCTTCCTTCTGTAAAACATCTGATGATAATATTTTGAAACAGGTTTTAAGGGAATTTGATCTTGAGACTCAAGATTTTTACAGATGGGAAGTTGAATATTCACAAGATGAGGTCAGTAGTTTCATAAATACAAAAAGTGGTTTTGATTTTGGCCTGATCAAAGATTTAATCCCTGTTGAGAGAGGCGACTCCGGCAGAATAATAGAACTGAAAGTTATCGGAACAAAACGAGAAATGATTATTGGGAAAGAACTAGAGATCAGAAGAATTCTTGCAGAGAAACATTTGTATAGTTCTGCTTTTATTGTCAAGAAATTAGATGTAAAAAAAGAAATTCCTGGGCGTTTCAAAATAGAGGGTGCCGGCTGGGGACACGGTGTTGGGCTTTGTCAAATAGGAGCTGCAGTGATGAGCGAAATCGGTTACCGCTTCGATGAAATATTAATGCACTATTTCAAATCAGCAAGCCTAAAGAGAATCTATCAATGAAAGTTTTGATTACTTGCTTTTCCAAAAGCTGGGGCGGTTTGGAGATGTATGCAATAACCACCATGAATTTGCTATTAAAAGAAAATATTCATGTAGAGATTTTATGTGTAAAGGGAAGCAGAATATTCAAAGAATCTAAAGCAAATAATTTAATAGTGCACACAGTTGATTCTGCAGGTTATTTTAATCTGACGTCAATTTTAAGAACTTCAAAAATATTAAAAAATGGTTACGACATAATTCATTCTCATTTATCCAAAGATTTATGGGTTTTAGTTCCGGCATTAAAATTAAATTTCTATAAAAGCGTTTTATGTCTAACAAAACACGTTGGTTCATTTATTATTAAAAAAGATATTCTTCACAGATGGCTTTACAATAGAGTCAACAAAATATTTGCTATAAGTACTGTTATTAAAAAAAATTTAATTGATACTTGTCCAATAGATGAGAGTAAAGTAAAGCTGCTGTTCAACGGAATTGATGCAAGAAAATTTGATGTTTCGAAAAGTGACAAAAGCAAAATCAGAAAAGAATACAATATTGGTAATGAGCTATTAATTGGAATGATGGCAAGATTTACCCCCGGCAAAGGACACGAAGAATTTATAAACGCAGCAGAAATAGTCTTGAAGAAATATCCCGAAAGTAAATTCTTGATTGTAGGCGAACCCAGCAAAAACGAAGAAAATTATGCAGACAAAATTAAAAAGATGGTTGATGATAAAAAAATAAATGATAAAATTATTTTTACCGGGTTCAGGAAAGATACAAATGATGTTTTGGTTTCTCTGGATATTTTTGTTTTCCCGTCACATGCGGAAGCATTCGGACTTGCACTTGTTGAAGCAATGGCAATGGAAACGGCAACTATTTGTTCAAACTCGGATGGAATTTTGGATATTGCAATTGATAACGAAACTTCTTTATACTTTCAAAATAAAAATGCTGAAGATCTTGCCGGTAAAATGGAACATTTGATAAGTTCACCCGTTAAAAGAAAAGAATTAGCTGAGAAAGGAAGGAAAAGATTTTTAGAAAAGTTTACATCAGATATTCATACATTAGCATTAATCTCTCAATACAAAAATTTGTTGGAGAATAACTTTAATCAATGATATTTCTAAATCCCGCTATATTAATGGGTTTACTTGCCGCTTCAATACCAATACTTCTTCATTTTTTGAATTTACGAAAGTTAAAAAAAATTGAATTCAGCACACTGTCTTTTCTAAAAGAACTTCAGAAAAGCAAAATTAGAAACATAAAACTGAAACAATGGCTACTGCTGGTTTTGAGAGTACTGATAATTATGTTTCTTGTTTTTGCATTTGCAAGGCCCACGATTGAATCATTCAACATTACCGGTTCATCATCAGTGAAAACCTCCGCCGTATTTATTATTGATAATACATACAGCATGTCTGTTGTTGGTGAAAAAGGTTCACTGTTTAATCAGGCAAAGAAAATTGCAAAAGATATTTTAAGTGAATTTGAAGAAGGGGATGAATTAAGTATTGTTACAGTCGGTGAACCTGGGCAACAATTAACAACTTCAAAAATAACAATATTAGAAAAGGGATTAACTGATATCGAATTGCATCCTGTTTCCGGTACACTTGAAGATGCTCTTTATACTGCTTCGGAAATTTTAAGTAAATCAAAAAACTTCAATAAAGAAATATATGTGATAAGCGATTTTCAGCAAAATAGGCTGAGACGTATCTCTGATAAAAATGAAGCCGCATTAGAATTTCACGAAAACACGAAGCTATATTTTATTCCTTTTGAAAACGGAGAATTGAGTAATGTAACTTTGAACGAACTCAAAACGAACAATCAAATTTTTGAAGTGAACAAACCAATTTCTTTTTCAGCGCTTGTTGTAAATAACGGAAACAAAATTGAAAATAACTCTACCTTATCATTATTTATAAACGGCCAAAGAGTTTCGCAGAAAAGTTTTTCCTTATCTCCTGCGCAGCAGCAAGAAATCATTTTGGAAACGACGATTAACTCAACCGGGCTGCTTGAAATTACTACCGAACTTGAGGATGACGATATTATAATTGATAACACTGCCTATACGTCTATCTTTATCAAAGAGAATGTTGATGTGCTGATTTTGCACGATAATAAAAATGATATCTTCTTTTTAGAACAGGCGTTAAACAATTCGGGGGATAATATTAATGTTTCGTCTGTTAACTCATTAAATCGTAGCAGGATATCACTCCCGGATTATGATGTTGTTTTTATTGTTGGCATCAATAATCTTTTTGATGATGAAAAACTGATAGACTACTTTAATGAAAAGGGAAAGTTAGTTTTGATGCCTGGTTCTAATTCAAATGTAATTAACTTTTCTAATTTCTGTGATGCACTTACTTTAACATCCCCGACCAATGCTGTAGGCTCTTTTGAAAATGAAGAAGTTACTTCCTCAATTGAGAATATAAACCTAAATCATCCGGTGTTTACAAATCTATTTGTTAATGAGAATAAATCTGTAATTGAGTCGCCTAAAATAAAATATTATTTCAAATTTCCATCTCAATTGAGAGAAAGTAAAATTATATCTCTAATAGACGGTTCACCTTTCTTGTTTGAAAAAACCAACAATAAAGTAATGGTGTTCAATGTCTCGCCAAATTTAGCATGGAGCGACTTCCCGATAAAAGGAATTTTTGCACCTTTAATCAATAAGTGTGTGAGCTATATTGCTTCGAATACCTCTAATGAAAACAATTATTTAGCGGGAGATCAAATCGATGTTAAATTGTCGGGGCTAAATAGCAATCTGCTAAAATTGGAAAAGCCGTCCAGCGAAAACGAATTTATTAATCTTGACTCGTTAAGCAAGAAAATTTATTATCAATATTCCGACACAAAGCAAACTGGGTTTTATAAATTTTACAACGGCAACGAGTTAATTGATTTTGCTGTAGTTAATATTAATGCTGAAGAATCAAAGATAAAAAGTTTCGATGAAGACGAAGTAGAAGATTTCTTATCAGAAAAAAACATCAATAAAAATATTTTCTGGATTGAACCGGATAATGATTTTAAATCCGTAATTTACCAGTCACGATTTGGCTCAGAGTTGTGGAAATATTTTTTAATAATTGCATTAGCGCTTTCATTAATGGAAATGTTTATTTCAAGGAGTGCAAAAAAAGATATGGTTGAATTCGCAAAATGATTGAAACAAATAACAAAACTACAGAAAGAGCAGTATTGATAGGCTTAATAACCGGAAGCACTACAAAAGAAGTTGCAGCTGAGCACCTTGACGAACTTGAGTTGCTTGCAGATACGGCAGGTGCTGAAATAATATTTAAGATAACCCAGGATAGGGCAAGAATTGACCCGGCATATTTTATCGGAAAAGGAAAAGCTGAAGAGATAAACCAGTTGGTTGAAATGAATGATATCAATTTGATTATCTTTGACGATGATTTGAACCCGACACAAGTCAGAAACTTAGAGAGATTGTTTGATAAAAAAATTCTCGATCGCAGCGGGTTGATACTTGACATATTTGCATCGCATGCAAAAACAAACGAAGCTAAAACACAGGTGGAATTGGCTCAGCTTCAATATATGCTGCCACGCTTAACAAGAGCTTGGACTCACTTATCAAAACAGTACGGTGGTATTGGAACAAAGGGCCCTGGTGAAACACAAATTGAAACCGACAGACGCTTAATTAGAACTCGTATAAGCAAGCTAAAAGAAAAGCTTAAAAAGATAGAATCGCAGAATAAAACCAAAAGTTTGCAGCGCAAAAGATTTATAAATTCATCTCTGGTCGGCTACACAAATGCCGGAAAATCTACTTTACTTAATTTAGTCACAAATGCAGAAGTACTTGCCGAAGATAAACTTTTTGCTACTTTAGATTCTACAACACGTTCTTATGAAATTTCAAAAAATCAAAAAATATTAATCAGCGATACTGTTGGCTTTATCAGAAAACTGCCTCACAATCTTGTGGCTTCTTTTAAGTCAACATTAAATGTTGTTCTTGACGCAGATTTTATTCTCCATGTAATTGATATTTCTCACCCGTTCTTTGAAGATCACATTAATGTTGTTGAAGAAACGCTTAAAGAAATGGGATGCGACAAAAAGAAACAGATAAAAATATTCAACAAAGTTGACGCACTTGAAAACAAAGAGACAATCGAATACATTAGAAATAAATTTGAAGACTCAATAATCATTTCTGCTCAAAGAGGAATAAACATTTCATCTCTTCAAAATTCACTTACCGATTTCTACGAATCAAATTTCGTGGAACATTCAATTAAAATTAATGTTAAAGATTCGAAGTTGATTTCAACTATTCATTCGCTTGCAAACATTATTGATACAAAATATGATGATGAAGACGTCCATCTCTCTTACTCTGCAAGCAGTTCAGCTCATAGTAAAATACAAAGCTTGCTAAATAGATCTTAAACATTAATTATAAAAGGTATTATGAAGAAAGAATCCATTATGATTAGGATTATCATAATTGTTGTGATAATTCTTTTGCTGCTAATACCCCTCTCAATGATAGGCTCTTTAATTGATGAGAGAGTTCAATACAGAAATCAAGCAATCCATGATATCAACCAAAGCTGGGCAGACCAGCAGACTATTGCCGGCCCCGTATTAACCGTCGAAGAAATTGTTGTTAAAAAAAGCAAAGATGGCGAGACAACTAAAAGTCGTAACATGCTTCACATGCTGCCGAATGATTTAATTTATGAATGCAAGGTTACTCCTGAAATTAGAAACCGCGGAATTTATGAAACTGTTCTTTATAATGCTGAAATTAAAATAAAAGGTAGTTTTTCTAAAACTGATTTCATAGAAAATCTTTTTGATCAGAATTCTTCCTTCTCTCAATTCGTGTCTATTAATGTCAGTGATATGAAAGGTATTAAAGAAAATATCTCAATAAAACTAAATGATAAAAAGTATGAATTAGTGCCGGGGCTGAGGAACAAAGACGTTTTACAAAAAGGCGTTCATGCGTTCGTTGATTTAGAAAATAATACTAAAGCAAAATTTGAAATAGATTTGATTATTAGGGGAAGCCAGGCTCTTAATTTTATCCCGGTCGGGAAAATGACTAAAGTTACAATTAATTCAGACTGGAATAACCCGGGTTTTATTGGGGAGTTTTTACCCAGCGAAAGGATATTAACTGAAGATGGATTTACTGCCGAATGGAAAGTAAATCATTTCAACAGAGATTATCCTCAAGTGTGGCACAACAATCAATACAATATATTCAGCTCAGCTTTTGGTGTTAACCTTTTACTTCCCGTTGACGAATACCAAAAAACTACCAGAACTACAAAGTATGGAATAATGATAATTATTCTCACCTTTATTACATTTTTCATGATTGAGGTATTTAGCAAAAAAGTAATCCACCCGATCCAGTATTTATTTGTAGGTTTGGCGCTTGTAATTTTTTATTCTCTTTTACTCTCAATTTCGGAATACTTTTTATTCCATTATTCGTATTTGATATCAAGCTTATTAGTTTTAATATTAATTAGTTTTTACGTGAGAAGCATTTATTCTGATTCGAGAATTGGTTTTATAATTAGCGGCGTTTTAATTTTCTTTTATGGTTTTATGTACGTGATATTACAGTTGCAAGATTTATCATTATTATTGGGCAACATAGCTTTATTTATAATTCTTGCAATTATAATGTTGGCAACACGTAAAATCAATTGGTTCGAAGTTATGAACAGGAAAAGTAATTTTAATACAAATTTATAAAACAAATTTAGGCGGTACACTCGTCATCGCAGCCGCAGTTTCCGCCTTTTGTTTTTTCAAAAGCTTCTCTTCCTTCTTTGAAAGTGAAATAAGCTATTAACAAAGCACCTACGGAATCTATTCCGCCAATACCGGTCAGCTCGTAACCCAAGCTCGAAGCCAGCAGAATAATTGATAAATACAAACAAGCTTTGGTACAGTTTGCATCGGCAATTATTGCATTTGAATTCAGCTTTTTTCCAACGCTCAATTTGAACTGGATCAGCAGCCACATTGTTATTATTGAAATGGAGGAAATGATTACTCCCCAGATTGTAGTTTCAGGGTTATGTGAAGTAACTAGATTTATAATTGATGTGACAACTATCCCTGCAGTCAGAATGTAAAAGCCTGTTCCGGTAATTCTTAAAGCTGTTTTTTCAAAATTGTCTCTGTTGCTATTCGGGTTTAATTTTATTCTTGTCAGCATGTGTAAAATTCCTGCGCCTGAAATCACTTCCACAAATGAATCAACACCAAATCCGAATAGCGCAAGTGTTTCGTCTTCGAAGCCGAGATAGACTGATATTAATCCTTCGATAAGATTGTAACTGATTGTTACAAGGGCAAGTATTGTAGCTAATCTATAAAGTTTATTTTTATCTTCAAGTTCTAAAATTGCTGTTACCATTAATTGATTCTTTCTATTTCATTTTTAAGTTCTGTTTTAATTCCCTCCGGTAATTCGAGATAGTGCAAATCCATTATTGCACCCTGTAAGGCATAAACCAAATTTAATGAAACGTTGCAACCTCTTGATTTTAATATATGAAAAATTACGACCGGTGTTAATTCAATAATATCTTCCAAAGTGTAGACATCAATTGAATTTAATATTTTCTCTGAAACAGGTCCTATGTTTTTTAGTTCGGATAGTTTACCCATCAAAAATTTGTCCCAAATGAAAATGATCTTTAAAAACTAATTATAACAAAAATTTTGTCCGTCAAGTTGCAAAAAATAATTTTTTCTGCCCAGGAACTTTTTAGCAGGCAATTCAAGTTATATGATTTTATTCAAGATATGAAAAAATGAAAAAAGTAATAATAATTGGTTCGGGTTTAGGAGGTCTTTCAACGGCTTTAAGGCTATCGGATAAGGGTTACAAAGTGACCATTCTTGAAAAGCATTCAACCCCCGGCGGCAGGCTGAATGTAATCCGACAAGACGGTTTTCGCTTTGATATGGGTCCTTCTTTTATGAGCATGACATTTGAACTTGATGAATTATTCGACAGTGTTAACGAAAAGATTCCTATTGAATTGGAAGAGCTCGATCCCCTATATCAGGTCTTTTTTGAAGGACAGAGCAAGCCAAGGTTGATCTACAAAGACCTGCAGAAATTAGAAAAAGAATTTGAGGACATTGAACCAGGATTAGCAAGGAAAGCCGAAGAATATTTGAACAAAGCCGGGCAGTTTTTTCATGATACAGAAGACAAAGTTGTAAAATCAAATTTTGAAACTAAGCTTGGATACATATTAAAACTTTCGAAAGTGCCGTTAAAGCATATCCCTTATTTAATTAAAAATATGTGGAGCGAAGTTGATAAAAGATTTGATTCTCTCGAAGTAAAAATCATTTTCTCATTGGTTGCGTTCTTTTTAGGTGCAACGCCTTTCCAAACCCCGGCGATTTATTCTTTGCTTAACTATACCGAGATGAAGCATAACGGCTATTGGCGCGTAAAAGGCGGAATGTACAAACTTGTTGAAGAAATGATAAAGCTGCTTGAAAAACGTGGTGTGGAAATCCATTACAATACTGAGATCCTTGGATATGCAAATACCAATGGTACTGTTGCAGAAATGATTGACCAAAACGGGAAAAGATGGAATGCAGATTTATTTGTTTCCAATTCTGACGCCGCATCATTTAGAGGAAAAATTTTGGGCAGAGAGAATTACTCGGAAGAAAAATTAGATAAGATGCACTGGACATTGGCACCTTTTACAATTTACCTTAGCGTAAAAGGCAAAGTAGAAAAGTTGATACACCACAATTACTTTTTGGGTAATAACTTTAAAGGGTATGCTGATAAAATATTTACTTCATCAATTAGTCCGCAGAAACCTTATTACTATGTGAATGCTTTGTCAAAATCTGATACGACTTGTGCGCCGGATGGGCACGAAAATTTGTTCATTCTTTGTCCTGTGCCGGATTTAAGATTTAAAAAAGATTGGAATGATAGAGAAGAGCTGGCTAATAATATAATTAAGGATTTATCTGAGAGAGTTGATTTTGATATTTCCAAAAATGTTGTGACAAAGAAAATTTTGGATCCGCAAAAATGGGCAAATATGCTTAATCTTTATAAAGGTTCGGGGCTTGGATTAGCTCACGACATCAACCAAGTTGGCGCGTTCAGGCCGAAGAATAAAGATGAGCATTTCAAAAATCTCTACTATGTTGGCGCATCAACCACACCCGGCACCGGTTTGCCGATGGTAATTATAAGTTCAAAATTAGTAACCGAAAGGATTGAAAGTGACTTTGCAAGAGTATCATAGTACTTGCTTTAAGTTAAGCAGAAAACTTACAAATGAATACAGCACTTCATTCAGCTTAGGAATAAAAGCGTTCTCACCAGAATTCCGTGACCCTATTTATGGAATCTACGGCTATGTTAGAGTAGCTGATGAAATTGTAGATACATTTGATGGGCATGATAAAAAGAAACTGCTGCATGATTTCAAAATAGAAACTTACAAAGCTATTAATGACGGGATTTCTACGAATCCAATTTTGAACTCATTTCAAAAAGTTGTAAAAAAGTACAATATAACTAATGAACTGATCGACGCCTTTTTGTACAGCATGGAAATGGATTTATACGAGTCATCGTATGAAAGAAATGAATATGATAATTATATTTTCGGTTCGGCTGAAGTTGTTGGCTTAATGTGTCTAAAAGTATTTTGCAGAGGTGATGAAAATCTATACAAAGAACTTGAATACCCTGCAAAGATGCTTGGCTCTGCATTTCAAAAAGTAAATTTTTTAAGAGACATTAAAAGCGATCTTGACGAACGTAAAAGAATATATTTACCTGATGTGCATGACCAATCGGATATCACTGACATGAATAAAAAAGTTTTGGAAGAGGAAGTCGAAAGGGAATTCCAGGAAGCATTAAAAGGGATTATGAAACTGCCCAATGGAGTTAAGCTCGGTGTTTATTCTGCGTTCCGTTATTACTACGGGCTATTCAACAAAATTAGAAAGCTAAATGTTAGTGAACTTCTTTCAAAGCGTGTTAGAATTCCCAATTATGTTAAATTGGGATTATTATTTAAATCCATTTTTGAAGTAAAGGTGCTCAAGACTGCGTGATGACGAAATATATAACTTTATTGATTTTCCTGCCCGTTGTAATTTTTTCAAACGACTTTGAAAAAGATCAATCATTAATTCAAAACCTCAGAATCACTTACTACGATGCTGTCGAAAAAGACAATCTGATTGATACGTTGGAAAGCATAATCTTTAATAACTTTGGGGAAGACGAGTTAAAATATCCTCCGTTAATATTAGCTTATAAAGCAGGTGCTGAGGCGCTTAAATCCAAACATGCATTTTGGCCTTTTGTAAAGATGAGTAAGCTTAATGATTCAATGGATTTATTCAGAGTCGCTGTGTCGCAAGATCCGGATAATCTTGAGATAAGATTTATGCGGTATTCAATATTGTATTACGTACCAGGAGTTTTAGGCTATGATGATGTCGAAGATTTAGACAAAGCTAAAATTATAGATTTGATCCAGGAAGAAAAGTACGCTAATCTTGAAAACTCAATAACGAAAGGCATAATAGAGTTTATGCTGCGTACAGATCAATTGGATGTAGTTCAGACAAAAATATTAAATGATAAAATTGAACTGGCGTTTGATGAGTGAATACCTCATCATAAATATCGGCACAATAGCAATTCCTCTACTTCTCTCTTTTGAAAAAAAACTACAATTTTACAAAAACTTTTTAGCCCTCCTTGTTTCGATTGCTGCTACAGGTTTGATTTATATTTCTTGGGATGTGCTTGCTACGGTAAGAGGGGATTGGTCTTTTAATCCAGAATATATTATGGGAATAAAATTATTTCACCTTCCTTTAGAAGAGATTTTGTTTTTCGTAACAGTACCTTATGCATGTATCTTTATTTACGAGACTTTCAAGTTTTACTTAAAAGAAAAAGAGATATTCTACAACAAGAAAATATACTTCTATTTATCCATTATTTTGTTTCTTGTCGGAGTGCTTTTCAGAGATCAGAATTATACTTTAATTGTTTTTATTTCTGTATCGCTATTTATTTTTTTAAGTATAGTCTTTTTTGAAGAATTACTTAAATCAAAAATTTATTGGGTTTTCATTGTATTTTGCTTGCTGCCTTTTTTGGTGGCAAACTACATTCTTACATCTCTGCCGATTGTCAGCTATAACCCAAATGCAATTTGGGGAGCACGCTTCATAACGATTCCCTTAGAAGATTTCTTTTATAATTTTTCAATGTTATCTTTCTATTTATTCTTTTACTTAATGGCGAAAGAGAAATGGCTGAAAAAACAAAAATAGCTATAATCGGTTCGGGATTGGGCGGACTTTCAGCCTCAATATATCTTGCTGTAAAAGGGTACGAAGTTCATGTTTACGAACAAGGCAACAAACCGGGCGGCAAAGCTAATGAATTAAGGTTTTGCAATTTTAGGTTTGATACCGGCCCATCGTTATTAACAATGCCTTTCGTGTTAAAAGAATTATTTGAATACGCCGGAAAGAATATTGAAGACTATATTCGAATAAAACGGCTTGATATACTTTGTAAATATTTTTACCCGGACGAAACAATACTAAATGCTTTTTCCGATATAAATAAACTTGCTGATGAGATCAATTTAAAAACAAAAGACTCAGTTGAAAGCATAAAAAAATATTTAGACTATTCGAAAAAAATATATGAATTAACTTCCGATATGTTCTTATTCAATAGCTTTTCAAAGCTATCAAATTTTACGAATTTCAAATCACTCAAAACATTATTCCAGTTAAATAAGATTGATCCTTTCAGAAGTATGCATCAAGCAAACTCAGGCTTTTTTGAAGATGAAAAGACAATTCAATTATTTGACAGATACGCTACCTATAATGGTTCTTCTCCATTCAAAGCCCCTGCTACCTTAAATGTAATTCAGCATGTGGAGTATAATTTAGGCGGTTATATCGCAGAAGATGGGATTTATTCCGTTGTAAAAGCATTGCATAATTTGGCAGAAGAGTTAGATGTTAAATTTATTTTCATGAATCGTGTTGATAAAATTGTTACGAAAAATTCAAAAGCAGTCGGATTAGTATACGGTAATGAGTTTGTAAACTATGATGCCGTGTTATCCAACAGTGATGTGCTAAACACATATCACAATATTCTCGATACAAATCCTTACAAAGAATCAAACAAATATAATAAAGCGGAGCCTTCTTCCTCGGCTTTAGTTTTTTACTGGGGAATCAATACACAATCACCTGAATTGGAAATTCACAACATTCTTTTTGCAGAAAATTATAAAAAAGAATTTGATGATATATTTGAAAGAAAAACCTGTCCTGAAGACCCGACTGTGTATATTTATATTTCATCTAAATTCAAGAAAAGTGACGCCCCAGAAGGAAATGAAAACTGGTTTGTAATGATAAATACTCCGTATGACGATGGGCAAGATTGGGATAAAGAAATAGAAAAATCAAAAGAAAGAATTTTGAATAAGATAAATAAAATTCTAGGAATTGATTTAAAAGACAAAATAGTTTGTGAGAGAATTTTAACACCTCAAAAAATTGAGAATGATACTTCAAGCACATACGGTAGTATCTACGGCATTTCTTCAAACTCAAGATCAGCAGCATTTAAGCGTCAGCAAAACAAATCCAAATCAATTGAGGGGCTTTATTTTTGCGGCGGGAGTGCACACCCTGGAGGGGGAATACCCTTAGTTATACTTTCAGGTAAAACAGCATCTGAACTAATCACAAAGTATCATCCGATTTATGATTAAAGCAGAACATAAATACTGGGCACGCTTAATTTTTGATCCGTATATCAATAGTCAATTAAAAAAGAATTTTTCAAACTTTTATTTGGTTAATGAGTTTCCAAAAGCTGAAAAAGAAAAATCATTAATTCTAACACCAAACCATATTAGCTGGTGGGACGGTTTTTTAATCGATTTTGTGAATAAAAATTTATTGAAAAGAAAATTATTTATAATGATGCTTGAGCATCAATTAAAGAAGTATTGGTTTTTCAAAAAATTAGGCGCCTATTCAATTGATCCCGAGAATAATATTTCTATTAAGGAAACGATTAAATACACAGCATCTATTAGTAATAATCCTAAAAACGTTGTAGTTATTTACCCTCAAGGTGAAATTGAGCCATTTAACCCAAAACCGGAGAATATTAAGAGAGGATTGAAATTATTTATCAACTCAATTAAAAATGAGCTGTATGTTTTACCTGTTGGCTTTAAGGTTCAGTTTTATAAAAATAAAAAGCCTGAAGTAATCTGCAAATTTGGTGATATGGTTGATGCAAATGATATTAAAGTAAATTATGATATATATGAAAAAGAATTTCTGTACAACTTGGAATTATTAAATGAAAGCTCGTTCAAAAGAAATTTTATAAACGACTTATTTGATGATAAGAAATGACTGCTGACACCTTCATATTCTATATACTGTTGTTCCCATTAACCGTATTTCTTTTCATCGTTATTTATAATTATTTTACCGCACCAAGGTTTTCAAATCAAAAAGTTTCACTAGAAAAGCAGCCGCTTATTTCAATTTTAATTCCTGCACGAAATGAAGAAGAAAACATAGGTGATTGTATTAAGTCTGCTCTTAATCAATCATATAGAAATATTGAGATTATCGTTTGCGATGATAACTCAACCGACAACACGGAAAATGAAGTGCTCAAAATTAAGAGCCACAAAATAAAATTAATTAAAGGAGAAAAGCTACCAAAAGAATGGCTCGGGAAAAACTGGGCATGTCATCAATTATCAAAACGAGCAAGTGGTGATTACCTTTTATTTACAGACGCTGATGTAAGATTAAAGAGAAATACCGTTGAGTACTCTATAGACACAATGCATAAAAATGTCACAAAAATGCTTTCGTGTTTTTCTACTCAAAAGATTGTTTCGTTTGGTGAATGGTTTGTCGTACCATTGGTTAACTGGCTTTTGTTAACATTCCTTCCTTTGAAAAAAGTTTTGTCGTCAAAAAATAAAAAGTTTGTTGCTGCTAACGGTCAGTTCATCTTGTTTGAAAAAGATAAGTATTTTGAAATCAGTGGACACGAAGCTGTAAAGGATAATGTTGTTGAAGACATGGAATTCGCTCGAATACTAAAATCAAAAGGTGAAAAAATAATTACTCTATTGGGAAATAATATTGTTAACTGCAGAATGTACAAATCATTTACTGAAGGAATAAAAGGTTTCTCCAAAAATTTTTATCCCGGCTTCAAAACCAATCCGGCAACGTTTTTATTACTAATTACTTTCTTCCTTATTCTGTTTTTACTTCCTTTTGTTTTATTTTTTCAAAACTATTTTTATTTGATTCACGTTATTATAATTATCTCTATGAGAATATTGCTTTCTATGGTAAGTAATCAAAATGCTTTACTGAATGTTTTGCTGCATCCTTTGCAGATGGTGATGATGTTTTTAATAGGAGTGACCTCAATTTACACTAATTTAACTAAAAAGGTTGAATGGAAGGGAAGACAGGTTTAATAGAGAAGTATTCAATTTATTTTTTGTATATAATATTTGCAGTTGGAATTGTTGGCCACTCAATTGAATATACTTATGATTTGATGATTGCTTTAACTCCGCTTACGCTCTTCATTACATCATCTGTTATGATTTTTAACTTAGCTTTGCAAAAGCAGAAAAAATATTTTATTTGGTTTGTTATAGTATTTATTTCAACTTTTGTTTGTGAGATAGTCGGAGTAGAAACAGGGTTGATTTTCGGCAATTATGTTTATGGAGAAACACTCGACTTTAAACTTTTCGATGTGCCGATAATTATAGGAATAAACTGGACATTGGTAATTACCGGTTCAATTATGATTTCTAAGTTTTGCAACAATCAATTTCTGGTTTTTCTTATTGTGCCGGTACTTGCAACATTATTTGATTTTGTTTTAGAACCCGTTGCTATAAAGCTCGATTATTGGTCATGGAAAAGTGGAACCATTCCGTTATACAATTACGTTTCATGGTTTATAATATCTTTGTTAGCGTTCGGGTTTTACAAATTTCTTAAAATAGAACTAAATTCAAGAATAGCTAAACATTACTATTTTATTCAGCTTGTTTTTTTCGCGGTACTTTTGATAACTGTATAAAAGAACCAAATGGGAATTTTAATTGGCATAATAATAATTTCGGCTTGGGGAACACATTTAATTTATTCTCTTGGTTTAGTAATTAATTTTGGTTCTCCGTTAACTTATATTAACATACTTTTGCAAGGCTACTTATTTACGGGGTTATTTATCACGGCACACGATGCAATGCACGGAACAGTTTCAAAAGTAAAATCTATTAATAAAATTGTCGGTTATGTAGCTTCGTTTTTATTTGCGGGAATGTCGTACAATAGATTAATTAAAAATCATTTCAAACATCACGAATACCCGGGTGCGAAAGATGATCCTGACTTTTACACAAAGTCACAGAATTTTTGGATTTGGTTTTTCACTTTTATGAAAAGATACACAACAATGGTCCAAATTATTATAATGGCAGCTATTTTTAATTTATTGAAAATTTGGTTTGAAGAAATTAATATCTGGTTTTACTGGGTTATCCCGGCGTTTTTAGGTTCGCTTCAATTATTTTATTTTGGCACCTATTTGCCGCACAAAAAACCGCATATTCATTCAATGGAACCTCACCAGGCAAGAACACAAAGAAAAAATCATTTGTGGGCAATGCTATCATGTTATTTTTTTGGTTACCATTTTGAG
>CAJHYN010000603.1_pt1 | contig 41209 bp, 34 predicted proteins | sample 9198641 | NCBI WGS metagenome assembly CAJHYN01 (sample SAMEA7708370, study PRJEB35096) | sediment metagenome | biome: marine neritic benthic zone biome [ENVO:01000025]; feature: sediment [ENVO:00002007]; material: shallow marine sediment [ENVO:03000034] sea grass bed [ENVO_01000059] ... | reverse complement strand
TTAAACTAGTGTTATTAAACAACTTACTTCTCTTTAGAAATTCTAAGCATTCGAGTACCGATATTTTTTCTTTTATTGTCGTTTCAGTTAAACTATTTATATGTCTTTTAACAACTATTAGGATATACGGATAAAGTTGAGGTCCTAAACCAGGGATAGCAATCGCATCTTCATTTTCAAAAACAATTCTATCATCATACTCCCAATCATTGGGCAAAAATGATAGAGCAAAAGAAGGATTCAAAATTTCTTCACAGAAAACACAATCAATCATTTTAAATAAAATTCTTTATTACTGTTAAATCATTTGGTGTATCCCAATCAATTATCTCGATTCTATTCTTAGTAATCTTATACTCCAAGCTAAATGTACTAATGGAAAGACCAATCAATTTGTTACAAAATATTATCATTTTATCCTTAATACTTTCAATTAATATTAGACTTCTTGATAACTCATTTTTTATTAATGAAAAATCTTTGTTCTTGTTAAAAATATAATAGTCCTCTAATTTCCATTTATAGCCCCATGATTCTCTATATAATCTTGCATAATCAAAGTCAATTTCGTAAGGGTACTCTTCAATTAATCTTGGGCTTTTCTTCCATAATTGCTCAATAATTTGTGCTTTAGGAAATGTGGCATCAGAAAAAAGAATTCTACCCGCAACGCTAAAAATTTTTTCGTCAATGTAGGTCTTACATATCCATATCTCATCATAGGCATTTTGATCAAATTCGCTTAAGAAGAGTTGAAATTTTAGAACATCCTTTTTTTGTTCAATTCGATAATTAATTAACTGACCAGGTAAATTTTTTTTTACAAACTTAATTACTTGCAATAGTTTGTATTGACCACTTTCCTCTATCGTTTTGTTAATATATGATATGACTAATTGAAAGTTTTTACCGAACCTTACAATATTGTCTAACTCATTTTTGCTTAATAAATTATAATAGTAAAGTATTTTATACTTTATCAGTTTTACAGGATCATCTTTGTTTATAGTTTGATTATTCATTAGAGATAACTTTTTTAAATTCAGCAACTACCGGTAACATATTTTTTATCCAATCATATTCATCAATTTCTTTTAGAGGAACCCATTTCGCATTTTGAATATAATCATCATCTTCTTGTCCAGAGGTACTAGTTTCAATATTTTTAGAGGTTGCAAGCCGTGCTAGAGCAACAATTTGCATATTATAGTATTCATTATTACTGTCTTTCCTTCTTAATTGCCATTGCCAAGCATAAAATGGTTTACTAGGAATAATATCAACATTTACTTCTTCTTTTACTTCCCTTATTATATGTTCATCTACATCTTCACCAAATTTCATTCGACCACCTGGAACTTCCCATTTACCTGCCTGATCTGGATCATCACCTGATTTTTGAATCATTAATAATTTGTTTTCTTTTACCACAAATGCTTTTTGAGCAAAAAAGAATTTATCCATTTTTACTCCTTTTAATAGTTTTTATAAATTTTGTTAATTTTTCTTTCATTTCTTTAAGTTCAGAGCCGAGAATTCCATAGATGAAATTTCTAATATTATTGATATCAAAATTAATGTCTTCTCTTTTTTGCGCGCAGATAAAAACTGGTTTGCCAATAGTGTGGGCAATACCTAACTCATATAATACGTTTGGATTCTTATATGTGCAATCACAAATGATTAATTTTGCTTCATTAATTCTTTCCCAAATTGTTTGCATAATTTCATCATCAACATGTTCTTTGTCACTTCTCCAAATTTGCATTTTATTTTCTTCAGCAGCTTCTTCGAAGGCCTTGTAGACATCATTTGACCACTTGGGTCCCAAAGGCATTAATACAACAATCAAATTTTCATTTACTTCAAATTTTTTTGTTTTAAAAAACTTTGGATTTATGTACATAAATTCTCCGGCAAAATAATTAGTATAATTATTTAAGTATTTTTCTAATTCTATTAAAGTTATAATCGCTTGAAAATTTTCCCAAAATAGAAGTTGTCCATCTTTTTTATTAATGAAATATTCATAATTGGAATAAGTTTCTAATATTTTAACAATGGAGTCAAGTACTTCATAAAAAAATTGTGGTTTAATGATTTTTTCATTTATCAGCTTTAATATCGCTTTTAAATAAATTAAAGTATGATTATAACTATAATAATCTGTCCTTTTAGTATGTGGATTAAAGAAATTTCTTCTATAGTGCTCAAAGTTATGAACATGTCGAATTTTAATACTTTTTATTGCAAGCTCTTTAACTTCTATTTTTTCTTTATTACTTAAATATTCTAATAAATAAGATATTCCCCAGAGTATTAAACAAAATTCGCCATAATGGTTTTCTTTAAAAGATTTTTTGAGATTGGTTAATAACAAATCTTTTAACTTATAAAAAATCCCACTCTCCTTTAAAGGATATAAGGCTACAATAGATTCTATAAGAGCAGGTAGAAAGAAATCATTTGTTTCGCTTGAAAAGGTATGGTTTAATAATCCGTTTTTATTTACAAATTCTCTTTTCAATAATTTATGGTACTTTCTAGAAATTTCTTTTTCTTTTGGACCCATTATTGGAACATTATTAGCAGCTTGAATAAATTTAGCAATTTTCATCGTTGTGTATATAGTGTCACTTCTATTGTTTTCATGATCTTTACATTCGCATTTAATTTTTGTATTGAAGATTCTTATTAGGTGATATTTGTATGCTGCATCAATAGTTTTATTAATTTCAATTTTATCCTTAAATCTTTCCCCCAATAAATTTAGCAGTATGATGCCATCACATGAGGCATAGACACCTGCATAATTAGTTTTTTCGTCCCAAGCCTCTTGCCAACCCTTCCCTGACTTATGCCAAATAGAATCAAACTTATATACAAATAACCTATTAATTGTTTTTTCAAAAATTTTTTGAAGATGTGATAGAATTGATCGAGAATCGAAATGTTTTTTTGAAAAGCTATTCATTGAATCAATATAATAATTAATAGCCAAATAAATATAGATTATTATAACAAAATAAAACTATATATTCTTTGAAAGAATAGATTTCTAAATTTTTTTTAGAATTATTGTATTGCTTTGTATATTAATTTATTTCGATGAATTTTGTTAAGTAGTTTTCTTATTTAATTAACCGAAGATAAATTTGTTATACAAAAATTGTTAATAATATTAATGATTATAGATAGATAAAATTATTCGATTGAGTATCTTAAAATGAATAAAATAAAGAATTACATTATTGTAAAGTGGAAATTTCTGGTTGATCTTATTTTATTGATAATATTGAATTACTGGGTTTGGTTTGATATTCTTAAATCAATTTTAAGACACTAGTCTATCTATTCTAATGTGTAATCTAACTGAAAACTAATTCGATTATCCAAATTACCTTCAATCTCATTGTTGCCTGAGCTTAAAATTCTTTCTTCAGGTTTTACCAGCTCAGAGTATTTTAAGGAAAGTTTTAAGTAGGTAAGAATTGAATAATTTACAACAAAGTACCACCGCATACCTTCGCCGAATAATGCTGGATTGGTAATAACCCCGGTTAAGTCATTTTCAAATTCATAAATTCTTGAATCAAATGAATCTGTTTTGAAGAAAATTACTCTTCCGTAAAATCTCACTTTATTGCTTATGTCGTATCGAATATCTTGAAAAGTTAAGAAACCGCTTTCATTTTTTACTTGATCAATATCCAGCCATATAAATTCAATTCTTGATTTCAGCCTGATATATTTTGAGGGGTTGTAAATTAATTCGCCTCTAAATTTATTTCTTATTTGATCAAAGTATTCCGGCATATCAAATGAAATATCTACTTCTTTTTTTTCTCTTTGGAATCTAAGTAGCAATCGGGTTCTACTAAAAATATTGTTCTCATAATTAATCAAAAACTCATTCCCACCAACATTGAATTGTGAAAAATTATCTCTGAAAGTGAATTGATCATAATAAAGATTGAATAAACCAAAATCAGATCGCCATCTTAAACCTGCATAAACACCAAACTCATTTTGTGTCTTTGATCTTTCGCCAAATCCATTTGAATGAAAATTGAAAAAGTTAAAAGGATAACTCCTTATTGAAGTAATAAAAGAAATTTTATCAGTTAACGAAATCTGAACATTATTTATGCTTGCAACAGAAACATCGTTGTAAGCAAACTCACCTGAAACAAAAATATTTTTATAAAATGAAGAATAGCTGAACGAATAAAAATTAAAATTTTCTCCGTGCGGAAATCTTATTCCTTTATTTGCAAGGGAATGAGAAAAATTTGTATTATAAAAAAGCAGTCCGAGGTCAATATTCTTAATAGGTTTGTAATTTACAATTGAGCCAAACACTTGTTTATCTACAGTATTTTTTCTGCTTTCTTCACTTTCTGTTCTATGTAAGCCATCAGTTTTAAGAGAAGTGATTTGGTTACTATGATTATCAACGCTTGCATCAATGTCGTTGAAAGAAACGAAAGGAATAATCCTAAATTTATCTATTTTTATTTGAGCAGCTCCTCCTCTCAAAAATTGATTTTCATCCGAGCTTGTATAAGCAATTATTCCTCTTGCTTTTTTATTTATCGGAGAAATCGCATTACCACCTTTAGAAAATCCGTACGGACCCCAAAGAGCAAGTCCTTGCCCGAACTCAACTAAATAATCTCCGCCGATAATTTTATAATTACCTCTCTTGTATTGCACATGAAACGAATAAAAGTCAGTAAAAGAATCTTCGCCGGCATCTTTTTCGACTAAGAAACCTGCAGTAATATTATTGCCGTAATTAAGTTTCAGCCTGTTATAGTTTTTTATTCTTGAACCCAAATAAGATCCGTCTTTGAAACCCTCTCTTTGCTGCAAGTCGGTAATAGCACGTGTTCTAAATTCTAGTTCAACAGGTAATTGAAAAACACCTCCTGTTTCAATTTCTTTCCTTTGTAGTGATCGAGTTGTGAAAAATATTTTAATTAGGTTCGCTTTTACTTTAGTCAACTCTTTAATATCATTTAATTCATTTGTCGAAAAGTATTTGCCGTACTTATTTCTATGATCAACAATTGCTTTTGCTTCTTTAAAATCTAAAAAAGGAACTTGCAATAATTCATCCACATCAGCAAAATTTATGTCAACAGGATTATTTTGCAGTTGTTCGATCAAATCATAAAGTTGTGAATCGTCAACATCGATTGATGATTCTTCAAGTAATATTTCAATACGATCATTGGTTAAAGTAGTATCAACCTGACCTAACGTAAAGTTTGGGAGAATTATTAAACTTAGCAAAGTTATTTTTCTAAACTTATTAATCATTGCTATCGAAAGAGAAGATTATTCCGGCTTGATGAGTTAACCCCAAATCTTGGTGTGTAAAAAAGGCATAATCCAAATTGAAAATAGAGTAGTTTATTCCGACACCTGCTGCAAAAGAGTCCGGTTCATTTTTATAGCCAAGTCTCATTTCAAAGTATTCAATTAATCTATATTCCAATCCGAATTTAATAGAGGGATCAAATTCTAATTCTTTTTCAACAGCGGCACTAACTGTTACATTGGTGTTGATATTGTAACTAAGGCCTGCATTATAAACAATCGGAATCTGGTTGCTATCTTCACCAAAGGATGAACGGGATATATTTTCGAAAAGAAAACCCAGCTTAATATTATCTTGTATACTCGCTATTCCTCCGATGTTAAAACTGACTGAGTTGTCATCTCCGTATCGTTCAATTGATAATGTGTGGTAATTTATTGTTGCACCAATAGCCAGTTTTTCGTCAACGAAGTTTGAATATGTAATGCTGAACATATTTTCACGGTATAGTTCAAAGCCGTAAGTCATATAACCTGCAGCTACAGTTCCAAATTGAAAATTATGCTTATATACTGAGAATCCGTTTGCAAGCTCTGATAATCCAAAAGGGGCAGGGGAATAGAAAACACCTAATTCATTGTTTGACGAAAAGGATAATCCTGCGGGATTATTAAACAATGCAAAAACATCATTATTTGTTGCAATATCACTGTTAGCAAGTGCAACTTGGCGTGCACCCGGATTGAATTGTGAGAAATTTTTCCCGAAAAATGAAAATATAGAAACGAGAATAATAAAAAAGGATTTCTTTGTCATCATTATATGAATATTAAATAATTATTCAGGCATAATCAAATAATTTTATTTTAAAATCTTCAAAATTAGCTAAAAAGATTTATTAACAATTTTACAAATTAGTGTGAAAAGATTATATTTGGGCAATTAATCCGTTTAGAATGATATTATTGGAATTATAGTATTATAAAAAAATAAACCATATTTCTAAAAATATTGTCTTTTTATTATAAAATAACTAATGGAGGATAAATTGGCAGATTTTAAAGTATCATATGACATACTTTTAAAAAATGAAGGTGGATACGTAAATGATCCGGATGATTCCGGCGGAGAAACCTATAAAGGTGTAGCAAGAAATTACCACCAGAATTGGCAAGGTTGGGTTGTAATTGATTCTATGAAACACCAGCCTGATTTCCCTTCAAATCTTAATGATAACCAAGAATTGAATAATTTGATTGCAGAATTTTATGAAAACAATTTTTGGGATAAAGTAAAAGGAAATGATATCACAGAACAGGGAATAGCGGAATCTATTTTTGATTTTGCTGTTAATGCCGGTATTAGAACAAGTTCTAAATTAGCTCAAAAGGTCGTGGGTGCAAACCCAGACGGAAAAATTGGCCCGAATACTCTCGCAAAACTGAATTCTTTTACAGTGGATAACTTCAAAAAATCATTTGCTTTAGCAAAAATTGAACATTATGCTGATATTTGTAAAAGAAAACCAAGCAATAAAAAATTTTTATTAGGCTGGATCAATAGAACTTTGAGTGACTTAAATAGGTAGCTCGATATCATAAGGCATATTTGGACTGGAACTTTTTTGCTGCTTAAAACTAAAAGTAAAATAGACAGTGTTTTTATAAATTTTAACTTGAAAATTGCGGAATAATTTTCAATTAAGTAATTTGTTAACCCCTATATCCAATTTTGAGGCACACATGAAATTGATAATTATTCTTTTGATTTTATTTCCAAGTTTAATTTCTGCCCAGGAGTTAAAGGCAACAGTATCAGTCAATTATGAATCCCTCGATATTGTTTACCGCGAAAGATTAAGGGATTTTGCCAGGAATGTTGAAGATTATTTAAACACCAACCGCTTTACCAATATTTCATGGAAGGAAGAGGATAAAATAGAGTGCCAATTCGCAATATTTTTTACAAGTGGTGCTGGAGAAGTAAATTACGCTGCCCAGGTTGTTGTTACAAGTCAAAGGCCTGTATTTAAAGTTATTGGGGACGAAGCAATTAAAACAGACGAAAAATCATTAGTGCTTAGAATACAAGACAAAGACTGGAGATTCAGATTTGAGCAAGGACAGACGTTTTATTTTAACCAAACTGATTTTGATGCTCTAACAAGTTTTTTGGATTTCTATGCATGTATGATTATCGGTTTTGATTCTGATTCTTACGATAAATTGGGTGGCTCTGAATTATTTGCAAAAGCTTATGACATCGCAGTATTGGGTGCCAGCAGCCAGTTTTCAGAAGGATGGAATTTGGAAAGTACTTCATATAATAAAAGAGCATTAGTACAAGATTTAGCAGACGAAAAGTTCCAGGGATTTAGGCAAGATATAACAGATTACTATTTCAACGGTATCGATTTATTAAAAACAGATAAAGAATTTGCTCAAGAGAACATGGCAAAACTTATTAATAATCTTTTTGATAAAATAAAGCAGATAAACAGAAGAAGTGTATTGTTGAGAACATTTTTTGAAGCCAAAGCGAGAGAAATTGCTGATTATTTAGCGGATTACAAAGACCCCAAAATTTTTGAAAAACTAAAGGCAATTGATCCCGCACATATATCAGTTTATGATGAAGTACTAAAAGTTAGGGGATAGTTATTCAATTAGTTTAACCGACAGAATTTTGTCATACTGGTCTATAGAATTTACAACATCCATTCCGTAAATAACTTTTCCGAAGTTAGAATACCTGCCGTTCAAATGCGGGAAATTGCTGTGCATTACAAACCACTGTGAACTTTCAGTATCTTTACCGGCACTTGCCATTCCAACATGAGCTTCATTGTAAGGCTGCATAGAAAATTCAGAAGTTATTTCATAACCTGGTCCTCCCCAGCCTGTGCTGCTTGGATCACCGGTTTGTATAACGAAGTTAGGAACAACACGATGAAAAATTATATTTTCAAAATATTTTTTCTTTGCAAGATTTATAAAATTACCAACACTTAAGGGAGACCATTGCGGACTGAAAGCAATTGTAAATTCTCCTTTGTTTGTTTTAACAACTGCCCGTGAGTAAGTGAAAGCATCATTCCAAATTTGATTTAACTTTTCAATTGATTTTGTACTTTTTGTTTCATTGTTCAGATTGTTTTCTGCAAAAGTTTTTAGCGTGTAGTTTTCTGAATCAGAAAGAATTCTTAGAATTTTTTTGTTGAATTGAGGGAAGATTTTCTCTGCGAGCATAGCTAAGTGCTGGAGTGCTTCCATAAATTCAGAGTTATCTAATTTATCTTCTACTTGCTCTGTAATAATCTTTTCTAGCTTACTCCTATTTTCATTTACAAATGTTGAATCCTCTGACGTAGCTAATAAGGTCACTGCAGCGGAATTCTCAGAATTCAAGTACTTTAAATATGTTTCGTAAATTTTTGATTTATCGTCAAGCTCTTCTTTTAATGCATCAAGTGCAAAAAGAAGATTTAGGACGTCCCTTTGATTTGCATCTTCAAAATATGATAAATACTTTTCAAGTAATTCTTCAGGTGAATCAATCGTGTTATCAAGTGCCTGAATTTTGTATTCAAGTTTTACTTTCTCTTTTAAAGAATCAATGTGAGTGAAAGCATCATCAGGAAATAAAGCACTGTAAGAAACAACCAGTTCACCTAAAGCATTGTCTGTTAACAAGTCTTTGTATATAAATTTATCGAGCTTTTCTTTAATTACTTCTACTTGTTTAATGTTTCTAATTGATATCGCTGTCTGACGAGAAACATTCGGATTTGGATCAAATAACAATTTGAAATATTCTTTGTTGATTTCTGTGCTGAAATCAGCATAACAAATTACTTTTGCTGCCTCGGCTCTGATCGTCCAATCATCATGTTCAATTAATTCTTGACTAAGTTTAACGTTGTCGGGAAATTTTTGAATTCGTCTTAAATTACCTAAAGCATAATTTATAATATCTCTATTGTAATTTTCATGATTCATGAAAATATTGACTAATTGCTCGTAAGCGTTTTCGTTCCCGCCCAATCTGTACAAAGCAAATAGAGAATTAAACAGCAACTCTTCATTTTTACTTTTCAAATTTTCTAAAAGAGGAGTAAATACTTTAGCAGAATCTGTGATTTCAATTCTTGAAAAAAGATTTGTTAAGGATAGGGGATAACCTTTGTGAGCAAAGTTTTTTTCGTTATAAATTTTTTCAAAAGCTTTTTCTCCGCCAATTTTACCGATTGCTTCAAAACATTCTATCAAATATGGATTGTTGTCACTAAGTGTGATTTTCTCAAATAAATAATTAATTGAATTTGTAGAGTAACCAATTTGTCCTAATGCGAAAGCTATGTAATTACCATATTTATTAAAGTCAAGGGCTGTGATCTTTTCAACGTAGCTGGTATCAGCACTGTGGCTTACACTTAATAAGCCTACAATGACTTTTTGTTCATCATTTGAATTGAGATATTTATTAATGATTTCTTTATTGAATTCTCGTAAGTAAGTTGTTCTAATAAGCTTGAAATCATCTTTTGAGTATTGAGCAAAAGTACAAGAAAACACCAACACAAATAATAGTAGTTTTTTCATGACCAATTCTATTTTAGTTTGTAATCATATACGCGATAAGTTTTATATCTTTCTCCACGCATTGTTTGTGCTCCTTTTACCATCATTTCGTTGTCTTCAAGTATCCAGCTTGCTTCACCTTGATAAATTCCCCTTTTGGCAGCTCTTTCCATTACTTCCCAATAAAAAGCTGCATCCAATCCTCTTTTTTGGTATTCAGGGATAACACCTAAGATTAAAATTCTTACCCAGGGAATTTCTTTACGTTTTGTGAAAAGCTTAATAATATTGAAAGGGAATAACCTTCCGTTCATCTGTTTAAAGATGTAATTGTAATCTAACATTACTAAAGCAAAGCCGACTGTCTCGCCGTTTATTTCTCCGAATAAAACTAAGTCCGGTTCAACCAAAGGTTTGAAAGCTGAAGCTGCGTCGTCCATTTCTTTATCGGTAAAAGGTACAAATCCCCAATTGGGTTGCCATGCTTTATTATAAACATATTTTACTCTTTGCAGCTCGTTATCAAAATCTTTCATATTTGCTTCTCTAATAACCAAACCGGAGCGTTTTCGTACAATTTCTGCGACCCTTTTAATCTTATCTTCTTTACTCATTTCTGCTTGAGGTATTCTCCATGCATGCAAATCTTTTGCTTTTGCAAAACCATAGTTGTTAATTAAATCAATGTAGTATTTGGGATTGTATGTCATCATCAATCTTGGCGAATCTTCAAAACCTTCAACTAGCAAAGCCCATTCTTCGTTGCTTGAAGGGCTAGCCGGTCCGCGCATTGTGTCAAAACCTTTTGTAATGCACCAATCTTTGGCAGTATCAAATAACTTGTTAGCTACTTCCTGGTCATTAATGCATTCGAAGAATCCAAAAAAGCCAATGTTTTCTTTATGTACTTCATTATGAAGGTCATTAGCAATCGCAGAAATCCTACCGGCTATTTCACCATCTTTATAAGCCAAAAAGGATTCAATATCGCCGTGTTCAAAAAAAGGGTTTTTCTTTTTATTGAACTTCTTTTTTATATCCATCAAAATTGGCGGAACCCAATAAGGATCGTCTTTATATATTTGCCAAGGAAATTTTAAAAATTTATTTAATTCAGAATTGTTAGATACTTTTCTGATTTCGATACTCATTATATCTCCAAATGGTTAAGTATATAAAAAAAGGCTGTCTCAATAAATGTCATTCTGTTCGCCGCGGCGAATTATTTCAGAATCTTTAGATTCATAATACTCTAAATTCAAGACTCTGAAACAAGTTCAGAGTGACAAATTGGCTTCGAGACAGCCTTATAAGATTAGATTAGTCCTAAACCTTTGCCGACTTTTGTGAAAGTCTCAACAATAAAATCTAAGTGCTCGTTTTCGTGAGTCGACATATAGCTTGTGCGCATCATCTGTCTGCCTGGAGGAACTCCCGGTGAAATAAACACATTCACAAAAATACCTGCATCATAAAGTGTACGCCACATTTTAAATGCAATTTCATCATCACCGACAATTACAGGTACAATTCCTGTTCTTCCTTCAATAACATTGAATCCTGCTTGCTTTAACCCGGTTCTTACTCTGTTTGCGTTTTTTATCAATTGATCTAGTCTTTCAGGTTCGGCCCTAAGTAATTCTAATGCAGCAAGAGCTGCTGCCACTGAAGCAGGTGTTGGTGACGCACTGAATATCAAAGCAGGCGAGTGGTGTTTCAAATAATCAATTACTTTTGCTTCACCCGTAACAAAACCTCCAAGAGAAGCAAATGTTTTGCTGAAAGTACCCATTGTCATATCAACTTCATCTTCGAGGTCAAATTCGCTTGCGGTTCCTCTTCCGCCTTTACCAATAACACCAACCGAATGTGCATCGTCAATTAATAATCTTGCATTATGTTCTTTTGCAAGTTTTACTAAAGTAGGTAAATCTACAATTTCTCCGCCGGTACTGAACACACCGTCACTTACTATTAACTTGCCGGCGTCTTTTGGAATTTTGCATAAAACTCTTTCCAAATCCTGCATGTCGTTGTGCTTGTAACGAAGTAATTCTGCAGTAGCCCCACGTGCCATTAAATTTCCTGCAACGATACAAGCGTGATTGTCTTTATCGGAAACAACATATTCACCGCGTGTCACTAAAGTTGGAATAATACCTTGTGCAGTTTGATATCCTGTACTGTAAAGAAGCACTGCCTCCGTATTGAAAAAATCTGCAAGTTTTTCTTCTAACTCAATATGTAAATCGAGCGTACCTGTTAAATACCGTGAACCGGAACATCCAGTGCCGTATTTGCGAACAGCTTGTTCAGCAGCCTCTTTAACTTTTGGGTGAGCTGTTAAACCAAGATAATTATTAGAACCAGCCATTATAATTTTTCTTCCTTCAATAGAAACAACAGGTCCTTCATTTTCTTCTATTGCCCTGAAATAGGGGTATACTCCCATTGCCTTTACTTCATCAGCACGAGTAAATTCATAACATTTCTTGAAAAGGTCCAAATCTCTCCTCCGGTAATGATTATATTTATTTATATTTTTTTATTAATTTTGCATTCTTTGTAATGAAGCATGTCAAAATATCATATAAAACCCATAAAATCAAATTTTTCAATAGGTTATAAACTATGGATAAAAAATTAACATCAGTGGTTACAGGGGCTTCGGGGTTTGTAGGGAGCCATTTAGTCGATCTCCTTTTAGAAAAAGGGCATAAGGTAAGATGCATTACAAGAAAAACTAGCAGTTTGAAATGGCTAAAAGATAAGCCCGTAGAAAATTATGACTGTGGCCTTTTTGATATGGAAGGATTAAAAGAGGTGTTAAAAGATGCTGATTATCTATTTCACGTTGCCGGTGTTGTAAAAGCAAAGAACAAAGAAGGTTATTTTAACGGTAATGTAAAGACTACTGAAAACTTACTCGAAGTTGTAAAAGAAGTAAATCCCGGTATTAAGAAAATAGTTATTGTGAGCAGCCTAACAGCTTGCGGCCCATCAAAGATCGGTAAACCTAATAATGAAGAAACAACACCAAACCCGATTACAAATTATGGTAGAAGTAAATTAGAGCAGGAAGAACTTTCAAAGCAATATATGAATGAACTTCCGATTACTATTGTTAGGCCGCCTGCAGTTTATGGTGAAAGGGATACCGAAATTTATCTTTACTTTAAAACTTATCAGCAAGGATTAATGGCAATGATAGGTTTTAATAACAAAGAAGTTAGTCTGGTCCATGTTAAAGATCTGGCAAACGGAATTTATTTAGCGGGCATAAATGAAAAATCATCAGGTGAACTTTATTTTATTTCCCCTGAAGAAATTTATCACTGGCCACAAATCGGCGATGCGATTGAAAAACACGTAGGCAAAAAGGCACTGAGAATTAAAATTCCTCATTTTATAATTTTTACTGTCGGAGCAATTGCAGAATTCTTTTCATGGTTTAGTTCAAAAGCTGCTACTTTTAATTATGAAAAAGCAAGAGACTTTGTGCAGGAAGCTCAAACTTGCGACACAACAAAAGCTGTCAACGAGCTTGGGTATTGTCAGGAAGTTTCTTTGGACGAAGGTGTAAAAAGAACCATCGACTGGTATCGCGAAATGAAATGGTTAAAATGATTTTTTGTTTTTGAATAAAACAAATGTGAAGCCGCTTTTAGATTATCGCTGTTTCCAAATCCTTTTGCCGGAATTGTTATTCCCGTAAAAATCGAAATTTCATTAGCAATTTCTATTTCCAAATCTTTGGGATGGTTTTCTGCAAAAAATACTCTTCTAATTTTGTTAGTTGAGATTGTAGTGATATGATCGATATGCCAGTGTTTTATTTTATCTTTTCTTAAATGTCTTTCAATCCTACTACGAAAATTCTTCTGAGCGCTGCCGACATAATAGTAATATCCCTGTTCAAATTTGACTTCAGAAAACTTTTTAACTGATAGTTGAAAGGGTAGTTCTGCAAAAATTTCTAAAATGTAAATGCCTCTGCTTACATTAATCAGCTTGTGCACCTTCAGCAATCCAAGTTTTAATACCATTAATATGATTTTGGGTTAGTCTAACTTGGCCACCAATTGGAGGCATAGTGGCGGTTCCAGCTCTTCCTTCAATAGCCCAAACTAGTTTGCTGCTATTTGGTTCTCCTGGAAAAATAATTAAAGGATTTGAAGTGACTTCACCATAATCTTGTAACGAAAGATCGCCGGCACGGTCTATTGAATTATGGCATCCTGAATTGTTGCAAGCAATGTTGAATATTCTTTGTACATCAACATAACTAACATTTCTATCCGGTAAAACAATTGATTCAAGTTCATCTGAACTTACGGTATCATCACAACCTTGAAAAATAACAACGATTCCAAATGCGAGGGCAAAAATAAAATTTATTATGTACTTCAATTCATTTCCTTAAATTTACGTTGTAAAGTTAATCAAAATATAATTTTATTTATAACAGCAATTCCTTTAATTTTTTTTTCAAAAAAACTAAAGAGTCTTACAACTATGAAAACAATAAAGTTCTTTATATCACTTATTTTTTTTACTGCAATAATATTTGCTCAATCAAAGTTGGTTCAGTCCGGCCCGATGGTGGGCTACTCAACAATGCGAGAAGTTGCTCTGTGGATTCAAACAACTAAAGAAGCAAAAGTAAAAATTGAATATTGGGATAAACAAAATCCCGGTAAAAAATATTATACTGCTGTCGCGGCAACTGAAAAGTATGATGCTTTTACTGCACAATTACTTGCCGATGAACTTGAGCCGGGAAATAATTACGAATATGCCGTTTACATAAATGGCGAAAAAGTCAAGTTTGATTACCCGCTTGAATTTCAATCGCAAAAACTTTGGCAATGGCGTGAAGATCCGCCGAATGTGAAATTTGTAATAGGAAGCTGCTTTTTCGTAAATGAAGAAATTTACGATAGACCCGGAACACCATACGGCGGCAGACATGAAATTGTAGATGAAATTTATGAGCAAAAACCTGAGTTTATGATCTGGATGGGAGATAATATTTATTTGCGTGAAGCAGATTGGAATGCACGTTCGTCAATATTAAAACGATATACTCATACAAGAAGTTATGATAAATTGCAGAAGCTCTTGGGCTCAACTCATCACTATGCAACTTGGGATGATCATGACTTTGGACCGAACAATAGCGATCGCAGTTTATGGAACAAAGAGACAACTTTGGAAGCATTTAAACTTTTCTGGGCTAATCCTTCTTACGGATTTGAAGATATGCCAGGAGTCACAACATTTTTTCAATGGGCTGATTTAGATTTTTATATGCTTGATGACAGGTATTACAGAAGTCCTGAAAAGAGAAGGGAAACAGTTGAAAGAGAATTAGTAGGTGAGCAGCAAATTGAGTGGTTGATTGATGCTTTAACATCAAGCTGGGCGCCGTTTAGGTTTATTGTTATCGGGACACAATTTTTAAATCCAAATGCCGGCGGTGAAAACCACGCAACTTATCCCGAAGAAAGGCAGAAAATAATTGATCTGATAACAAAAGAGAAAATACCCGGAGTTATATTTTTGACCGGCGATGTACACAGATCAGAAGTGACAAAACTTGAAAGGGAAGGAACTTATCCGTTGTATGAATTTACGATTTCTCCTTTGACAGCTGGTGTATCAAGCAAAATGTATCCGAATAATGCTAGAATAGAAGGTAGTGGTTTATTGGAACGTAGTTTTGGATTGTTGACAGTTGACGGTCCTAGAAAGGACAGAACACTAACTCTACAAATTGTTGACTGGCAAGGGAAAGAGCATTATAAAATTTCGATTAATGAAAACGAATTGAAGTAAATATCTTTTGCCTTTTTACTTCAGTATTTCGATATTAACATCTCAAATTTGTCCTCCTTTGTAAATGCTACGTTGGACTTGTAGTTTGAAATTTTGGGGCTATAGCTCAGCTGGGAGAGCGTTTGACTGGCAGTCAAGAGGTCAGGGGTTCGAGCCCCCTTAGCTCCACACTCATAAAGCCTTGTAATTAAATAATTTACAAGGCTTTCTTATTTGAATTGATTGTTGCTAATACCTTAGTGTAAAACTTTTAACAAATTACTTTATTTGAGGAATAGGTTAATTTACATTGGTCAATAATTGGATTTCTTTCCGAATTAATCTTAAACATAATTTTCTTAATTCATTCATTGCTATAAATTCTTTACCAACTAATTTTGACTTTCCAGTATGAACAATTTTCGAACGAATATTATATATATCTTCGAACTTCTTAATTAACTCTTCCCTCTCAAAAGATCGTTCACTTAATAAATAGGATAATCTATTTGAAAGAAGCTCCATTAATGGAATTTTATGATTTGGTGTCTTATCACCAATTAAAACTTCAATCACTATCATTAACTGAACAAAAGACATTGTATCATTCTCAGAAATATAACTTTCTAAAAACCATTCAGCCGCAAGTAATAATCTATTTGTTTTCTGAGTATCATTGAATAATCTATAACTTATGTCAAAATATGTTTTAAGACTTGACACTGTCTTATCATATTTATCTTTTTTTTGTAACAAACTTTCAGAAAAAACACTATGGAAAAATGATCCTTCAAAAACAATATTATTAAGAATTTTGACAAAATCATCTGGTAAATTTTTACTTATTAATTCTGGATCTTCACTTTCGGATAATTGGTAATACTGTAAATATTTAATACCAGAAAAAAAACTTTTCTTATATTGTAAAGGTCCATGTAAAATAGAAATTCCTAAAAAAGCTTTTAATTTTTCTAATGCACTTTTTTCGGTATTTGTTGTATAGATATTATTAAAATAACCACTAATATTTATTTTCAAATAAACTCTATTTTTAATCAATTTATTATTGGGATGGACAGCTCTATTACCAAAGAAACTAGAAAGTAAACTTTCTGATTCTTTATTTTTGATGAACTCTTCTTTTATATTAGAAGCTGAAATGAGATTATCATCCAATAAAATAATTTCAATCTCACTTGAGACTACATATTTATTGTTGAGAAAACAAACTAATTGTGATAAACTATTTGGAAGTTCAAAAAAGATTATATATTGTCTAGGTAAATCTATAAAATCATTAACTATTTCATCTATGAACTGATCGCTATCTTTTATATTTAATTCATCAATTAAGGTGCTTGTCTCTTTTACTTCAGAGGAATCTTTTTTTGATAATTTATTATCAATTTCCATTACCAAATAATACAAAAAAGGATTAGTATCATGGATCCAGCCACGATAATTTTCGATATGAATACCACTTTTAGGAAGAACTTTATCAAACATTTCCTGATCAGAGAATGTATCGGTATCTAAATATCCGTCATTACTAACTTTCAATTTGTGTATGTCAGAAATTAATAATTCTTTAATCCTATTTATACATCTTTCATTAAGCATAATTCGTTGTTGAATTTTTATGCATTCTTATCAAAGCACTAGACCTATAATTTACCACAAAAATCTAAATTATTAAATAGTGAATAAAATTAATATTACTATCACTTTTGGGAAAATTCGATCAACTTACATCTGCTTGTTATTGCAAGGAGATTATTTTCTAAAAATAGATTATTTACTATTCCTTGCCATCCTGATGTTTATGCGGATACTCAAGCCTATTGATTATTCTTTCAATCTTAGAGTAGCCTTCATGCATTTTCCATAATTATCATTTCAAGCTTGTAGATTTTTGTAGGATTCAAAAGATCCGGGTTGCCATTGATATCACATCCCGGCTGAAGTAACTATAGCAATTTAAAGTCCATTTCAATTTTTTGAAAAACTTGAATTACTTCTCTGATAAATTGTCAATTGTAACATACCACTGATAAATCTGTAAATTGTTATATTAGAATAGTTAAAAAGGAGAAGTGGTATTAATAAAAAATGTATCCCTTCATTTATTATGTATATTTTCAATCTTTTCAAAAATTCGTAAAACAAACTAACGTTTTTAATGAATCCAGAATTAGTGAAGTTTTTTGAACAATATGGTCGCCTTTCTGAAAAATGTATGGATGATTTAATTTCTAGTTTCAAATCAGAGAAAATTAAGAAAGGTGAATTCTTATTAATACAAGGTGAAATCTGTGATAAAATATCTTTTGTTAAAGAAGGGTGTCTAAGGTTATATTACATGGCAAACGATGTTGAAACTACAGTTTGGTTTTCTTTTGAAAACAATTCTGCCATTGAACTTTCGAGCTTTTTTAGCGAATCGCCGTCCGAATATTATATTGAAGCAGTTGAAGAAAGTGAAATCTTATCAATTCATAAATCTGATTTAACTAGCCTATATGAAAGACATCCGGAATTACAACGAATAATTCGAATCTTTTGGGAAGATGTTATTCTTAATTTACTCAAAAGATATACAGCGTTGCAAAAAGATTCAGCCGAGAAGCGCTATCTTGACTTAATGAGCCAGCCACATTATTTACAAAGAATTCCTCAAAAATATTTAGCATCCTACATTGGTGTAACTCCCACTTCACTTAGTAGAATAAGAAGAAATCTTAAATAACTTCGAAGTTGTCATAAGATAATTTATCTTAATAACTAATTGCCTAAGTTGATATTCATAGTTGCTTTCAATTTATTTTTACTTGCGCAACAATACTTTTTGCAAGTTGAAAGTGAAATGTAAGTCAAACCGAGAAACAAATTAAAAGTAATTATTAAATAAATATGAATAAGGATTTTCAAAATGTACAATTTACCGTATCACAAAGAAAAAAATCCCCGGCTAATTAAAGAATTTATTGAACGTTATCCTTTTGCTTTTATAACCGGATGTAACTCAGAAAACAAGCCTGTTGCAACACAAATTCCGGTATTTTTAGAAGAATATGAAAGCAAGAAAATTTTGAGAGGTCACATTATGAAGAATACAGATCATCATAAAGCTTTTGAGCACAACAATAACGTTCTTGTCGTTTTCACCGGCCATAATACATATGTGAGTGGTACATGGTACAGCAATCCAGGTATTCCATCTACATGGAATTACATGAGTGTGCATATTAAAGGAATTATTCGTTTTCTAGGTGGTGATGGATTGGAAGAAGTTCTTAGAAAAACTTCGCTTCATTTTGAAAATTATAATCAAAAATCCTCTACGGTTTTCGATAACCTTCCTCTAGAATTTAAAGAAAAGGTAATGCATGCGATAGTGGCATTTGAAATAGAAGCAACTGAGTTGGATACAGTTTTCAAATTAAGCCAGGATAGAGATGCTGAAAGCTATCATAATATTAAAGAAAAATTAAAGGGCAAAGGTGAAGACGGTGAAGTAATTGCAGCTGAAATGGAAAAAAGGACAAATGACTTATTCCCACATGATAATAGAAAGACAGTTTGAAATTATTTTACTTATTTGCTTAAATTTATCATTCTTTATGATCCGGATGCTTATGGCGTGCTCAATCTTGTTAACTATTCTTTCAATCTCTGAATAACCTTTGTCCATTTCGCAGAGTTCTATTTCCAGTTTGTAAATTTGTCTCTTGATTCTTATAATTTTTATATGTACAATAAGGCTGTACAATTAAAGGAGTTTGAGAATGGCTATTCATATGACATATACGCAAGCCCGGGCTAATCTTGCAAAACTTTTGGATGCAGTATCGCTTAATAAAGAAGTTGTAATAATAAACAGGAAAAACGCTGAAAACGTGGCAATGGTCTCTGAAAGCGAACTCAACGGAATATTGGAAACAGCTCATCTTCTGCGTTCTCCTAAAAACGCTCAAAGGTTAATGAAAGCATTGTTAAAAGTTAACGACAACAAAGAAGTACCTCAATCTGTTGACGAACTTAAAAGGGAATTCGGACTTGAAGAATAAATCAAAGAAAAAAGCAGTAACAATTTTTCATTCCGAGTTTAGAGAAGATTTGAAGTATTGGGTTAAAACCGACCGCAAAGTCGCGCTAAAGGTCTTGGAATTAGTTGAGGTAATAGTCCGTGATCCTTTTGACGGAATCGGTAAACCTGAACCGCTCAGATTTTTGGGAAGCGGTGTTTGGTCTAGAAGAATTACACAAGAGCATCGAATTGTTTATGTTGTCGGAGACGGCCAAATCGATTTTGTTCAATGCAGGTATCACTATTAAGAATTAATATCAATCATTTAAAAAAAGTTCTATCCTTTCCCCTCATGCATATGTGGATGCTCAATACGGTTCACTATCTTTTCAATCTCTGATTAATCTTCGTGCATTTTACGCAGTTCACTTTCAAGTTTGTATATTTTGTAAGATTCGATTGATTCCGAACTTCCTAAAAGCCAATCTATATCGCGGCCAAGCCGAAGTAACTTCACAAGTATTGAGCCCGCTTCAATTTTTTAAAAAATTTGATTTAGTGCTCTGACAAATAATTAATTGTAACATATCAACTGATAAATTTAAAAATTATTATATTAGAATATTCAAAAAGAAAGGGGATAGAGGGCATGAAGAAAATTCAATATCTTTTTTATATTTGTATGATTTTTATATCGGCAACAATTACAAATGGGCAGAATTTAGGTACGATTAACGGTAAAATAACAGATGCCGAAACAAAAGAAGCACTGATCGGCGTGAATATGATTATTCAAGGAACCTTCCTAGGCTTTTCTACAGATCCCGATGGTTTTTACGAACTGAAATTACAACCGGGAACGTATACATTGTTTGCGAGTTATGTTGGATACAAAACCCAAAAAAAATCATTTTCGATTGCAAAAGGAGAATTATTAGAATTAAACTTTGAATTAACATCTACACCAATCGATATTGGAGAAGAACTGGTTGTTCTCGGTTCGCGGACGATTCGCTCAATTACGGAAACTCCCGTTCCGGTTGATTTAATAACTGCAAAAGATATTGAAGAAGCCGGACACACAGAATTAAACCAGGTGTTAAGATCTCTTGCCCCTTCTTTCAACGCTTCACAGCAGACTATATCTGACGGCACCGATCATATTATGCCTGCAAGTTTGAGGGGATTGGGTCCTGATCAAGTTTTAGTTTTAGTAAACGGGAAAAGAAGGCACTCATCAGCACTCGTGAATGTAAACGGTACTTTCGGCCGCGGTACTGTTGGTGTTGATTTTAATGCTATCCCTCTTTCAGCAATAGAAAGAATTGAGGTTCTCCGTGACGGTGCAGCAGCTCAATACGGATCGGATGCAATTGCCGGAGTTATAAATGTCGTTTTGAAAAAACAAACCAATAATTTTCAAATAAACAGTACTGCCGGTGTTTCTGGCGAAGGTGACGGAGAAAAAATTCAGACCGGGATAAATTTTGGTTTTAAAGTTGGTGAAAAGGGATATTTTAACATTGCCGGAGATTTTGCAAATAAAGAGAGAACAAATAGATCAGGAACTTGGACAGGTGATATTTTCCCGGGAGTTTCGGGAACTGAAGCTACCAATGTAGAGCTTGCCGGAAGAGGCTTAACACGTAATGATTTCTCGATGAAGACGGGCCAGGGAGAAAGTACCTCAGGTATTGTGTTTTATAATACATTAGTTCCGGTAAATGAAAATGCAAACTTCTATTCCTTTGGCGGATTTTCTCATAGAAGGGGAATGGCAACCGGATTTTATAGATTGCCCAATTCGGAAGCGCGTGTTGTTCCTTCAATATATCCCAACGGTTTCCTGCCGGAAATTCATACGGTTTTGGGGGATCTTTCAATTGGTGCGGGAATGAAAGGTACGTTTAATGGCTGGGATTTGGATGTAAGTGTTGTCCACGGAGGAAACTCATTTCAATATAATATTGAGAACACCAACAACGCTTCGCTTGGTTCGTCAAGTCCGGTCACATTTGATGCAGGCAGATTGGAGTTTTCGCAAACGTCGGGAAATATTGATGTAACCCGGTTGATTGATACAAAGGGATCTCTTAAATCTCTCACACTTGCATTCGGTAGTGAATTCAGAGTGGAGAATTATTCTATCATTGCCGGTGAAGATGCGTCCTGGCAGTTAGGCAACGGCGGCAGCCGGCCTGGAATAGATTATGACACGACATCTTCCGGTGCACCAAAAGCGGCCGGCTCACAAGTATTTCCTGGATTTCAGCCAGTCAATGAAGTAGATAGATTTCGAAACAGCATCAGCATTTACGGAGGATTGGAAAGTATCTTCACTGATAAATTTCTTGTTGATGTCGGTGTAAGATTTGAAAACTATAATGATTTCGGGAATACTTTTATTGGCAAAATTGCAACACGGATTGAAGCAACAAAAGAGCTTGCGTTTAGGGCTGCGGTTAGTAGTGGATTCAGGGCGCCATCGCTTCATCAGGTTTGGTTTAATAACGTAAGTACCCAATTTGTTGTTAATGAAACAACGGGAGAACTTCTTCCGAGCCAGGTTATGACAGCTCATAATAATAGCGCAGTCGCAAAAGCTTTCGGGATTCCTAATTTAACTGAAGAGAAATCAATCAATCTCAGCGGCGGACTTGTAATTAAACCCTTTGACGGGTTATCAATTTCAACTGATTTGTATTTTATAACCATTGACGACAGAATTGTATTAACCAGCCGCTTTGCAAACAGTGACCCGATTGTACAAAAAATTTTAGAACCATTTGAAAACCAGGGTGTAAGTCAGGCTCAATTTTTTACAAATGCTGTTGACACAAAAACAACAGGCGTTGATTTATCATTTAGCTATTCAACACTTTTAACGAAAGGAAGTTTATCAATCACTGGTGTAGCAAATTTTACAGAGACTGAAGTTGACCAAATTAATGTTCCGCAATCTGTTGCAGATAAATTTTCCGGCGGTGATATTGAAGCAGTTAAAAACACAATTTTTAACCGTGAAGAAAAGAACAGGCTTGAAGATGCACTGCCAAGAGTGAAGGGAAGTTTAACGGTTACTTATTCAGCCGATAAATATTCAATTACCACCAGGGCAAACTACTACGGCAGCATTGAATACAAACCGACAACTATTGCAAACGATGAAACATTCTCTGCAAAAATTATTTTTGATCTTGAAGGAAGTTACGAATTGATGGAAGGGATTCGATTAGTAATTGGGGCAAATAATTTATTTAATACCTTTCCCGATGAACATGAAAAAGAAGCAAACACAAGCGGCGAAAGATTTATTTACAGTAGGCGTGTAACTCAGTTCGGCACTCTTGGCGGATTTTATTATGGAGGATTTAGGTTAGGGTTGTAGTAATTACAGTTCCGCAGTTGAAAATACTAAAGAAAGTAAAAAAGTATTATAAATTGCTTTTCAATATCTTATAATATTATTGTGGTTTTGAATTCGACGAGGATATCGATGTATCTGTAACTTAATTAATAGTAGCCTCCGCCTTTTCCTCTTTCTGCTCGTATTTAGTATTTACACTAATTTCCTTAAAATATCTTTACTCATATTCCATTTACTAAATAAGTATATTGAGTTATGAAACTTTATATCAAATACATGGTCAGCTTGCGATGCAAAATGATGGTGAAAGAAGAGTTAAAAAAGCTGGGATTAAAATATGTTCTCGTGGACCTCGGTATGGTTGAGATTATGGAAGACATAACTAATGAGCAGCGTGAACAACTCAGAAAAAACCTGCTCAGGTCCGGATTGGAATTGCTGGAAAATAAAAAGAGCATCTTGATTGAAAAAATAAAAAATGTTATTACCGAGATGATCCATTATTCGGATGAATTGCCTAAAGTGAATTATTCCGATTACATAAGTGAAAAACTTGGTTATGATTATACCTACTTGGCTAACACGTTTTCGGAAGTAAAAGGAATCACCATTCAGCAATTTATCATCAATCACAAGATTGAACTTGTAAAAGAATTTCTCTTATATGACGAACTTAACCTTACAGAAATAGCTCAAAAATTGCATTACAGCAGCGTTGCGCATTTATCAAACCAGTTTAAGAAAGTCACTGGACTTTCCCCTTCTTTTTATAAACGAATGAAACAAAAGAGAAAAAACAACCTTGAAAACATGTGATATATGTAAGAATATTCAATATATGTGTAACACTTTAAATGCTGAAAACCTCTACCTTAGTTTATTATTGATTCAAAATGATTTTGACCTCAAGAGAGCGAATCGTTGAAAATCAATATGAAACAGGTCTTCAAAATCCCTCTATTTAGAAAATAATTATTCTAGACTGAAACAGATCTGAAATTCGACACATTATTTCCAGTTACAGAATTGTATTTATTTACGAATTCTCAAATTATTATGAAATGTATAACAAACGAAAGAGACCCAAATGGCTAAAGGAAAAAATGGTAAAGAAAAATCAAATAAAAAAACAGCCGTAAAAAGCCTAAAAGAAAAAAGAGCTGCAAAGGCTGAAAAACGTAAGGAAAAAGATAACTCTAATAAAATAATGCCTTAATATGATTTGTAATTAATTGAAAGCACTCAGGTAATAAAATATTCCAATCAATTATTATAAAAACAACCGGTAATATTATTTCGTGTTGTGGTATTATCAAAAGCAGTAATGAAGAAGTGAACTAATGACATACAATATTTAAAGCATGTGTTAATTTAGTTTTATTGCAATCAGATCAGTACTCCTTATCGATAGTCGAAAACCTTAAAAGCCCTTCTAATCGATATGAAATAAATAGAAAAATAATCAATAATAAAAAAAGAGAAAGTGGATGAAAGAGAATGCATTAGTATATAGCGAAAAAGAATTAGGACAGATAGATGGAAAAGTAGCAAACGGACTGGTCAGGTACTCAAGAAAATATAATATACTGGGAATCATTGATAGTACAAAAGAAGGATTGGATGCCGGTGAATATCTTGACGGGGTACCAAACGGGATTCCCGTATTCAAAAATATGGACTCATCACTCGAGAAATTGGGGTTTGTTCCACAATATTTTATCTACGGCATAGCGCCGCTCGCTTCATTTCTTGATATGCAGCAAAGAGATATAATTTTATCAGCAATGAAAAAGGGAATGGATATTGTGAACGGACTACCGGAATTTCTCTCCGAAGATGAAGAGTTTATGGAGGCATCTGCTGACAATAATGTCAGAATTTTGGATATAAGAAAAGCTCCGCCGAGAAAGGATCTCCACAATTTCACGGGAAAGATACATGATGTTAAAATACCTGTAATAACGGTACTTGGTACAGATTGCGCTGTTGGAAAAAGAACAACAGCAGTTAATCTTACAGATGCCTTAAGACAGGAGGGATTGAACACGTCATTTATAGCAACCGGTCAAACAGGCTTACTTCAGGGTGCGAAATATGGGGTTGCTGTTGACGTTCTTAGTTCCGGTTTCGCAACGGGCGAAGTCGAAAACGCAATTATCAATGCATATGAAAACGATAATCCCGACATAATAGTTGTGGAAGGACAAGGCGCGCTGAGTCATCCCGCGTTTACTTCATCAAGTGCTATTATAAGAGGAGCGGTACCGAATGCAATTATTATCCAGCATCCGCCCAGAAGGATTAACCATTGCGATTATCCTACAATACCAATGCCCACGCTGGAAAGTGAAATAGAATTGTTGGAAGTGTTTTCCAAATCACCGGTAATTGCAATAACGCTAAATCATGAAGACATGACTGATGAAGAAGTGAAAAAAACTATAGTGGAGTATGAATACAAATATGAATTGCCTACTACCGACGTCTTAAAATATGGAGCTGATAAACTTGTTGAGACTCTATTAGAAGTATTTCCTGAATTAAATAAACTTAAAACTATAGAATGTTAACCCCAAGGATAGAAATAAATCTTAAAAAAATTGCCCATAATGCCAAAACATTAAACAGGCTTTATGGTTCAAAGGGGATTGATATAATAGGTGTTACAAAAGCCGTATGCGGTGAGCCTAGGGTAGCTGCCGCTTTGTTGGAAAATGGAATAAGAATCCTTGCAGATTCAAGATTAATTAATATTAGAAGAATGCGTAGAGCGAGTATAAAAACAGAGTTTCTTCTGCTTAGAATACCTTCCCTAAGTCAAGCCGAATCTGTTGTGAAATATGCAGACATTAGTCTTAACACTGAGCTTTCGGTTATCAAAAAACTCTCAAAGTTCGCACGGGATTATAACACCAAACATAAAATAATTTTGATGGTGGAACTTGGAGATTTAAGAGAAGGGATAATGCCTGAGGATTTGGACAATACAATCAAAGAGGTATTAAAATTAAAGTCTATTGAACTTGTTGGAATAGGAACAAACCTGGCATGTTTCGGGGGAATCAAACCCGACGAAGAAAAAATGAATTATTTATCTTCAATTGTCTGCAACATAGAACAGAAATACGGCCTCACGCTGAAAATTGTTTCCGGTGGAAACTCGGCAAATTATAACTGGTTTATGTCCACAAATGATGTAAAAAAAATAAATAACCTGCGCCTGGGCGAATCAATCTACTTGGGGCGTGAAACGCTTAGTAGAAAACCTATCACAGGGCTTTACACGGATGCGTTTACACTAGTTGCTGAAGTAATTGAAACTAAATTAAAACCGTCACTTCCATATGGAGAGGTTGCACAAGACGCGTTTGGAAATGTGCCCGAGTTTAATGACCGTGGTAAAATTAATAGAACTATATTGGGTGTGGGATTACAGGATGTGACGGTTTCAGGACTTACACCCAGATCCGGTATTGAAATTATTGGCGCCGGCAGTGATCACATTATTGTTGATGCAAAAAATAATAAATTAAAAGTAGGTGACGAAGTAGAGTTTGATTTGAATTACGCAGCCCTGCTTTCGGTAATGACATCTCCCTACGTATTTAAAAATGTTAAGGTTAGTTTATGGATGCCCAAGAATATTGCGAAAGTGTTGAACAAAAATACCGCCAGCACAAAAAAGACCTTCCAACAATTCCTATTAAAGAAAACAATTCCGGATTAATAAGTCTGCAAGATTCCAAATTTAATTTAGTCTTTGAACCTTCCATTAAAAAAGATTATAAATATATGACCAGAGAAGTCGTCTCTGAAAAGATAGGGAGGATCAGCAGATTATTAGACAAGGTTGATAAAAGATTAATTATCCGTTCGGTTTGGAGATCATTTGATCATCAAAAACTTTTATGGAAAGATAAAGTAGCCTCTTTGAAAAAGGAATTTCCGGAAAAACAATCGGAGGAAATAACGGAGTTTGTTTCTTATTTTATTGCACCCCCAAATAAATCTCTCCATTCAACCGGCGGATCAGTGGATGCATTAATTTATGATTTGAAAACCGACCGCATAATGGATTTTGGTACAAACAACGGATATAATATTGAACTGAGTGATAAATGTTATCCCTACCATCCACATATTCCGCAGCAGGCAAAAGAGAATAGAAAATTGCTGATCAGTCTATTTGAAGAAGAAGATTTTGTAGTCGATATTAAAGAATACTGGCATTTTGACTATGGCAATGCTGCATGGGCTTTAGAAAAAAGAAAAGAGCACGCAATTTACGATGTCATCAAAGAATAGATAACTTAAAAATCTTAAAAAAAACGTAGTGGAGAAACGACTAATCAAACGGACATCGTTTTTGCATTTTACAGTTGAGTAATTATCGATAGTGTCTTTGTGTAACGTTGATTTGGAAAGTAGTTACGAATTAATGGAAGGAATTCAATTGGAGCAAATAACATATTTAATACTTTTCCCGATGAACATGAAAAAGAAGCAAATTGAAGCGGGGAAAGTTTTATTTACATCAGGCGGGTAACTCAATTTGGTATTCTGGGTGGATTCTATTATGGGGGATTTAGGTTGAGATTATAGCTTCCACCTGGGTCAAAGAAACTTCGGTGGACAGGTACTTGGGAGAGTGTCCCTATAACCATCGGGAAGGTCATCGGTTCGAACCCGTCTAGCTCCACTAGTTAATTGATCTGATTTACTGATTGGTACCATTTAGTGTAGGGATTCTCACGAAGTGACTCCTTCTGAGACGCCCCCTTAGCTCCACAAGTTTAGATGCTTGTAATAAAAATATTGCAAGCATTTTTTTGTTTGAATATATTTTGATAAAAAATGGTGAACGGAAAATTATTTTTTGAGGAAAGTTTTTTCAGCACCTATTTAAAATTTGATATTTTTATAGTATTTTAAATATAATAGTATTGTACATTTCTGAACAGAACTTCCGTTGACTTTATTATTTCACAATTAATTTTTGTTCAGATTTTTTCCTGTCAACTAATTACTATTCCTGTATCTATGCCCAATCCTGCTTAGTCTGTTAGGTTGTTAACATAAGAAATATTTTATATAAACTGTGAGCCTCAGATGAGAAGGGATAATAATATTGACATTTATCATATCTTCATGTCTTCATTAGTATTCTGCTTAATAAATTTTCTACCAGCTAAAAATCTATTATCACAATATTTCATTCAGCAAAATGTCGACTTAAGAGTAAATAACGATCAAAAAATCATAGCAACCAATAATATAATTGGGATTCCCTCTGATTATAACTTTGATTCTTTAAGAAATGGGATTTTGGCAATACTTGAAGCTGAAAGAGACATGGAAGCAATAGCGCCTATGCATGAATATGATGGTAGTAGAGGATGGAAACTTTTTACAAATGGAACATTAAAATCCATCGAACCAATAAATTTGCCTGCATCCAAAAAATATGGCTTTATAATAGTTGCAAAAGGTGACTATTTTCAGGGCTGGCCAAAGTGTAATTTAAAGCTAAACGAAAATATTATCTCTACAAATATTGAAATTGACAAATTAGATTATAAAGAGTTCTATGTTACTTCTAATATTGAAGCTGGATTTTATAATGTTGAAGTTGAATTTACTAATGACCTTTGGGAACCGAATGTAGGTGACCGCAATTTTTATTTGGATAAATTGATAATTATTGAATCTACTACAATAACTAACGGTTACAGCAGTAAGCGTTTCTTACAACCAGGTGATAGTGTAGTAATTGCTTCAAACGTTTATTCACCCGATAGTATTTTATCTGTTAAGGCTGAGATCAAAGATGGAATGGGAGCGACACAAGGAATTATAGATTTATACGATAGTGGATTAAATTCGGATTTATTTGCTAACGATAACGTATATAGTAATTCATGGCAGACTCTAGCTAATCCGTTAAGCTACATAATTGATATTGTAGCAGTTGATAAAAATGGTAAAAGTGATACTTTAAGAAATTCTACTCTTTTTAGTACAGATGTCGATTATCTCCCCCAAAAAATTACGCATAATGGTAATTATAATTTTAATCCCAGTATTACTCAAACACCTAATGGTATTCTTTGGCTTACATGGAGCTCAGATCGTTCGGGAGTATCCCGTATATGGTATAAAACTTCTAGTGATAATGGGAAAACTTGGTCAACTCCAAAACAAATAACTGATGGAGACGCTTCTGATCACGGACCTTTTATTGTGAATATTTCCGGTAAATTACTTTGGTTAATATGGTGCCGAAGAGATAACCTTGATAATTTTAATATTTGGTATAAGTCAACCCATGATTACGGTAGCACCTGGTCATCAGAACATCAACTTACAACTGGAAATCACTTTGGGCCACGTGTTCACCAAACAAATAATGGCAGGATATGGTTAGTTTATAATGAATATAATGGACCAACTTCATTTGTTATGTACAAGTATAGTGATAATTTCGGTATTTCCTGGTCATCATCCAAAATTCTCTCCCAAAACACAATAGGAAATAGTTTCGGTTCCATCATATCCGATTCGAAAGGAGATATTTATGCATTTTGGCGTGGCGAGATAAACAATTCGGGTGATATTTTTTACAAAAAGAGTATTGACAATGGCGAAAACTGGAGTGAGGAAATCCAAATAACCAACCATCCAGCATACGATTCTAGACTCTCTGCAACCATTGATTCTGAAGATAAAATCTACTTAGCATACAATTCATGGAGATCTGGCTATTACCAAATATGGTATCAATCATCTTTAGATGGATTACATTGGACTGAACCAAAACAGTATACGAAATTCTTAGGTTCTGATTTATCTCCTTGTGTTGGAATAATAAGTGGATTACCGCATCTAGTTTGGCATTCAAATCGTTTTGGGAATTATGAGATATGGTCGGGGAATCTTGAAAATAGTGAGGATTTAAATCCTCCCCCACATCTACTTTGGAGTAATCATAAACCATATTCACCTGCCCCTCAATCTTCAGATATTATTAGTGTTAGTGCTGAAGTCATTGATGAATCCAATATTGGAACTGTCGAGTTTGTTTACACATTAAATAATCAATCGAAATCGAACCTTGCTATGTTTGATGATGGTAGTCATAACGACAGCCTTGCAGGGGATAATATTTGGGGTATTGAAATAGGTCCATATTCTTCCGGATCTATTATTGAATACCAAGTAGAATTTACAGATATAGATGGAAATAGTGTAATTTCCCCAAATGTCCCTTCCAAAATAGAAATAATGGAACCATATATTGCAGAGGCTAATATATTACTCGTTGCAGATTATAAGCGTGATTATTCAAATAGTATTTTACCTTATTATGCAGATGCTCTAGATAAAAATAATTACACGTACGATGTTTGGGATTCATTTTTACGTGGTGAAATCGATAGTACAAATCTTAATAAATATAAAGATGGTATTGTGATCTGGTTTACACCTGATCAAAATGGTTACATCACAAATAATACAACTCAAACGTATTTAATGTCATACCTTGATTCGGGAGGAAAATTATTCATTACAGGCCAAGACATTGGCTCAACATTAAAGGAATCAGATTTTTATAATCAATACCTTCATGCTCAATTTGTACAAAATGTGGAAAATTATGTTCTTAGTGGCGTCGATAATGATCCTATTTCTGATGGATTGACTTTATTTATTATAGGAGAAGGTGGTGCGAATAATCAATGGGCTCCTGATGAAATCTTACCCTTACCTCCTGCAGAATCAATTTTCTATTACGGAGTAAATTCGAATGTCTCAGAGTATGGAAGAGTATCACTCTTTCCCAAAAGTAATTCTTTACTAAGTTATGAAAATGACAATATTAGAGTTGATGAAAATCAGTATTGGAAGAGAAATATAAAAGATACTCATCTTTCATTAAGTACTACAACTTCATCATCAGGATGTGGCGGTCTGCGCGTAAAAACTGGAACATATAAAGTTGTAAACTTTGGCTTTGGATTTGAAGGCATAAATAGTGCTGATGATCGAGCCTTTGTTATGTATTCGATCATGAAATGGCTATCACCATCCATACATGAAGCAGGTATTTCGTTTGTATCTCCAGATAAAGGTAATAATCTTGGCTCTGTTTAAGTAACAATACATGGGTACGGATTTAATCAAGAGGCAATTGTGAAACTCTCTAAATCTGGTTACCAGGATATTATTGGGACAGAAACAATTGTTGTTGAATCTGGAAAGATAAGAACTACTTTTGATCTTGCAGGTGTACCATTAGGATTGTGGGATGTTGTAGTTTTGAATTTCCATGATTCAGAAATAATACTTGCTGAGGGATTCAAAATTGAAATCGGCAGAATAGATGTTAAAGCAAATTTAATAGGACGTGAGAGTATAAGATTGGGTAGGGAGCAGACCTATCATATTATTTATGAAAACATAGGCAACCTTTATGCAGATGAATATCAATCTTTGGTGGAATTTACCGAGGGTGTTGAATATGATTTGAATATATCACCTCCAGATAGTAGGGAAATTGATTGGTCCCAAATTCCAATTGGGATAGAAGAAAATGGGATTATTCAAGTACCATTGCTGCTTCCAACAATTTTACCAAACTCAACTAACGGATTGGAATTTAATCTCCAAGTATCGACTAATAGTGGGACAATTCAAAGGTCTCAATTATTAACTAGACAGATTCCTGACATAGTAAGTTGTTTTATTAAATTGAAAAAAATTAAACTTGATGCGAAACTTGCAGCATATAAAGAAGTATATTCGATGATACTTAAAAAGAGAACCAAGGCTGGTGTTACAGATTCAGAAATAAATTTGTGGGTAGAAAATAATTTTCTTCAAATATATACTGATCACCTAACAGAGATAAGTAAAAAGCAAATAGTACAATCAATTTACCATTCAATGATTGACTTATTAATAACGGTTATTTCAGAAGCTTCTCCTTTAGTAGAGTCGGTCTATGAAGTTGGTCAGTTAGCAACTGATGGTTTATTAATATGGGCGAAAATGAAAGAAATTGAAGCATGGGAGCAATCATTTGAAGCGGGAGGTGTAAATATACGTGTTGTTAATTCGTGGGATCCGAATGAGAAATCTGGAAACTTTGGGGTAGATTCAACTAAACATTTTATCACTAATGCCAATAATCTTAAATATCTCATTTACTTTGAAAACTTAGATTCAGCAACTGCTGCTGCTCAAGAAATTGTAATTATTGATACCTTGGATAAAAATCTTGATTGGGATACATTTTCTTTTGATGATATTCAATTTGGGAGTACAGTTGTGGATATACCAGACTCCAGCAAGGTTTTTCATACAACAATTCATTTGAACGATACAACAGATGTAAAGATAGATGCTACTTTCAATCTTGTTGAAGGAATACTTAAGTGGCATCTTCAGGGGGTCGATATGGTTTATGGTGGCTGGGGAGACATCCTTCCACCAAACGTTAATTCCCCTGAGGGTGAGGGGCATGTAAGTTTTACAATAAAATCCAAACAAGAATTAGTATCAGGAATGAGTATTCGAAATCGTGCGTCAATTATTTTTGATGTCAATCCACCAATCATTACTAATGAAGTATTTAATACGATTGATGCATCTCCACCAAGTAGTGCTATTCAAAGTATTTCAATTTCTCAAGATCCTTTGCAATATGAACTGAGTTGGAGTGGAAGTGATGAAGAAAATGGATCCGGACTTAAAGATTATACAATCTATTATTCAGATAACGGCAGTCCATATAATACTTGGCTTATAAATACATCCAACATTAAAGATGTATTCTATCCAGAAGTTGATCGTGTCTATCGTTTCTATAGTGTAGCCAGAGACAGTGTCGGAAATACAGAAATGCAGCCAGATTCTTTTGATGTTAAAATCGCAGCTGATTTACCTCTTGGCTTGGATGATGAGAGACCTCTTCCTAAAACATTTTCAATATCGCAGAATTATCCTAATCCCTTTAATTTTTCAACAACAATATTATTTGAGTTGCCTATCTATTCAAATGTGAAGTTGGAGATATATAATATATTGGGGCAAAAAATCAAAACATTATTAAATGATAAAAAAGAAGCAGGGTATCATAGATTAGTTTGGGATGGTCAAAGTGATAACGGGTTTAGAGTGACGTCAGGCATTTATTTATTAAGGTTAATAGCTAACGAATATGTAGAAGTGAAAAAAGCTATATTACTCAAATAAAGAAATACTTCCTAAAATTTGAATAAATTCTTGTATTATAGATAAAAAAAATAATGATCAAACAACAGTTCAAAGGTCTCTTTTTTTCTTGTAGTTAATGTAATCTTATCTTATCTACTCATGCTTATGGGGATGTTCAATACGGTTTACAATCTTTTCGATTTCCGAATAGCCTTCGTGCATTTTGCGCAGTTCGCTTTCAAGCTTGTAGATTTTATAAGATTCAATTGATTCCGAGCCGCCCAAAAGCCAATTTATATCGCAGCCGAGACGGAGCAGTTTCACAAGTATTCTTGAGCCGGGTTCACGTTTCCCGCTTATGTATTGCTGGAGTTGCTGAGGAGATATTTCCATTCCTTCTGCTAATTTCTTAAGTGTGCCGTATTTGCGCTTTGCAAAAGCTCTAATTCTTTCGCCAATTCCTATTCTTAGTTCTTTGTCGGTAAAAAGATCATAATTATCGGTGGGTTCCTCTTCGTAGAGAGTTAATTCAAATTGATATTCGGCTAAAATCTCTTTGATTTGATCGTAGAGATCGTCATCAAACTTGTCGCTTTCGTGCAACAGAAATTTCAGCGTGGTTGACTTAATTCCAAGTTTTTCTGCAAGCCAGCTTTCTTTGATGCCTTGTGACTTTAACAGTCTGTTCAATTCTTCCTGTTTAGTCAAAAGAAAATCTCCGTTTCTAATGTTAAATATTTGTTAAGTAAAATAATAAAAAAATAAATAAAATTAAGCAATTGAACAATGATACTATCAGCTTAAATCAGGCATTAAGTTTTTCATTAAATCAAAAAAATGGAATAATCAATTTTTTTCTAATTACTAAAATCAATATTTTTGTCCCCAATGAAATTTATTGCTGATAAAAGTACTTACAAATATATTCTGCGAATTGCTTTACCTGCAATTGCCGGCCTTTCAACACAAATGGTTGTATCTTTAGTAGACACAGCAATGGTGGGAAGATTGGAAGAAGCCGAAGCTTCACTTGCTGCAATGGGATTGGGAGTTTTGGCAACCTGGGCATTTATAGCATTCTTTTCAAGTTTTGCAACCGGAACCCACGTTTTAACCGCCCGAAGATTCGGCGAAAAAAGTTATGTACGCTGCGGCGAGGTATTAAATACCTCTCTGATAATTTCGCTTGGAACCGGGATTATTGTCGGTGCACTCATGTCCTACATTGCTTACGATTTCGCGCAGTTAATTTCTGTTGATGACAAAGTAGCCTTTTTTGCCGGGGATTATCTCCATTACCGTTTTATGGGTTTGCCGTTCTTTTTAATGACCGTCTCATATAGGGGATTCTTTTTCGGAATCGGCAAAACAAAAATATTTATGTATTCCGGCATAATGGCAAATGTGCTTAACATGGCTTTTAATTACTTTTTTATTTACGGTATGTTTGGTTTTGAGGGAATGGGACTAGCCGGTGCAGGATTGGGATCAACACTAGCAACTATTTGCGATTCATTCTTTTATATTATTGTATGTACAATACCTCGTTACAGAATTAAGTACCAATATTTCAAAACGCTTAAATACATTAAAGAAATTGGTAATTCGATTATTAGAATTTCGCTGCCCGTTTCATTTCAAAACATTTTTATACTGCTAGGATTTTTAGGATTTGTTGCAATTTCCGGGTTTATAAGCACAACAGCACAAGCTGCAAGTCAGGTTATTATAGCAGCTATTCAAATTTCCCTTTTCCCTTGTTTTGGTTTCGGCATCGCAATTCACACTTTGGTTGGAAATAATCTCGGTGCAGGAAAAATAAAAATGGCAAAATATTTCGGCTATGAGACAAGTAAAGTTGCCACGCTTTATACAATAATAGTCGGAATATTTTTGACAGTTACACCGAGAATAATTTTATCAATCGTAACAAATGACCACAATGTAATAGAAGCGGCTGTTCCGGCTCTAAGAATTGCCGGGGTAGGGCAGATATTTTACGGTATCGGGATTGTGCTTGCCAATGGATTGCAGGCATCCGGGCAAACACTTTTTGTCATGATTGCAGAAGTAATTATTAACTGGTTTTTATTTGTTCCTATTGCTTACCTGCTTGGAGTTGTTTTTGAAATGGGATTGACGGGTGCATGGTTGGCTCTGCCGTTTTATGTAATTCTTTATTCAATCACAATTTTTGTTAAATTTAGGTACGGTGATTGGAAAAATTTGAAAGCGGTATAAAATTTTCCCTTAACGATTATTTAATGATTAAAACTTGACAGTTATGTCAATAAAAAATATATTTCGGTTATGAAAAAAGTGATATATGCATTACTGTCCTTTTTTGTGATCTTTTCTCTCGAAGTTTTCGGCGGGGCTGAATTCAACTCGTTCGAAGTTAACAGCACTGAAGGCAACGTCTTGATTCAATGGAGCACAGGTAAAGAAGAAAGCCTATCCCATTTTGCAATAGAAAGAAAAACACCTGATAGCGAATACATTGAAATTAAGGTTATTCAACCCAAAGGAAGTAATTCTTTTTACGAGTTTGTTGATGAGAATGCATATAAAACTAATGACGCAGTTTATACGTATAGAATAAAAATTGTCAGTAACGATGGGAGCGATCCAACATACAGTAAAGAATGGACCATCGCTCACATAGTTTCCAGTGTTAAAAGAACCTGGGGCAGTATCAAAGCTTTATTCAGATAATCTTTCCGAATGATCAATCTTAAAACTCCCTTTTACTTAGCTTCAAAATCTCCGCGAAGAAGAAAATTTTTAAAGCTGCTTGGTATTCCTTTCAAGTCATTCAGTGTTGATTTGCATGAAGAGATTTTAGACGGCGAACATCCGATCAAAACAGTTAAGCGCTTAGCAAACGACAAAATGAACATGGCTGAAAAAAAAGTTAAAGAAGGAATTATTCTTTCTGCAGATACAATAGTTGTTCTGAACGGACAAATAATTGGAAAGCCAAAGAATAAAAAAGATGCTGAAAGAATATTAAAATTGCTAAGTGGAAAAACACACACTGTTTACACAGGCTACACTATTTTCAGTAAAAAAAATGACAAGAGAATAACCGATTACGAAAAAACGCAAGTTACTTTTAGAGAATTAACAAATAAAGAAATCCTTGATTACATAGAAACAGGGAGTCCGATGGATAAAGCCGGTGCATACGGTTACCAGGATGATTTTGGAGCTGTGTTTGTAAAAAAAATTAATGGGTGTTATTACAACGTTATCGGTTTGCCGATTTCAAAAGTCTACCATTCACTTTTGGAAATACTTTAATTAATTATACAATTCTTGGTTAAATTCCTTAATTTTTGTCACTGCTATATCAGTTTCTATAAATATCTTTTGTTGAATAATGATTGATGATTAACAATTTAAAATCTGTGAAGTAACAAATGATTTCTTGATTTCGTTAAAGATCAGAAATCAACATTCGTTAATCGGAGTTCTTAAATTAATTATAAATAGCTTTTTGTACTAATTTAATTAGTTGCTAATACTCCCATTGAATATTTTTCCATGGTGATTTAGTTTCTATACAGATAATTATTGGATTAATGCATTTTTGAGTTTTCTCTTTGGTAATTAAAAATTATATTTCAAGGCTACAAAATAATGTATAAATGCAATCCCGGGAGATCTAAATGGCAAACTATAATAAGATAGCAGTTCCGCAATCAGGTGAGAAAATTACAATTGAAAATGGAAAATTAAATGTTCCGGATAATCCAATTATTCCTTTTATCGAAGGTGATGGAATAGGGCCGGATATTTGGAAAGCTACTCAATTCGTTTTGGACAGCGCAGTCGAAAAAGCTTACGGCAGCAAAAAAATTGCATGGATGGAAATCTACGCAGGTGAAAAATCATTAGATACTTATGGCGGAAACGAGTGGCTGCCCGAAGAAACATTTGATGCTATTAGAGAATTTAAAGTTGCTATTAAAGGTCCCTTAACAACTCCGGTCGGCGGCGGAATAAGATCATTAAATGTTACATTGAGACAGAGGCTTGATCTGTATGCATGTGTTAGGCCTGTCAGATGGTTTACGGGAGTACCTAATCCCATGAAAAATCCCCAGGATTTGGATGTTGTAATTTATAGAGAAAACTCTGAAGATATTTATGCCGGTATAGAGTGGGAAAGAGGCAAAAGTGAGTCTGTTGATAAAATTGATAAACTATTGCAGGAAGAAGGAGTATTCAAAAAAGTAAGATTTCCTGAAACTGCTAACTACGGGCTGAAGCCGGTTTCAAAAGAGGGAACAGCAAGAATTGTAAAGGCCGCTATAAATTATGCGATCAAACAAAACAAATCCTCTGTTACAATCGTCCATAAAGGAAACATAATGAAATTTACCGAAGGTAAGTTCAAAGATTGGGGATACGAAACTGTATTGGCTGAATTTAGAGATTATATTATTACTGAAGATGAATTGTGGGATCAAGTTAAAGGTGAGGATGGTGTAACACCTGTGAAAAAAGAAGGAGCTTTTGCAGATTTAAGAAATGGTAAACCTGCAGGTGATCGTGGTGACAGAATAATTGTAAAAGATAGAATAGCAGACGCTATGTTCCAGCAATTGTTGCTAAGGCCTGCTGAATACGATGTAATTGCTACAATGAACTTAAACGGAGATTACTTATCGGATGCTTGTGCTGCACAAGTTGGCGGATTGGGAATGGCTCCCGGAGCAAACATTAATTATGAAACCGGAGCAGCTTTATTTGAAGCTACTCATGGTACTGCTCCTAAATATGCCGGGCTTGACAAAGTTAACCCGGGTTCCTTGATTTTGTCCGGGGTAATGATGCTTGAGCATTTGGGATGGCAACAAGCTGCAGACTTAGTTGTAAACGGAATTGAAAAAACGATTTCTAATAAAACCGTTACTTATGATTTAGCGAGACAGCTTGAAGGTGCAAAGCAAATTAAATGTTCGGAATATGCTAAAGAGATAGTAAACAATATGGGATAGTCTGTTAAAGCACCTACAGACTTGTATATCCTTGATTTTCAACAAAGCGAGTATTATAATTGTTTAGTTAATAAAATTTAAAAGGAGGTCAAAATGTCAGAAGATAATGGTTTGGGCAAGGGTTTGATCATAGGATTTTTGACCGGATCAATTGTTGGCTCTTTAATTGCATTGCTATATGCGCCTAAATCCGGTAAAGAATTAAGAAAGGATATCAGTGAAAAAGCCGATGAATATTATGGCGATGCTGAAACTTATTTAAAGCAAGCTAAAACAAAAGCAAATGAATTAATCAATGACGGCAAAAAAAAGTCTGAAAAATTAATCACTGAAGCTAGAGAAAAAGTTGATGAAATCATTCAGGAAGCTGAGAAAGTTTTGTCGGATGCAAAAGTAAAAGCAGGCGGAGCTGTTGAATCCGGCAAAGAAGTTATTGCAAAAGAAGGTGATAAACTCAAATCTGCTATCAAGGCCGGAGTAGATGCTTATAAAAACACTGAGAAGGAAGCATAAACTGAATGTCGTTGATTGATATATTATTAATTGTTCTTATTTTATGTGCTTCTGCATTGTGTATATATTTAATTGTTAGTTTAAGGAAAATTGGTTCCTCTATAGAAATTATTCAAAAAGATATACATAATCTATCTGAAGAAGCTCTACCTCTAATCGAAAGCTTAAAAGAAACCTCGCAGCAAGCATCACAATTAATTGAAAATGCTAACACTCAAATTTCAGATTTGAGTGAAGAGGTTCGTACATTTAAAAATAAAGTAACAAATTTTTCACTTATTAAGGCAAAGAGCAGTACCGGAAACCCGGTAAACGATTTGGTGAAAAAGTTACGCTCCATATCAAGCGGCTTCAAAGCTTTCTGGAGCAATTTTAAAAGTTGATTTAGTAAAATATATGTAACAGGAGAGAACATTGAAAGAATACACAACCGACCAAATCCGTAATATAGCCTTTATTGGTCATGGCGGAAGCGGAAAAACCAGCTTATCTGAACTCATTTTATTTACTGCGGCGGAAACAAACAGAATTGGATCAATTGATGAAGGTAATACAGTATCTGATTTTAATGCTAACGAAATCGAAAGAAAAATTTCTATTTCTGCTACGCCTTTACACGTAGATTGGAAAAATTCAAAAATCAATATTTTAGATACACCGGGTTATTCTGATTTTATTGGTCAGGTAGTCGGCAGCTTGCATGTTGTTGATACTGCAGTTGCTGTAATTAAAGGTGCTGAAGGTGTAGAAGTAGGTACAGAACAAACATGGGAAAAAGTTAAAGAAGACAATTTACCTGCAGCTGTAATCGTTAATAAAGTTGATAACGAACATTCAAAATATAATGAAGCTGTTCAAATGGCTAAAGACAGGTTAAGCAATGATGTAACAGTTATTACTTTCCCTCTTAGCGAAGGTGCAAATTTTAATGGTGTTGTTGATTTAATAAAAATGAAAGCTGTTACTCATGGTGATGCCGGCTCTAAAAAAGTTGAAGAAGGCGATATACCTGATAATCTTAAAGCTGATGCTGAAAAACTACGCGAAGAATTGATCGAAAAAGTTGCTGAGTCAGATGAAGAATTGATGGAAAAGTTTTTTGAAGAAGGAACTTTAAATGATGAAGATTTAACAAAAGGATTAAAAGCAGCAATTATAAACTGTTCATTAATTCCTGCTTTTGCAGTTTCTGTTTCAAAAGGAGTTGGTGTAAACAGCTTTTTGGATTTCGCAGTAAATTACTTCCCATCACCGGCAGACAGAGAATCTGCAGTTGCAAAAATCGTAGACAAAGATGACGAAGTACAAGTAAAAGCTGATGTAAATGGTGAACCTGCATGCTTGGTATTCAAATCATTATCTGAGCAGCATGTTGGTGAGTTATCAATTTTTAAAGTTTATTCCGGCTCGTTAGCCCCGGGAATGGATCTTATAAATTCTTCAAAAGACAAAACAGAAAGATTGGGCCAGTTATTTGTACTCAATGGTAAGAATAGAAAAGAAGTAACAAACCTCATAGCTGGTGATATCGGAGCTGTAGTGAAACTAAAAGATACACATACAGGTAATACACTTTGTTCAAAGAGTTTCTCAATTGAGATGAAAGAAATTAAATTCCCTGAACCTGTGATTAGAGGAGCTATTAAACCGAAAGCAAAAGGTGATGAAGATAAAATTTCATCCGGTTTGCATACTGTTCACGAAGAAGATCCAACATTAACTGTTCGTTTCGATCCTGAATTAAGTCAAACAATAGTCTCCGGTCAGGGTGAATTACAGTTGGCCTTAGCTGTAAAATTATTGAAAGACAGATACAATGTTGAAGTTGATCTGGTTGAACCAAAAATTCCTTACAGAGAAACTATCAGCCAACTATGCGCAGACGCCGAATACAAACATAAAAAGCAATCAGGCGGTAGAGGCCAGTATGGTCATGTGCATCTTAAATTAGAACCTCAGACACGAGGTGAAGGTTTTGAATTTGTTAATGCGATTGTTGGTGGTGTTGTTCCTGGAAGATTTATTCCTGCGGTTGAAAAAGGATTGAATGAAATAATGCAAAAAGGAATCTTAACGGGTAGTAAAGTTATTGATATCAAAGTGACTTTATTTGACGGTACTTTCCACCAGGTTGATTCTGACGAAGTTTCTTTTAAATTGGCTGCATCACAGGCTTTCAAAAAAGGCTTCCTTGCTTCTTCACCAATGCTGCTTGAGCCTATTTATGATGTGACAGTTAAAGTCCCGGAAGAATATATGGGCGATGTAATGGGCGATATCTCAAGTAGGAGAGGAAAAATTTCCGGTATGGATTCGGAAGGCCCGTTCCAGGTAATAAATGCTAAAGTGCCTTTGGCA
>CAJHYN010000438.1_pt1 | contig 43900 bp, 37 predicted proteins | sample 9198641 | NCBI WGS metagenome assembly CAJHYN01 (sample SAMEA7708370, study PRJEB35096) | sediment metagenome | biome: marine neritic benthic zone biome [ENVO:01000025]; feature: sediment [ENVO:00002007]; material: shallow marine sediment [ENVO:03000034] sea grass bed [ENVO_01000059] ... | reverse complement strand
TGTGACCCCCTGCTTGTAAGGCAGGTGCTCTAAACCAACTGAGCTAAGGCCCCATTCATTATGTCTTAAAATTAGGATGTAATAATATTATATTTCCCTTTTACTTGCAAGAATATTTTATGAAATATTGCTAAACACAATAGTAATTCATTAAACCACTACTGAAAATAATGATTAAAATGGTTGAATCACTTAATAAAATGAAACTTTTTTTCGATTATTAGCTGTGAAAGAATGTTTTTAATAAGTAAAAACAGATGGAAGAAAAAATTATTAAAATATTACTCTTTGAATACAGCAAAGATGATGCTGAAGTTATAATTAACATGCTTCGAAGAACCAATAAGCAAGAGATAATAATAAAGCATATCGACTCTGTTAATAACTTACCTTTTGTTTCAGGAGAGGATTTTGATTTAATACTGCTAAGCTTAAATTTACATAATTCTGCCGGTATAGAAATTTTTGACCAGTTTTACAGCAGGTACAAGGACATCCCCATCATTGTTCAAACAGAATACGAAGATGAAAAACTTGGTAAATTAACGTTATCAAAAGGAGCACAGGATTTTTTAGTAAAAGGTGAATATGACGGCCGACTTTTAATTAAATCAGTTGAATACGCCATTGAAAGAAATAAACTTCATAAAAAAATTCATGATGAAGAATTACTAGCACAAAAAGAAATAACATTTAAGGAGATATTCGAAAATTCACCGATCGGAATGTACAGGTCGTCAAAAGATGGAAAGATTTTGGTTACTAATGAAGCGCTGGTTAAAATTTTAGGTTATAACTCAGTAGATGATTTAAAGGGTAAAAGTATAGCTGACGCATACGCAGACCCTGACGAAAGAACTAGATTTATAAATCTAATTGAAAAATTTGGAAGCTTAGTCTCTTATGAACATAAAATGCGTAAAAAGAACAATTCTATAATTCAAATAAGCGAAAACTGCAGACTAGTCAAAAACAAAAAAGGCGAAACACTTTATTATGAAGGTTTGGTAGAGGATATAACATTAAGAAAAGAAGCTCAGGAAAAAATAAAAGAATATAATAGGGAATTAAAACAATTAAACGAGAGTAAGGATAAATTCTTTTCAATAATTGCACACGATTTAAGGAATCCCTTTAATTCATTATTCGGTTTTATTCAAATGCTTATTGAAGAATATGATCAACTTTCTGATGAAGAAATAATTCATATCTTAAAAGAAATGGAAGAGTCTACAAAGACTTCCTACCAGTTGTTGGATAATTTACTGCAGTGGGCAAAATCTCAGTCCGGGAAAATGGAAATCAGAAGGATTACCTTTAATATTAATGATGTTGTTGAAAGGAACATCAAGCTATTATGCAACATATCTAAGAGAAAAAATATAAAGATTATTAATAAAATCAGGACGGAAGTTTATATAAGAGCTGATGAACAAATGATCGACACAGTTATTAGAAATTTAATTACAAATGCAATTAAGTTTACAAACTATAATGGCGAAATTACTATTGATGTAAATATAGAAAATTCAAATGCAGTTGTTTCTGTTTCCGACAACGGTGTTGGTATGCAGAAATCTACGCTGGATAATTTGTTTAAAGTTGGGCACGAAATCTCCTACGTTGGAACAGATAACGAAAAGGGTACAGGGTTAGGTTTATTGCTTTGCAAAGAGTTCATACAGAAAAACGGCGGGAGGATTTGGGTAGAGAGTAAACTTGGTTTCGGCAGCCAGTTTTATTTTTCTCTTCCTTTTGTAAATATATAAATAACATTGTAAAACAGGTCACATTTATGTAATTGGCTGGCCGACAATAAGAAAATACTGCTCTTAGAAATGTCTAACTATTTAAAAATAAAAGAATATATATATTTACTAAAGTAATTAAAAAAGTTTCCGATTATTTTTATATCAGAATAAAACTCTGATATTATATTGCACTAAATCTTATGAATTGTAATATTTAGATGTATATTTAATCTAAATAAAAATAGAAAACTTTTAGCTGCAAGTGCTTGCTGATTGTTGATAAAATAGATACGAAAGATTATTTTAGACATCGGTGGTTGGAAATATTCAATTGACTACTAATTGATGATTTCGTGATGCTTTGGATAAGATGAGTAGAATTTATATAATCAGAAAAGGTAGTGAGGGAAATAGGTGAATAAGGGGTCTTCCGATAAAGACAGAAAATATACTACTTCGCTAAAAAAAGCTGAAATTGCTTTAGATAATTTCCCGCCCAGAGCATTATACCAATCTCTTTACGACCTTTTTGATAGATCATCTTTCTTAGTATGTCATTTAAATAATAATGGCGAGTTTACCTTTTTTAGCAACTCTTTAATTGAACTTTTGGGTTACACTATTGAAGATATACCTGATATAGAAACTTGGTTCAAAATCGCTTATCCGGATGAAAATTATAGTAAAAATGTTTTTGAAATATGGATGGATGATTTAGAAAAACAATCTTATGAAAAAGGTCATAGAATTTTTGAAATCAGATGTAAGAATGGTGAAGTAAGGAATATAAAGTTTGAGGTCATTTTTAATGAAGATGAAACCCAGTTTTTCTTCCTGGAAGATTTAACCCATATAAAATCTGTGCAAGATGATGCAAAAAAGCGTGACGATAGATTTAAAAGTTTTTATGAAAATACATATTTAGGTATTTATAGAACTACTCCTGAGGGCAGACTATTAATGGCAAACCCAAGACTGGTAGATATGTTGGGTTATAATAGTTTTGAAGAATTATCCCCACATAATATTATAGATATTGGTTACGCTAACCCGGCTGATAGGAATAGATTCAAAGAAGTAATTTCTAAAGATGGAAAAGTCAGTGGATTTAAGGCCTTTTGGAGAAAGGCTGACGGTTCAAAAATGTTCATCAGAGAAAGCTCCATAGCTGTTAAGGATAGTTCAGGCAAAATTCTGTTTTATGAGGGGTCAGTAGAAGATATCAGTGACCAAAGAAGATCAGAAGAGATTCACAATGTTTTGTTTTCTATTTCTCAGGCAGTTAACACTTCCAACTCTCTTAAAGAGTTTTTGGCTGAGACAAGGAGATTACTTAGCTCATTGATTAATACTGAGAATTTCTATGTCGCTTTATATAATAAAGAGAGCGATACTTATACTTTCCCTTACCATATAGATAAATACGATAAAGTTGATGATTTGACTCAAGTGGACTTAAAACATAGTTTAACTGATTATGTGAGAAGGGAAAATAAAGCTTTGTTGATTGATGAAGATAAGGAAAAAGAGTTTGTTGAAACTGGTGTAATAAACCAAGTTGTAGGCGAATACTCTCCAATTTGGTTAGGCGTACCGTTACGATTCAAGAATAATGTCATAGGAGTATTCGCGGTACAAAGTTATGAAAGTAGGTATGATTACAATTATGATGATTTGGAATTATTAAAAATAGTATCTGAAAATATAAGCTCGGCGATAAACAGGAAACTTGCTGAAGAAAAATTAACTCAAAGTGAATTAAAATATAGAAATTTTGTAACCCAAAGTACGGAAGGTATTTGGTATTCGGAATTTCCGGAACCAATCGATACCAATCTCCCGTTCTCGTCAAAAATCAAATTAATAGTTGAAGGTGTCATCACAGAATGTAATGACGCATTTGCGAAAATGTACGGTTACTCAAATCGTAATGAAATGCTAGGTAAAAAAGTTTCGGACCTCTATGGAGACGAAGAAGAAAATTATGAAACTAATGTTGACTTTCTTAAAAACGGTTACAAAATCATTAATGCTGAAACAATTGAATATAGTGAAGCGGGAGAGAAAATAGTTTTTCTGAATAATGCCATCGGAGTAATGGACAATAATTTTTTAGTAGGTATTTGGGGAACACAGAGAAACATTACTGCTTTGAAAATAGCACAGGAAACAATTGTTGAAAGCGAAAATAAATATAGGCTATTATTCGAAAGTGCCAGTGACGCAATATTTATAATGTCCAACGATATATTTATTGACTGTAATGATAAAACCTTGGAAATGTTTGGCTGCAAACGTGAAGAAGTAGTTGGTCACCCGCCTTATGAATTTTCGCCGGAGTTTCAGCCTGATGGTAGAAGTTCATATGAAAAAGCCATGGAGAAAATTAATTCAGCTTTGAGAGGAGAGCCTCAAACTTTTGAGTGGCTTCACTCTAAAAAGAGTGGTGAGGAATTTGATGCTGAAGTAAGCTTAAATTCCGTTGAGCTTATATCAGGAACTTATATTCAAGCTATCGTAAGAGATATTACCGGCAGGAAAAAAACAGAGAATGCACTTAAAGAGAGTGAAGAGAAATTTAGGGGTGCTTTTGAAAACTCCAATATTGGAATGGCTTTAGGTAGGATTGATGGTACTTTTATTTCAATTAATGATGCTATGAGCGGGATTTTTGGATATACCAAAGAAGAAATAATGAAAATGCATTTCGGAGATCTTACACACCCTGACGATTTAGTAACCTCGAAAGAACAGCACAAGAAACTTATTGAGGGCAATGAAGATCAACTTGAACTTGAAAAAAGATATATACATAAATCAGGTAAAATAATCTGGGGAATTGTAAACTTAACTTTAATTAGAGATAAAAATAACCGGCCTCTGTTTACTGTGGTTCTTGTTAATGATATTACTGAAAGAAAAAATACTGAAAAGGCCTTACTTGAGAGTGAAGAAAGATACAAAAGCTTATTTGAAAACTCTCAACTTGGAATTTATCAGTCTACTTTGGAAGGACGTTTTTTAATTTGTAATCCTGCTTTCTTAAAGATACTTGGATATGATTCGGTAGAAGATTTGAAAAAAATAAGTATTGATAATGATTTGTATACAAACAAAAAGGACAGAGATAGATTTGTTGAAATATTGAAACAAAATAGAATTGTGACCGGCTTTGAAACTTCAATAGTGAATTCATCAGGAAGAGTAGTTTATATAAATGAATACGCAAGGCTTGTAAGGTTAGACGATGGAGAGTACATTATTGAAGGAGCTATTCAGGATATTACCGAAAAGAAGCATGCTGAACATGCAATAATCCATGCCAAGGAGAAAGCTGAGCAATCGGATAAACTAAAAACAGAATTCCTAGCGCAAATGTCCCATGAAATAAGGACCCCTGTTAATGCGATACTAAGTTTTACCGGTTTATTAAAAAATGAATTTGAGTTGAATATCTCTGAAGATTTAAGCGATAGTTTCTATATAATTGATAGAGCAGGTAAAAGAATTATAAGAACCATTGACTTGTTGCTTGATATGTCCCAGATTCAAGCTGGCACTTATGAAAGTCACTTCAAGAAATTTGATATCTACAAGGAAATTCTGGTAAATATTTTTCAAGACTACAAACAAATTGCTAAAGAAAAAAATATTAATTTTGATGTTGAAGTCAATAAGAGTGGTAATATAGTATTTGCCGATGAATACACTGTTGGACAGATATTCAATAACCTGGTTGATAACGCTTTTAAATACACTGAAAGTGGTTCCATAAGAATTATACTTAATGATGACGAAAATAATCTGCTTGTAACGATCAAAGATACCGGTATTGGAATTGCTGAAGAATTTTTGCCAAACCTATTTAAACCCTTCACCCAGGAGGAGCAAGGTTATACGAGAAAGTATGAAGGAAACGGACTTGGCCTAGCACTTGTTAAGAGATACTGTGATATTAATAGGGCAGAAATCAGTGTGAAAAGTACTAAAGAAGAAGGCTCCGAATTTATAGTCAAATTCCCTAAGTAAACCTTCAATTTATACCCATAATATATTTGTCTTTTTCTACTTCAATTCCCCAAGACAGTGACACCTTTTCTTTTGGTCTCAAGACTATTAAGTCGGTTTCACTGTTAAATGAATTCGGTGGGGAGGAAGTCGGCTCAATTGCAATTGACTTGCGGTGCGGCGGTGTGTAAAGATGAATATAATTATATTTTCTATAGCCTGTTTCATTCCAGACTTTTATCATTAAGTTTTTTGCCGGATCAAATAATGATGTTCTAAACAAAACATTCGCGCTTTTTACAGAAAAACAGTTATCTAAAAAGCGATCAGATATTTTGTTCATTTTTATAAATTCACCGTAAGGCAAAAACTCACCGTTAGGAATCATGTTATTTTTATCAATATCAACTACCTGCTTTGAAGGCATACGTAAATAAAGACTGTCAATATTGCTGCCTGTAGTAAAATAAGGATGCCAGCCGTCACCAATTGGAATAGCCGTATCAGATAAATTTTGAATTATAGATTCACATGAAACAGTTAACTCTCTGAATAAGTATCTAACCGTGATAGCATAATTAAAGGGATAACCGGATTGGTCACCGCAGTATTTGTTGCTCAACTCAATTATTGCTTCGTGTTCAGTTGTTTTTGTATCGACAATTTCAAAAGACCTATTATGAAGCAGTCCATGAATGCTATGATTTTCTGAAGGGAAATTTATATCCATCTGGTAGAATATGTTATTAAAAGTATACTGGCCGTTTTTTATCCTATTGGAATAAGGTGATAATTTGCTGCTTTTGAAAGTTGTTAAATGAGAATCTCTAATTTCCTGCTGGCTTCTATACCCGTCAATAACAGGTATCAAACTATTATTCATGGTTATTCTGAAGTCGTTAATACCTGCACCAAAATCAGATAGGATTTCTATAAATTCGCCCGAATTTTCATTTACAAGCTGAATAGTCTTGTATTCACCTATGTTCGATTCTTTCAAACTGTACATTTTTTACCTGCTAGATGGAATTTGAAAAACAAGGTAAGAAAAAATATAATAAAATCTAAACATCTTAATTCTTTTTTACAGTTGACAACGGAAAAAGTACAAAATCTTTAATAATATCTTAATGAAAGAATGCCTATTTTTGCAAGCGGTTAAAAAAAAATATTTGTTAAATTATGATAAATAAAAAGGTGTTGAATGTCTAAATCGAAAGTCGCCCTTGGGATTGATATTGGTGGGACCAATACTGTTTTCGGTCTAGTTGACGAAAGTGCAAGATGCATAAAATCTTCTAAAATTGCTACTCTCAGTAATAACAGTGCAGAAAGCTTATTTGACCGCTTGTTTGAAAATTTTCATAATAATTTTTCAAGCGAATTAGAAAACGTAGAAATAGTTGGTATCGGTGTTGGAGCACCCAACGCAAATTATTATAAAGGTACCGTTGAAAATCCCCCGAATTTGAAGTGGGGCTTAGTTAATCTTAAAGAGATAATTAGTAAACACCATGAATATCCTGTAGCAGTAACAAATGACGCAAATGCAGCAGCATTAGGTGAATTGAAATTTGGTGCTGCAGTGGGAATGAAAAATTTTGTTGAGATTACACTTGGTACAGGTCTAGGAAGTGGTATTATAGTAAACGAAGAATTAGTTTACGGAGCAGATGGTTTGGCAGGAGAGTTAGGACATACAACTGCTAAAACCGGGGGGAGAAGATGTAATTGCGGGATGAAAGGGTGTCTCGAAACCTATGTATCTGCACCTGGAATAAAAAGGACAGTATTCAAATTACTATCTGCTAAAAAAGATGACAGTCCTTTGCGGAAAGTTACATTTGAAGATCTCGATTCAAAAATGATTTATGAATCTGCAATGAGCGGTGATAAAATTGCAATGCAGGCTTTTGATGAAACAGCACAAACTCTTGGAAGTGCTTTAGCCGATACAGTTGCGATTCTAAGCCCTGAAGCTATTATCTTCTTCGGTGGATTAGCTAATGCCGGTGACTTACTTTTAAAACCCACTAAGAATTATATGGAAGAAAATTTACTTCCGTTATTTAGAGACAAAGTAAAAATATTAAAGTCAGGTTTGCCCGAAGGGGAGGCTGCAATACTTGGCGCAAGTGCACTAATCTGGCACGAAATAACCAAATCACAATAAGCTGTGAGAACAATTTAGAATTCGCCTTTGAAGCTATTCGAGCTTAGGAGTTGATTTTTTGTTGATTGCTTTTCTAATGACAACTTTGTAGACTAGTTACAATATAATGTCTGGTTTTGATTAGTTCAAAGGAACCATTACTTTAATAGGTATTTTAAAAATCAATTTTCGGCTTCCAAGATTAATGGTAATAATTCATCTATTGTTACAGGTTTTTTTTGATCATCAATTTCTATAACCACTAAAAAGCCCTTTAATTGCTTAGTTGAAAAGAAAGCATTCATCAATCTTACTTGATCGCTTTCAATCAGTTTTCCATTATCATCCCAGATCTCCTTGGTTGATAAGCATCCTTTTGTAGGCGTATAAGGATAATATTTTTCGTCTTCATAAAATGAGATATCATCTGCAGTGCCGTGAGCAATTATTAACCTTCGTCCGGCTGCTCCAGCATGATAAGCTTCGGTTATGGGAAAATAATTCTGCCAGGATGACGGGAGCAAAGATTTATATTCCTCAATATTCCACTTACTAGATTTTTGGTTTCCGTGATAAAATATTTTGGTTGGTTTTTCAAAAGGACCACGTGTAAGTAGAATTGGAGTAGGTCCGATGGACTCGGTAGGAGTAATATAATAGCCGACAATCGAAAATATTCCCTGTGGTGTATTACCGTTTTTTAAATATCCCGGTAGATTCGAAACCGACCTTGCTAGATGATTTATCTGGAAAATTTTATTTTCGGCGTTTCTTACGAATTTTCCGTTTGAAGCCTTAATAGTTGTAATGCCTGCGTATGTTCTATCTTTCCTATGAAACGAATAAACGATTGTTTTATTATCCTGAAATTTATGTTGCAATAAATCTTTTAGTGATGGCAAAACAAAATTGCTGTTAAGTTCTTCATGAAAATATTTTAAGCTAGGTGAACTTTGCCAATCCGGGAATCTATCAATTAATAAATCAGTTATTTCATTATTACTGTAATTAGTATTTCTCAAAAAATATTTTGAGCAAATTATGAATATTTGTTCGTTCAACGAAGTTTGAAGAATGATGTCCAGTTCAGCAGAAAGTTCCTTTTGATAAAGCGTGTAAACAGTTTCAAGTAGTGACCTGATAAAAACGTTAGAATATTTTTTGTAATTTGATAAAGCAAATTTAATAGCCTTATCAACAATATCGTTCTTAATCAAATACACTCCGGCATCTTCAATGGCTTTTCTGTAAGAGTATTCATCTAAAGAAATTAAATTTCCTGAAAGGGTAGTGTTAATTCTACTAAACAAAGTCTCTTTGAATAATATTCTGTTTTCTTTTGTGGTGTATGAGGATTGTAATTTCTCCATATCAATTCTTGATTGGCTATATCCAAGAGTGATTAATAAAATTATAGCAATAATCAAAAATGCAGATTTTCTAAAATTCATATTATATTTCAAAACAAGATTTCGGAATTGAACACAATATAATTAAAAAGTAATGGGAAGAACAAAGTTAAAAAAACTTAGAGTAATAAAGGATTTAGAAAATATTTTTGATTTTAGGGAAGATCATGATGAAAAGGATATTCGTGAATATTTTAATAACAAAAATCTAATTACTTTAGAATTGGGCTGCGGACATGGTGAGTATTCTTTTAATCTTGCTAAAGAATATCCTGATAGAAATTTTGTTGGCATTGACATAAAAGGCTCAAGGTTATATACCGGTGCTATTGATTCTATTCAAAACGATATTTCAAATGCAGCCTTCTTAATAACAAGGATAGAAAAAATACAAGAAATATTTAAATCTGAAAAAATCGAAGAAATTATAATTCCTTTTCCTGATCCGCATGTAAGAAGAAGAAGCGAAAAACACAGGCTTATCTCGCCTTTTTTTTTGGATATGTATAAAAACCTTTTAATTGAAGAGGGAAAGGTGCACCTTAAAACAGATAATACTTTATTATATGAATATGCATTGAAAGTTTTGGAAAATGGAAATAAGAATATAATTTACTCAAAAAAAGATTTGTACGCAGATGATGAGCAATTATTTATTAAAGAAGTTTTTACGAGATACGAAGAACACTATATTAATGAAGGACGAAAAATTAAGTACATCTGTTTTAGCTTTAATGGAAGGGAAGACTAATGAATGAAATAAATTTTCATAATAAGAAATTTACTGCAACCAAAACTGCTCCAAATGGAGTAATAAATAATGAAACAGTTTTTGAATTTGAACAAAATCAAGATGCAGTAATTGCAAAATATTCCGGTGGAAAAATTAAAGCCGGATTTCTTATCGGGAAAATTTTGAATGAAAATAAATTTGAATTTCGATTTACGCAAATGCACATAGACGGAGTTCTGGACGGAGGTCATTCTTTTTGTGATATAGTAATTACAGACGACGGTAGAATTCGATTAATAGAACATTTTGAATGGCAATCCACTGGGGAAAAAGGAGAAAATATTATTGAGGAGATAAGATAATCTGATTTTCTTATAGGGATTATTTACGAGACGGACTCTGCTTGATAAACAAATATTATTTCTGAATTTTCGCGGAAATATCTTATCTATTATTCCAAACCAATTAAAATTATTTATTTCTTATATTTCTAAGTTAACTTTAGAGAATATGTATAAACCCAGCAAAATACTAGTAGTTGGCGGAAATGCTGCTGGTCCTGCAGCGGCTGCAAAAGCAAAAAGAGTTAATCCTAATGCCGAGGTGATTCTTTTTGAGGCTGGTGAATTTATATCTACCGGAACTTGTGAACTACCTTATGTTTTATCCGGTGAAATTGAGAACTACGAAAACATTATCTTTTTCACTGCAGAATCGTTTTACAAAAAAAAAGGGGTAAGGGTTTATACAAAGCATTTTGTTGAAAGCATTGACAAGCAAAACAAAAACATTTCTGTAAAAAACTTAAATGATAGTTCAGTTGTAAATTTTTCTTACGATAAACTAGTTCTATGCACAGGTTCGGTCGCAAATAGAATTAAATTGGATTTACACAACCCCGATAATGTTTTTTATTTAAAATCTGTTTCCGATTATTTGAATATCAAAAAATATATTGATTCTAATAAAGTAAAGTCAATAGCAATAGTTGGTTCCGGCTATATTGGTTTGGAGTCAACTGAAGCATTCTCAAGATTGGGTATAGATGTTTTTTTAATTGAAAAAGAAAAAAATCCCTTACCAGCCTCCGAAATAGAAATTCAGCATTTAGTTAAAGATCAATTAAAGAAAAACAAAATCGAGTTTTATGGTAATCAAACGGATGTGAAATCTGTTTATAAAGAAAATAAAATAACAAATGTAAAAATTGAAGGCAGACTAATTGCAATTGATTTGCTGCTGGTTGCCGTTGGATTCAAACCGAACGCAGAACTTGCACGAATTGCGAATTTAGGGTTGGGAAATTTTAATGGAATTAAAGTAGATAATAAATTAAAAACTACCGATTCAAATATTTATGCCGCAGGAGACTGTTGCGAATTAACCAATAAAATAACAGGCAGGCCAACATATCTACCCTTGGCAACATTAGCTCATAAGCAAGGACATGTAGCTGGAGAAAACGCTGCCGGTGGAAACAACTTTTATAACAATGTCATTAAAAATATTGCTGTTAAAATTTTTGATAATGTTTATGTATCTGTTGGATTAAGTTCTGAAGAAGCAAAACAAGCAGGATATAACTTTGAAACAGTGAGTGCTGTTGCTCAAAACTTAGTTAAGGTTATGCCCCAAAGCAAAAACGTTTTTGGAAAGATTATTTATGATAAATATTCTAAACTGATTATTGGAGCTGAGTTTTTCGGCAATGGTGAAGTTATTGGATTTGGTGATTTGATTTCGTCAATGATTTATAATAAAAATAAAGTAACGAGTTTAGCTGAGATTGATTATAATTATACGCCTCCATTCTCTCCATTTGTCAATTTACTTTCAATCTTGGGTAGAAAAACACAATAAATAAATTTTAACTGATGAAAAAGATTTTAATAAGCATACTGTTTATTTGTAACATGAATTTAGTTGGGCAATCGTTTCCTGATGCTGAAATAGATTCAGTGTTGAAAGTCGGAATAAAGGAAATTTGGAATCACAACTACGAAAATGCTGTGAAAATATTTAGTGAACTTGATAAAGATAATCCGGGTGTACCCTTTGGCAAAATATATGAAGCTGTTGCTTTAATGATGATGCAAAACGACTTAAATATAAAAAGTGATGATAAAATTAATGAACTTTTGGAAGATGCTGAAAAATTAAGTGAAGGAATGCTTGACAAAAACGAAGATGATATATGGGCGAATTATTTTTATGCTCTTACGAAAAGTTATGTTAGCCAATACCATGCACTAACCAAAGATTATTTCAACGCTTTGGCAGATGGCTTAATTTCAATCAATTATTTTGAAAGATGTCTCGAATTAAACCCAAATTTTTATGAAGCTTACGTTGCCATTGGAGCCTATAAATACTGGAGTAGCGAACTCACTAAAGATTTAAATTGGATTCCTTTTATTGACGACGAAAGGGAAGCGGGGTTAAAGCTTATTGAAGATTCTATCGAACTATCTTTTTACGGGCAGGAAACAGCGTATAATATTTTAATCTGGACGTACATAAGTAAAGGTGAGTACGAAAAAGCAGTCGAAATTTGTAATGCTGTATTAAATAAATATCCAAAGAACAGGATATTTCTTAACGGGTTGGCTAAAGCATATTCACTTTATGATAAAAAGAAAGCTATTGCAATATATCAGAGAGTTATTGATTCATACGTGTCAAACAAACAGCTGAATATTCACAGTGAGATCGAGTACAAAATGAAAATTGCTAATTTGTACAGGGAGATGGGCGAAGATTTATCTGCTATAAATAAGTATAATGAAGTAATTGAATCCTGCAGTAGTGAAGTAAACATAGACGAAAATATAAAAGAAAAGAAACTTGAAGTGGAAAATATTGTTGCGCAGATAAAGGAACAAATTTCCCGGGAATAATTATTTAGTTGATTTTTTGAAAAAACTAATTAAATAGAAGAAAAAATTTGGGCAGATGGACGTTACGAACCCTAAACATAAAAAAATGATCGACGACTTGTTTGAAGCATGCCGGATAAATCTGCCTTCTTATAGACCGGATTTAATCAAAAAGGCTTTTGTGCTTGCCTATCAGGCTCACAAGAATGATTTTCGGGCATCAGGTGAGCCCTATTTTTATCATCCCTATCAAGTGGCTTTAATTGTAGCAAACGAAATTCCACTAGATGATATCTCCGTTGTGAGTGCTTTACTCCATGATGTTGTTGAGGATACCGATATCAGCCTGGATTTTATTGATAAAGAGTTTGATAAATTTGTAGCCGAGATTGTTGATGGTGTGACAAAAATTGGAGGTGTATTTAAAGGTCAGGAAATTACTCAAGCTGAAAATTACAGAAAAATGCTTCTATCAATGGTGAAGGATGTGCGAGTAATTTTGGTTAAGTTTGCCGACCGCCTTCACAATATGCGTACTCTAGATTTTATTCATGCAAATAAACAAAGAAGAATTGCAAAAGAAACACTCGAAATTTATGCTCCGTTTGCAAACAGGTTTGGCTTGGGTCAGGTAAAATGGGAACTGGAAGATCTTTCATTTAAATATTTAAATAAAGAAGCATACAATGAATTAGCGAGAAAAGTAAAAAGTAAAAGAAAAGAAAGAGAAGCTTATTTAAATAATTTTATCGGACCGATCGCAGAGAAACTTTTAGAACACGGATTGAAATTCGAAATTGGCGGAAGAGCAAAACATCTCTATAGCATTTATAAAAAGATGATTAAGCTTAACACAACCTTCGAAAATATTTATGATTTACTTGCCGTGAGAATAATACTGGAAAATGATGATCCGAACGAATGCTATTATGTGCTTGGAATTATCAACCAACTTTACAAAGCCATTCAAGACCGCTTTAAGGATTATATATCTATCCCCAAGAAAAATAATTATCAATCAATTCATAATACTGTTATAGGTCCCGGCGGCAGATTGATTGAAATACAAATACGAACAAGAAAGATGCATGAAATTGCAGAGCGTGGTGTGGCTGCTCATTGGAAGTACAAAGAAAGCATTCATGCTAAAGACCAGGATTTGGAGGAGTGGGTTAACTGGATCAGAGATGTATTTCAAAACGCTTCAAAAGATGAAGCTACAGAGGAAATATTGGCAAGTTTCAAACTCAATCTTTACCAGGATGAAATCTACGTTTTTACTCCTAAAGGGGATTTGAAAAGACTGCCGATTAATTCTACACCTGTTGATTTTGCTTTTGAAATTCATAGCAAAGTTGGCTACCAATGTATTGGCGCGAAAGTAAACGGCAAAATTGTACCTCTTGATACAAAGCTTAACAGCGGTGACCAGCTTGAAATAATCACTTCAAAAAATCAACACCCAAATAAAAACTGGCTGCGTTTTGTGCAGACACACAAAGCAAAACAAAATATCCGCAAATATCTCAAAAAAGAGGAAGAAAGAATTGTTGCGGCAGGTAAAGAAATCTGGGATAAAAAAATAAAGAAAGCAAAAAAAGTCTTTGATTCAGATGAATTTAATAAGCTGGTTCGCAAATTAAAATTTGAAAATTTCCAGCAGTTTTATAAAGCTATATTTGAAGAAAAAATCAATCCGGATGAAATAATTAAATCTTCTGAAGAAAAAGGTGAAAAAGACAGCCAAGATTTGTCCTTTGATAAATTTGCTAATATTGCCCGAAGCAGTGCAGGAGGTATTGTTGTTGAAGGCGACCACAAAGGATTTGAATATTTTTACGCCAAATGTTGTAATCCTATTCCTGGTGATCCGATTATTGGTTTTGTTACGACCGGGGAAGGAATAAAAGTTCATAGAAAGGATTGTAAAAATCTTATTTCTATGGCTAAAAACTCCCCACAGAAGTTAGTCACAGTACAATGGCCGCGTGGCAACGGATCATATTTTGTAGCAGGAATTAGCATTAAAGGGGAAGATGCTCCCGGACTGCTAAACGATATCTCGAACAGCATCACTTCATTCAAAAACACTAATATCAAATCAATAAATATAAATGCAAACGATTCCCTTTTTTACGGTACAATTGCTGTTTTAGTAAATGATCTAGATCATTTAAACAGACTAATAGAAAGACTTAAGAAAAATAAATTCATTTATTCTGTCGAAAGATTTGATGCTGAAAAAGCAGGTTAGTTATTGAACATGACTGAGGAAAAGAAACGAATCATTTGTATTGATTATGGAATTAAAAGAATTGGAATTGCGATTACCGACCCTTTGAGGCTGTTTGCTTCACCTTTAATTACAATTGAAAATAATTCAAATCTCTGGAAAGAGCTACAGAAGCTGTTTGATGAATACTCTGTTGAAAGAATTGTATTGGGTTATCCTTTGAAGGAGAGTGGTGAAAAGTCTGAAAGCACTTTGTTGGTCGAAAAGTTTAGAGAAGAATTGGAAAAGAAAGTTAAAATTCCAATTGAGTATTATGATGAAAGATATTCTTCCGATATTGCAAAAAAGAATATTTTGGAATCAGTGGTTTCAAAGAAAAAGCGAAGAGATAAGTCACTTGTTGATAAAAATGCAGCCTCGGTAATTTTACAGGATTACCTTGATTCATTATAGTCGATAATTGCTTAACAGGGTTGCTTGAATGAGAAACTTCTGAAATCAAAAATTGTAAATCGACATTCAAAGTTTGCTTTTTTGAATTACGAACATCGATTAACGAATGTTGATTTTTGATTCAAAACTAAAAAAAGGAATCATTAGTCGATTTCATAAACCTTATAGTGTTGTTGGATATTCAAATCTTACAGAAACCAAAGCTATTATATTAAACTCAGTTTTGATTTGTTAAAAGTTTGGGTTAACTCTTTCCCTTTTATAATTGACATTTATATCGCTATAAGCTATTTTCGATAACATAATTAACCAAAATTGGGAGCACTTCTATGACACTTGATGCACTCGGCATGATAGAAACAAAAGGATTAGTAGGAGCAGTTGAAGCAGCAGACGCTATGGTTAAGGCAGCTAAAGTAGAATTGATAGGAAAAGAAACCATTGGCGGCGGTTATGTTACGGTTATGGTAAGAGGAGATGTTGGTGCAGTTAAAGCAGCTACTGATGCTGGTGCAGCAGCAGCTCAAAGAGTTGGTGAATTAGTTTCTGTACATGTAATTCCTCGTCCGCATACAGATGTTGAATTGATTATACCAAAACGTTCAAAGTAAAACCCTAAAGAAATGCAATTAGCCCTTGGATTAATTGAAACCAAAGGATTAGTAGGTGCAATAGAGGCTGCCGATGCAATGACTAAGGCAGCCAATGTTAAACTAATCGAAAAAGAACTTGCCACCGGAGCATTAGTCACAATAAAAATTGAAGGTGAAGTAGCAGCAGTCAAAGCTGCTGTTGATGCCGGTTGTGTAGCAGCTCAAAGAGTTGGTGAGCTTGTTTCGTCGCACGTGATCCCAAGGCCCGATAGTCAAATTGATGGCATAGTTCATAACATTAAAGAAGAACCGGACAAGGTTGTGAAAGTTGATGCTCCGGAAGTAGTTAGCGAGAATGATCTATTCAGCGAAGAAGATGATCAAGAAGTAGAATCTAATATTGAGGATGAAGATAAAGTATTTAGTTTGTCCGACATTCCGGCTATTGACAAACTGGAAAAAATGAATGTTCACGAATTGAGAAAGCTAGCACGTTCTGTTTCCGAATTCCCGATAAAGGGAAGAGAAATTTCCAAAGCAAATAGAGAAACACTATTAAATTGCTTCAAAGAACTTTCCAATCAATAATTTTCTTCCTTATTTAAACACAGTAATTCACCAACTTTTTTTATATTTGCGTTAGCCTTTATTAAAAGGGAAAGCGTTAATTCAGTTAATAACTGAATCAAAAGAATGATTTATAGAAAAGTTGAAAAAATATAGCAGCTAGTACTAAAAAATTTATGTTAAAAGTTTTATGAGAATAAAATTCCTTTCAATATTGCTAACGATGCTTTTATCATCTTTACTTTGGATATTCGTTTCTTTGGATGGAGAATATTTTACTTCCGTTAACTTTAATATTAAATTCATCGATATACCTGAAGGCTATTCTGTTTCTTCAGTATCTAGTGATGAAATAAACTTACAAATTAAAGCTCAAGGATATACACTAGCTAAACTTATTTACGGACCTAAAAATGATTTCAGCATTGCTGTAAAAGAAGAAGGTGGAATTCAGAAAGCAAATTTGATAAATGAACTTGATCATAATCCATGGGTTACTTCAAGCATTCAAATAAATGATATTTCTCCTGCCGATATAGATTTTATGATTGAGAGGATAGACACAAAATATGTATCAATTAACCCTATGTTAAATCTCGACTTTAAGGCTGGTTATGGATTGATTGGTGATATTAAAGTTACACCTGATACAGTAAAAATCAATGGGCCTGTAAGTATTCTAAGCCAAATAGAAAAAATAAATACGATTTCAATGTCTGTTCCGGATATTGAGTCAAACCAAAAGATTATTACAGGAATTGAAATTCCTGAATACATTAAAAGTGAAATTGTAGATTGTCAGGTTGAATTTGAAGTGCAAAAAATAGTTGACAAAACGTTTGAAGAAATTTTAATCGAAACAAAGGGAGTTCCTCTTTCAAAAGAATTAATTATTTACCCTGCAAAAATACATGTTATTTTGAGAGGAGGAATTAATATTCTAGGACAAATGAGCAGTGACCAAATAACAGCTTTTGTAACTTACGATCAGGCTATTGCTGATACTCTCGGCTCTTTAGAGCCAATTGTCGAATTTCCTGACAATGCTGAATTTATTGATACCAAACCAAATAAACTCGAATATATAATAAAGCAATTCTAATATGTTTATCACTTTTGAAGGATTAGATTTTTCCGGTAAATCTACACAAATAAAACTTATATCGGAGTACTTGCAGAAACAAGACGAAAATGTAAAAGTCCTAAGAGAACCGGGCGGAACATTTGTCTCTGAGAAAATTAGGGAAATACTATTAACCAAAGATGAAATTCATATGTCTGATGCTGCCGAACTTTTATTGTTTTCTGCAGCGCGTTCACAATTGGTAAGGGAAGTAATTATACCTGCACTTGAAAATAATTGCTATGTAATTTCGGACAGATTTCACGACTCGACTATTGCATACCAAGGATACGGCAGAGGTTTGGATTTGGAGTTTGTAATTAAGCTACAGAATTTTGCCATTAATAATACCTTGCCTGATATTACTTTTTTTATTGATATTCCGGAAGAAGAGATCGCTAATAGAAGGCATAAATTTGAACTTGACAGAATAGAGAGATCGAATGGCGATTTTTACAAAAAAGTACGTAACGGTTATTTAAAATTATGTGAATCCGAGGAACGATACTTCAAAATAGATGGTACAAAGACAATTGAAGAAATTCACAAAATAGTAATAGGAAAAATTGAAGAATTTGAAAAAAGAAAGGAATGATAAACATGTTTAAGAAAGCTAAATATATAATCATTCCGATAATTGTTGTTGCGTCATTAGGCTTTATCGGAAGCGGCCAAGATTTATACTTCAAAATTTCAAAAAGCATTGACATTTTTGGAAAAGTATATAAAGAAATTAGCCTAAATTATGTTGATGAAATCAATCCGGAAGAATTTATGATATCCGGGATTAAAGGAATGCTTGGGACATTAGATCCTTATACAGTTTATATAGATGAAAATTTACAGAAAGATGTTGACCTAATTACCAAAGGCAAATATGGTGGTATAGGCGCAACGATCGGTTTAAGAGAAGATAAAGTGACAGTAGTTGACTTACTTGAAGGTTACTCGGCACAAAGGCAGGGAATAAGAATTGGTGATGTAATAACACAAATCAATGGGAAAGGAATAAACCGGGATAATTATAATGAAATAAGTTCTTTGATCAAAGGAGATTTGGGAACAGAAGTAGAAATGAAAATTTTGCGTGAAGGTGAAAAAGAAACATTAACTTTTGTTCTTGTAAGAGAAGAAATTGAAATTAAAAATTTAACATACGCTGGATTCTACCCTGAAGAAAGTAACAACGTATATTTAAAACTTAGCGGCTTCACGAGGTCTGCCGGAAAAGAAGTTGGTGATGCTTTGAAAGAATTAAATTCTCAGAAGAAAGTTAAATCAATAATATTTGATTTACGAGGGAATCCCGGAGGATTGTTAGATGCGGCAATTGATGTAAGCGAAAAGTTTTTGCAAAAAGATCAGTTGATAGTATCGGTAAAGGGCAGAGATGTAATGAACGAAACAAAATATTTTGCAAAAGAGCTACCGATAGCTAAGCAAAACAGCTTAGTTATTTTAGTTGATGAAGGTTCTGCTTCTGCGAGTGAAATTGTAGCCGGAGCAATTCAAGATCATGATAGAGGGGTAATTTTAGGAACAACATCATTCGGAAAAGGACTTGTTCAAACGTTGGTTCCACTATCTTACAATACATCACTTAAGATTACCACAGCGAAATATTATACCCCGAGCGGAAGATGCATTCAAAAAGTGGATTACTCCGAAAACAATAAGGTATTGGAAAGTACTGAAGAAAAAGGTGAACCTGAATATAAGACTGACAATAATAGAAGTGTTATTTCAGCAGGTGGAATTATCCCGGATACTGTCGTTGCAAATGGTTCTGAGTCTTCCCAAGTAAAAAATCTAATGGCAAAAGGAATGTTTTTTAAGTTTGCTACAAATTATTTTAACCGTCAGAAAGAAATTGATATTGATGATTTGACTAATGGAAATCTTTTTACTGAATTTGAAGATTACTTAAATGAGCAGCAGTACAATTATACTTCGGAAAGTGAAAGATTAGTAAGTAGCTTAAAAAAGATATCTCAAAAAGAAAAGATATATTCCTCATTAAGCAATCAGATATCGGAACTTGAAACAATAATAGGTAAAATAAAAACCGAAGAATTGCAAAAATATAAAAGTGATATTATAATTGAAATCAAAAAGGAATTGGCTGCAAGAATTAGCGGCCGAGACGGAAGAATTATTGAATCCTTGAAGCATGATAAACAATTTGATATTGCATTAGATATTTTAAATAAAGAATCTGTCTACAATGGATTGCTGAATTTTAATTGAAATGTCTTTAAATAAACTTTATAAAGCTGCGTGATTAAACGCGGCTTTTTTTATGTGAATAAACTTCTGAAGAATTTTATGCTTGTCGTGTTGAGCCCGTCGAAACATGTTAGCTTAAGCAAAATAACACATTTCGACAAGCTCAGTATGACTAAATATGCTCTCACTAAATTTTTCAGAAGTTTCGTTATTTAATTTATTTGAAAGTGAATTTTTAATTCAAAAAAACTTATTTTTACAAGCTGAAAATTAGAATCTAAACGGCATGGAGGAAAAAATGTCTGATACGAAAACTGAAACTTCAAAATTTGAATTCAAAGCGGAAACCAAGCAACTCCTTGATATTCTTGTTCATTCGCTTTACACGAACAGGGAAATATTTTTAAGAGAATTAATATCGAACGCTTCAGATGCTTTGGATAAGCTGCGTTTTCAATCAAACAAAGGAACAGAAATAGCAGACTCAGATTTGAATTTGGAAATAAAAATAGATTTTGACGATAAGAAAAATACTATCACGGTTGAAGATACAGGAATCGGTATGACACGCGATGAAATAATAGCAAACATTGGCACCATTGCAAAGTCTGGCTCTGCTGACTTTCTGAAACAACTCCAAGAAAATAAAGAAGACGCCAACAACATAATTGGTAAATTCGGTGTTGGCTTTTATTCTGTTTTTATGGTTGCGGACAAAGTTACAATAAAAGCTAAATCTTTTCTGCCTGATGAAAAACCAATTCAATGGGAATCAGACGGATTGGGTTCTTATGAAATCACAGAATTGGGTGAACCTAAAAAAAGAGGTACTGAAATTACCATTCATTTGAAAGAAGAGACAAAAGATTATGCTGATAAACACAGACTTGAAACAATAATAAAAAAACACTCTAACTTTATTTCATTTCCGATAAAAGTCGAAAAAGATCAAATCAATACTGTCCCGGCAATCTGGAGAGAGCCTAAATCAAATATCAAAAAAGAACAGTATAATGAGTTTTATAAATTTCTCTCATACGATACTGATGAGCCTCTTGAAACGATTCATGTTTCAGTTGATGCACCAATTCAATTCAGCAGCATTTTGTTCATACCTAAGAAGGATATGGATTTATTTGGTTTCAATAGGGATAATTATGGTCTAGACTTATACGTTAAAAGAGTTTTGATACAGCACCAAAATAAAGATTTACTTCCGGAATATTTGAGCTTTGTCAAAGGCGTAGTTGATTCGGAGGATTTGCCTTTGAACATTTCGAGAGAGACGCTTCAGGAAAATGTAATATTTTCAAAAATTGCTTCGAGTGTTACCAACCAAGTTTTATCTAATCTTGCAAAACTTTTTGAAAAGGATAAAGAAAAATATAATGAGTTTTGGAAACAGCACAGCAAAGTTTTCAAACTTGGATACAGTGACTTCACAAATAAAGAAAAGTATGAAAAACTGTTACGGTTTAACTCATCAAAATGTGATAATAAAGATGATTTGATTTCCTTTGATGATTACGTTGGAAGAATGAAAAAAGATCAGAAAGAAATTTATTATAAAACCGGCAACAGCAGGGATTCAATAAATCAAGACCCTCACCTGGAAATATTCAAAGGTAAAGATCTGGAAGTGCTTTATTTGTATGATCCTATTGACGAATTCGTAATGAGTTCATTGAACAAATACAAAGACTTTGAATTAAAGTCAGTTGATCAAGCGGACTTATCATCCTTAGATAAGTTTGAATTTGCAGAACAGAAAAACAAAGAAGTTGAAGATTTATCAAAAGATGACACAAAGCATTTTGACAGTTTGCTTGCGAAAATAAAATCATACCTTGGTGATAAAGTAAAAGAAGTACAAGAGTCTAAAAGATTAAAAGACAGTCCAGCTTGCCTTGTTAATCCTGATACCGGAATGTCAGCTACAATGCAGAAGATTATGCAGCAGATGAACAAAGATTTATCTGTACCTCAATTTGTTTTGGAGATAAATAAAGATCATCTTTTGATACGCAACTTGTTAAAAGTGTTTAAAGAAGATTCAAATGATGAATACATCAAAAATGTTTCCGAACAAATTTACGAGTCATCATTACTGTTGGAAGGCTACTTGGTTGATCCGCATAATTTGGTGAATAAAATAAATAGAATGCTTGAGGACTCTAGTAACTGGTATGTTGCCTCAAAAGAAAAATGAAATTAGTAAAGCCGGAATTTAATTCCGGCTTTTTATATAATTACTCTGATGAAATAAGAATAAGTTCTTTCTGCGGTACGGTCATATATTCAGCGCCGGTTTCCGTAATGTAAACCATTTCTTCAACTGAAAAAGCCTTTCGTGTTCCGTCTTCTCTTTCCCAGTGGTAAAAACCATCGTAAGCAAAAGTTTGTCCGGGCTTTAGAACACGTGCTGTGCTGCCTTGCGGTTCATCGGTTCGGGCAGCTCCACTTAAAGCTGGTCCAGCATCATGTGCCCAGTAGCCAACAGGGTGGCCTGTACCCCACATAATCGGCAGTGAACCACATTCATTCATCCAATCTCTTTGCACTTTATCAACATTCCATCCGGTAATTCCAGGTTTCATTGCAGCTAAAACTTTTCTTTGTCCTTTTATTGAATTATCAAAATAGCTTTGAATATCATCAGGTGCTTTTGTTTGACCAGGTTTTAACACATAAGCAAAGCGTTGAATGTCGGTAACCCAAGTATCAAATACCTTTATTCCAAAATCTGTTTGTATTACGTCGCCATGTTGAATGATTTTATCAGTTGCGTGCGAGTGACCTCTGTTTGGACCGGAGTTTATATTTGGATTTTGATCGGGTGCCCAGGCGTCTGTGACACCAAGTTCTTCCATTCTCTTTTTCAAAAATTTAGCAACATCAGCATCAGTTGTTTTCCCGGGAATGACTTTTTGATAAGCTTCAATCTGTAGATCAGCGGTTATTTTGGCTGCTTTGCTCATTATGTCAATTTCTTGAGGTAGCTTCACAGATAGCCATTCGCTAACTAAAACTACTGAGGGCACTAATCTTTCCGAATATTCGCGTCCCAATGCTTCTTCTAAAGCCACTCTTTGTGTAAACGAAAGTCCGTCTGCAACATTATAATTTGATGAATTTATTGCAATTACTTTTGGGTCTCTTTCTTTTATTTGAGCAGCTACATGTTCCCAAATGCTTGTTCCTCTTTCAAATGAAATTACTTCGTCAAGTATTTTCTTTTCTGCCAAAGCTGTTGATTCTCCGATAGGAGAAATAGCTAGTGAATTAAAATTGTCATTTTTCATAAAGAACATAAATGCTGCTGTGCCGCCGGCATTTTCACCGCCTACATGCATTGCAAGAGGATCGTTATTATTTTCTCTGCAGATTACAATCCATGCTTCAACACCGGCAGCTTTCATTGCTTGCGGAAGAAGCTTGTTAATTCGTTCTTTTCTAATTTCTTCCCATGGATTTTCATTTAGTGGAAAAGGTTTCACGATTTTTTCCTCCACACAGCTTATCAATATTATTGCTATCAAGGGCAGATAAAAAAGGTTAGTAATTTTTCTTAACATCTCTTTACCTCTTTGTAATATTTCGTTTGAATTTGATGATTATTTTTTGAATATAGATGAAAGGAATAAAATTTGTCTCATAATGTATCTTCTAATCTAAGTAATTCCAATTCTTCATATAAATTTAAAAGAAAATCATTGTTTATTTTTTTAATCTCATTCGTAGCTTCATTCTTTTTTAAGTGAATCTGCTTCAAAAGGCAAAATTTGATTTTTGGCGTTAATCAAAGAAGCCTTTTTCATTTCAGCTAATTCTATTTCCGTAAAATCAGTATTAAATAAATCATTGTGGTTTGCAAAAAAAAACTCCGGAAGCTGATTATAATTAATCTGAGTTATTTTGCTTCATAGAAATTATAAACATTTTAATCGGAAACGATATCTTTATCGATTAGCCAGTTTATTATTGTTTCTGAGAGTATAATTCTTTTACTTGAAAAAGCATGATCGGCTTCGAGAATAACCTCTTTGTGTCTTGAACCTTCTTTATTAAGAGCCTCTACTAATGGGTTGTGATTTTCCTTAATGGTAACTACCTTGTCTTTACTGCCCACAATCATTAATAACTCTAATTTACTCAACTCATTTGTATAATTAAGCAAATTGAATTCATCTTTGTAGCTGATTAGTTCTTCTACAATTTTCTTCCCGGTTGTTCCGTTCAAAGGCAAAGTGCTGGAATGTATAGCATTTGCAAATTGTTCTGCAAATTCGCTATTGTTCGCAGCGGCATTTCCACTTGTATAAAAGTTTGCTCCGGCAATAGAGACCGCATATTTTACCAGCTTATTTTTTGCTGCTGTTAATAACGTAAATCCGCCACCCATGCTATGGCCAATCAAAATTATTCTTGATTTGTCTATCCTGTGACTCTTGGCAAAAGATTCGTTTGATACCAAATTTATGGCTTCATTAATATCCTGGAATGAATTAGATAACGAAAAATGGTCTTCGCTTCCCCAGGCCCCTCTATAATGAAAAAAAAGGACATTCAAGCCTGCTCTTCTTAAAGATTGAGTCAAATCCAGGTTTTTTTCATTGCCGGGAAAACCGTGTAGCAAAATTACTGTTGGATGTGGTCCCTTACCACCAGCCAAATAGATCATTCCGTTGAGCTTCGAGCCGGAACTTTCCAATACAACAGGAAGTAAAGACGGGGGGAAGTTTTCATCAACAAATTTAGGGTCTTCAGAAGTAGGGTCAAAGTGGTAATTACCTTGAGAAAATACTAAATTGAATATTATTATAATGAAAAAAACTTTGTGTTGCCGGTAGATAATTTCATACAATAGCTCCTGTTTGATCATTGATTGTAAAATGCCTCAATAGGCTTCATTTGACAATGTTTTTTAGTTTTTTCCTTATTCCGCTCTTGAATTTAATTCAATAATTAATTTTAACATGATGACTTTTGAAATTCCTAAAAATATTAGTAAAAAACCAATCATTGATACCGTCAGCCAAAATTACGCTTTGGAAAAGAATTATACTTCCTTAAAAAATTGTACATACTTTGATACTTTTGATTGGAAACTGCTTAATAAAGATTTACTTCTTATAAAAAAAGACAAGGAGTATTTCCTTCAAAAAATAAAAGATAATAAAGAAGAAAAATTAGAAATTAGCAAAATTCCAAAATCGGCAACTGACTTCAAAGATACTCACAAATATAATTTTTTAGAGAGAATAATCGATAATAGGGCGCTACTTCGATTTATCAAAACCAAAAACAAAATTGAGAACTATTCCCTTAAAAATAGTGATGATAAAATAGTAGTACGATTATCTCTTGAAACTATACATGTAATTAAACCGAAAGGGGAATTTCTTGTAGGAAATTACATTAATGTTTATCCTTTAAGAGGGTATATTGAAGATAGAAAAAACTTGGAATCGTTGTTTCAAGAGTTGAAACTAGAAAGAATAGATATTTCGATAATAAATAGAATATCCGAAAAGGCCTCCATAAAATTAGGTGATTACACCAGCAAAGTTGACTTCAAATTTAAAAAAAATGAACCCATAGATGGTGCTCTTATTAAACTGTATTTATACTTACTGGAAATAATCAGGAAAAATGAAGAAGGAATTAAAAAAAATATTGATATAGAATTTCTTCATGATTTTAGAACATCTTTAAGAAAGATACGCGCCGGACTTAGTCAAATTAAGGGAGTTTTACCTGAAGTAATAGTATCAGAATACAAACAGCGCTTTGCTGAAATACAAAGAAAAACAAACAATGCTAGGGATCTCGACGTTTACTTTTCTGAAAAAAATCATTATTACGAAGTATCTCCTGAGGAGGTTCATGAAGGCTTAGATGAGTTCTTCAATTTACTCCAGCTTGAGCGAAAAAAAGAACAAACAAATTTGAGAAGATTGCTTTCATCAAAACTATACAGATTAACTTTGCTAGATTGGGAAAATTATCTAAAGAATTATAAATCAGAAGGTGAAAATAACATCAGTGTTTTAGCTGCTGCAAAAATATTTATAAGAAAAAAACTTAATATAGTTATAAAAAAGGGAAGAAAGATAAATTCAAGATCAAAAGATGAACAACTGCATGAATTAAGAATCGATTGCAAAAAATTGCGATACTTATTAGAGTTCTTTAAATCTGTTTTCCCCAAAAAGAAAATCGAGTTCATTATTATTCAATTAAAGAATTTACAGGATTACCTGGGCGAATTTAACGATCTTTCTGTCCATAAAGAAAAACTGAAAATATTTTTAATCGAATATTCTAAAGATTCAAATGAACCTATTAGGTTTGCTACCGCTGTTGGAGCGCTTATTTCGATTAAACATATCAGGCAGCGTGAAATTAGAAAACAATTTAAAAGTAAATTTGATAATTTTATTAAAATAGAAAATTTGAATACATTTGAATCACTTCTAAAATGATAAAGGCATTTATTGAAAGTAGTTTCGCTATACAGCATTAAGGGTGGAGTTGGTAAAACGGCTGCTTGTGTTAACCTTGCTTATTTGGCGGCAAGAAATGGATTCAAAACATTACTGTGTGATTTAGACCCGCAAGGTTCTTCGACTTATTATTTCAAGGTGAAACCTTCGAAAAAGCTTGATTCGAAAAGATTCTTGTTAGGCGGAAAGAATATCAAAAACAACATCAAAGAAACAGATTATGAAAATTTAGATATCTTGCCATCAGATTTTTCTTATAGAAAAATGGAAGTTCTGTTGAGCGGAATTAAAAAATCTAAAAAAGTTCTAAGAGATAACATCAGATCATTCGGAAAAAATTATGATTATGTTTTTTTAGATTGTCCTCCGAACATAACGCTTGTTTCCGAAAATATTTTTTATGCCTCGGATCTTATTTTGGAGCCATGTATTCCAACGACCCTTTCAATGCTCACTCATAAAAAACTATATTTATATTTGAAGAAAAAAAATATGAAGGGCCTTAAGTTTCATGCCTTTTTTTCAATGACGGAAAAAATTAAAAAGCTTCACCAGGAAATATTGAACAAACTTTTAGGGAAAGGAAGATTTCTTAATACTCAGATTCCGTATTCATCTTTAGTAGAGAAAATGGGAATTTATAGAGAGCCGGTTTCTGTTTATAATTCCAAAAAAGTAAAGCAAATTGGTTACGATTCGCTTTGGGAGGAAGTAAAAGAAATCATATAATTTTCACAATATTTTTTTATTGATTTAATGCCTTTAATTATTAACTTTTATACGAAATGAGAGGATAATATGCCATTTATCAGGACTTGTTTATCCATTTTTTTACTAATCTTTCTTTTTTCCTGTTCCCCATCAACAACAACTCTTGTTCATATTAATCTTATTCCTCAAGGTGAGAGAATTATAAGGCAGTTGAAATATTGGCATACAAAAGGAGAAATGGTTGGGGGAGAATTGCTTATTCTTAAAGGCGGTAGAAATGTCTTCCATGCATGTGTGGGCTGGAAAGATAATGAAAGAAAAGATTCTTTTGAAAAGAACACGATATGCAGAATAAGATCAATGACAAAACCTGTATTAGGGACTGCTGTTTTAATGTTGGTTGAAAAAGGCAAGATTTCATTGGATGATAAAGTTAGTAAGTATATTGATGAATATAACGAAGAAAAAACTAAGGCAATAACAATCAGACAATTGTTAACGCACACTGCAGGTTTTGAACAGCCCGGTTACCCGGAAGGATTTACATCATATAATAGTCTAGATGAAATTATCAAAGCTATTACGGAAACTGGGCCGATATATGAGCCGGGTACAAGATTTCATTACAGCGATGCTGGTTCTTCTACTTTAGCCGCGATAATTACTAGAGTAACCGGAGCTCCTTCTGAATTGTTTTTGAAAAAGGAGATTATTGATCCTCTTAAAATGAATGATACTTATTATCAATTAGCAGAAAGCGACAGCGTTATAAAAAATAGGATGAGCTGTGTTTATCTCAAAGATGAAGAATGGAGAGAAATTTGGAATAATAATGATCCTCCGCCTGTGAATTTTTTTAGAGGCGCCGGAGGACTTTTATCAACAGCGACAGATTATGCAAAGTTTTTACAGATGTGGAAAAACGGTGGAATCTTAAATGGAAATAGATTTCTTAAGGCTTATAATGTGCATATGGCTTTAACACCAACGAAATTAAGTATAGAAGCTGGTAATCCTTACGGAATGCACATGGTTAGGTATGATGATTATGTTTTTGGACATTCAGGTTACGACGGCACAATCGCATGGGTTGACATGCAAAATGATTTAATTGTTTGTTATTTCACGCAAAGCAGGGGAACTGAAACAGTTACAGCTATTTTCCCAATTATTTATCAAATACTAGGTTTGACTAGAGCTTAATAGAAGTATTCCCTTAGATGGATTAAGTAAGTAGAAACCACACTTTAAAGTAGATTAGTGCAAAGAGTACAGAAAATATATTTACTGCCACAAACTGTTTGTCATTTAGGTTAATCCTCTTGTCGTTATCAAATATAGCAGATGCTTTGATTATATTAGCCATCAAAATAAATTTGTTTTTAGCCATAACAGCCTCGTTGTTAAGTAATTACAACAATAGCAATCGTTGTAGAAAAATTACAACAAAAGTAATAGTTGTGAGAAAACTACAATAAGTTGGTTAAGTCGTTATGAAAAAAGGAGTAATTTTAAGATTGGAAATCTACTATACCTTATTGAGGAGTTCTTCCATTGTTTCAAAATTTTTAAGATAATAAACCTTTACACGGTTACGGTTTTTGACCATCCAGCTTAGAGTAATTTTAATTTTTTCAAAATCTTTTTTGTCTATACCGTTAAACAAGTGAATTGCTCCGTCAAAGTAGTCTCTTATTGCATTTTCAAAATTTCCGTGCTCGTTGCTGAAATAGTCTTTTATAAAAACTTTGCCTTCCACCATGAGTAAATAATCATTTTTGGGTAAACCTAAAATCTCAACCAATAAGTTTGCATTGTTAATGGGTTCAGAGATAATTGACGATTTATTAAGCTGGTTGAGTATTGAATTAACTATGTCTCTAATTTCTGCGGCTTCTTCATATTTTTGTCTCTCAGAAAAATATTTCATCTTATTTAGCAGCCTGTTTACAGCAACCTGGTTATTTCCGGATAAAAACTCGAAAACTTTTTCCATCTCATTTTCATAGCTTCGTGTAATTTCCTTATCAACACAAGGGGCAAGGCATCTTTGAATATCAGCTAAGTAGCACTTTTTATTTTTTTGATATTCTTTTTCCGTACACTCTCTCAATTGAAAAGTTCTGTCGATTATATCCTTTAAATTCGCTGCAGTTTCTCTTGAGTTGTAGGGACCGAAATAATCGTTACCATCGAAATCAAATTTTGATGTTACCTTTAACACCGGGAATTGTTTTTCCTTTTCCACCCTTATGAAATAACTTTGAGAATATCTTTTGAGCATATTGTTCAAAGGCGGGTTGTGTTGTTTTATTAAATCTGCTTCAGTTAAAAGAGCAGTAAGTTCGGTATTGGTTTTATAAAAACTTAGTCTTGACGAGGCCCGTACAATTTTTTTTGCTTTTCGTGATGCTGTGTTTGAAAAATAATTTTTAACACGTTTGCTTAACTCCTTTGCTTTTCCGATATATTTGATTTTTTCTTTTGCATCTTTAAAAAAATAAACTCCCGGTGAGTCGGGCATCTTTGATAAATCCGTAACAAGCTTTTTCTTTATCATCCTGAAAGATGATTTAACAGAAGGTAATGCTTGGAAATTAACTAAATCCGACAGGGTCTCGACATGGTATTCTTCCTTTAGTTTATCAATCATCTTTAAAAGAATTTTTGCCGTTGCTGTTGCATCACCTAAACCACGATGAACACCTTTGTGAAGTATTCCCAAATGCTTTACTAAGTTCCCTAATGATTTGCTTTTTAATTCAGGGTATAATTTCCGAGCAATTTTTAACGTGCATATTTGTGGGTTTTCAATAAATTCAAATCCTGCCCTCAATAATTCATTTTTTAAAAAAGAAATATCAAATCGTAAATTGTGTGCTGCCAAAACCGAATTACTGAAAAAGTCTAGTATGTTGCTTGCAACGTCTTCAAAATGAGGAGCATCTCTTACATCATCATTAGTAATGCCTGTTAAGTCTGTAATGAAAAAGGGAATATCAACGCCAGGATTAAAAAAGGTCGAATAAGAATCTATTATCTGTAGGTTTTTGATTTTGACAATGCCTATTTCAATAGCTCTGCTATTACGTGCAGAAGAACCGGTTGTTTCGAAATCGAATACGCTGAATTCACCATCATCAATGGGGATTGAATTCAAATCATAGTTTTCCATAACGCAATTTATCAAAAGAATAATTCAGAATAAAAGGGAGCGTAAAAAAAGCCGGATAAGATTTATCCGGCTGAGAAGAAAATTAATTACAGAATTTTACCAGGATCAATAACACTATTTAATTCAGGTACACCCAGATAATGCGGATATGAATCAACATGCTGGTAACCAGCTTGTTTCATATAAGAACTTATTGAAGTATCAATCGGGAAATCAAAAGGATAAGAAGTTTCAACCTGTTTGTAATCTCTAACAGTTAACTCTACGAAATCAACAAGCAATTTCAACTCCTCCGGCATCTTTATATCCGCTGAGGAATACAAATTAGGTAGCTCTTTCAGATCGCTCGTCTGCCAGGCATGGGGTACAATATCTTGATTGCAGTGTATGCGCTGGCATTTATCGCCTAATTGATGATTAAAGAAATTGCTAAAATCACCGTTGCCTGCTGTTGCCCCGGCAAAAGGAATAGTAGAAACTGTTGCATTACCTGACGGATCCCAATCGCCTGCAATATTTTGCGATTGTTTAAACCAAAGTGCTAATGTGGGTGCAAGTGCGCCGCCAAGACTATGTCCTGTAAACTTGAGATTTATTTTCTTAACCTCGGCAATTTTGGCTAAAAATGTAGTAATGTTATCAGGATAGCCTGGAATTTTATCATTTAACGGATTCATTTTGTTCAAAAGTGCATCAATTCCGTTGTCAGTAGCTTTTGAAATCTCTGGTGTTCCTTCATAACTTACACCTTTGGGAATTTTCCAATCAACTTTTTCCCAAACTTCAAAATCTTCCTTTACCCAATCCAGCATAGATATTCCGTTTGTCCCTCTCACTGCAACAATGTAATTGTCAGGTTGGGAAATTTGCTGCGCTAGAAACATTAGATTGTCTTGTAGAATTCCTAGCGGAAAAGTGTAAATTGTAGGTCCCCAGACAACTTTCCAATCAGGTTTACCGTTAATACAAATTTGAGGAATTTTAGGCATTGTATCGTTAATAATTTTTAAAATTTCTTCGGCTACTTTACCGGGATCCAATTTTGCAATAATTTTTTCACCCGAGTAAGTTAAATATGCCATGCTTACACATTCCTTTTGCTCCTTTGTGGGAGTAAAATTTAGATTACTCATTGCAACCTCTCATATATAAAATGATTAAAAATAGTTATGATATATATTTGATCGTATTATTCATTCATTACCTCAGAATAATGCAATCTGGAAGTGCTGATAAGATAATCAATTGAATTTAAGTAATCAACAATTGATGTTAAGGGGTTTTTATTAAATTATTATGAAAAAGTTAAAATTGTTGTAATTGATAATAAGCAGAGAGACCCCAAACTAAACTTTGTTTTAGAGGCCTCATGAAATCAATTATTACTTCTGAAATACCATTTTGTACCTGAACTTGATTGTATGTTAAATTCAATTTCAGAAAAATTATGGTCAATATTTATAAATTTCCTTTGGAATTTGTTCCAGCCTTCGAATAAGCTAAGGTTATAAGTCCGATTTTCAGTGATTTGCTCACCGTTATGATCTAGATGACTGCAGTTTGTAATGCCGGTTATATCAATGCTAGATGATACAAAGAAATATTCAATCTCAAAATCTCCCGTGTCTGGCAAATCGTTGTCATTTCCATCAAACATATTGACAGCCCATCCAATTTCGCTTTGTGATGCAGGATCAAAAACAATCAATTTGCCAAATCCTCCAAGTGCGTTTGGATTATTGGATGAAATATTTATTTCGCATTCTCGAGGATCAACAAAACCCTGATCTGCAGGAAAAACTAAATGTCGAGATGGGCTTGCAGCGATATTAATACTAAATGAACCTGATTCAGTGATGTCTGATTCAGCAAAAACAATAAACTCACCACTGTTAAAATCAATTTCGCCAAACCTTAGCTGTTTTCCTCTGCCAAGTCCCCAATTTTCAAACGTTCCTGATATATCAATGCTGTATTCAGGATCGTACTCTTCAAAATCTCTTTCGAGATAAAAAACTGCTTCCTCTTTATTGCCGTTAGTTAGTTCTTCAGTGAGCGAACTTTGATCGGAAGAAATGATTTTACTGATTATAAAATTCCATCCCTTTATAACTGAAAGATTCAGAGTCGATTCAATCGTAATCGAATTTCCTTCAACATTTTCAGTACAAGTTGTTGTTCCGCCTATGTTCGCATCTTCGGACACGAAAATAGTTACTACTCTAATATCACCTGCATCCGGTCTTCCGTTATTTTCTATATCTAACCCGAAATGTACGTTGCCGACAAATGTTTTTGTATTGGCTTCAACAAGCCTAAAATTACCTTCACCTCCAATAGCATCGGGATTACTGATACTTAGATTCTGCGAACAGTTTTCAGGGTTACCTGGGCCTTCTTCAATTGGTCTCAACAAATGCAGTGGAAGATTTGGTGCTGTTGAAAAAGTAAATTTTCCTTCATTGCTTACCGGAGCGCTTGCCAAAATTAAAAACTCTTCGGTAGTAAAATCGTATTGGCCGAATTGAATTTCTTTATCTGAAGTGCCGTCCCAAAAATCAAACTTGCCTTCTACACTGAATTCATAATCGCCTTCAATTCCTCTGCCGGTATCGGTAGTGTCATCAGTAAAATAAGTCCATGTTACAACTATGTTTTCTCCATTTGTAAAACTCAAAGAAGCACTATTATCGGATAATTCAAGGGTTTCAATTATAATTGTGTTCCAGCCTTCATTCAGTGTTACATTGGAATTTATTGTTTCGGAAAAATTATTATCTCCGTTACAAGTATTGGTGCCTGTGATGGTAACATTTTCAAAAACATAAACATAATCAATCATTATATCGCCTACAGCAGGAAAACGATTTTTTTTATCAACCACTCCTGCAATTGCTCCACCAACAATTTTGTTTGTGCTTTTTTCAACTATAAAAAATTCACCGGTAGCTATTTGAGCATCCGGGTTATTTATGTTAAAACTGTTGCTGCATTCGTCACTAAATCCTGGACCGTTGCCTATTGTTTCCATTTCGTTGGAAAAGGGTATATCCAAGCTATCAATAGTAAAAGAGCCATTAGAGAAAATAGTTCCAGAGCCGAATTCAGTCAATTCTTCAGTTTGTTCGTCAAAATTTCCAAATACAATCTGCTTATCATTACCAAGCGTCCAATTATTAAATTCTCCTTTAATGGAAAGATTAGTATTTTCTTTCAAATCAAAAATCTCGCAACCATTAAATAAAATCGAAAAAATAACCAATACAAGCGATATAAGATTTTTCAAATCGCCCTCATAATTTATTATGACCTAAATTATATAAAAAGAATCTTATAATATGTGATTTGAAAAAAAATAAAGAACATTGTGTCGTAAATCAAATTAATTGAGACAAATAGGCAGTAATAAGTTAAAAAATATTCCTTAAACTCTTTTTCACAATACCAATTTGAAAATCAATTTGATATATTTGCATTCAATATTGTGAGGTGTAATGACGATTAGTATTCTATTTATTGGTGATATCGTTGGTAAACCCGGACTTGATATTACCCAAATGTGGCTTCCCGGTTTGATAAAAAAATACAGAGCTGATTTAGTAATTGCAAACGGTGAAAATGCTTCAGACGGAAAGGGATGCACGGAGAAGGAAGGAAAGATCCTATTTGAACTTGGTGTTCATGTCATCACAGGAGGAAATCATACCTGGGATAAACATCAATCCCAAGAATATCTGAAAAATGAGAAGCGCGCACTTAGACCGTTGAATTATCCAAAAGGGACTTATGGAAACGGTTATTATATTGCTGAAACAAAGAAGGGAAAAGTAGGTGTAATCAATTTGCAGGGAAGATCATTTATGCAGACTATTGACTGTCCTTTTAGAACCGGTGAATGGGTAGTTAATAAATTAAAACATGAAACCAAAGTTATATTTATTGATTTTCATGCAGAAGCAACGGCTGAGAAGCTGGCTTTTGTAAATATGTTTGACGGACAGATAAGTGCATTTGTAGGAACACATACACACATACAAACTGCTGATGATAGAATATTTCCGAAAGGGACTGGTTACATTACCGATTCGGGAATGACAGGACCATACGATTCGGTGATTGGTATGAAAACGGAAGCTGCAATAAACCGGTTCCTTTACCAAACGCCGCAGAAATATCAAGCTGCTAAAGACGAGGTGCATTTGTGTGGAGTTTTCTTTAAAATTGATTCTGAAACAGGTAGAACTGTTGAAATTGAAAGATTCATAATTCCTGAATTTGTGAGGAATTCCTCTGAATAAGATGGTGAGCTTTCCTTTACCCAGATTAGATAAAGATAAAAAACTAAGGGAATTACTGCTTAAATATTGCAGGCTTTCTTTTGGTGATGTATGGATTGATCCTGAAAAAAAACATTCGGTCGGTTGTCTGGATGCTTCACACGAAAAAGATATTCAAAAATTATTCGGCAGGAAAAAAGCACAGCTGGCTATCCAGGATCCGCCTTATAATTTTGTCGCTTTTAATAAAAGAGATGTCAATAAATTTATTGTATGGAGCAAAGTCTGGATAGAACTTACCAATAAAATTCTTTCAAAAAATTCTTCACTTTATATCTGGTTAGGAGCGGATAATAAAAGCAATTTTGAACCTTTTGCAGAATTTATAATAATGATGAGAGATTCTGGATTTGATTCCAGGAATTTCATTACGATGAGAAACCAGCGTGGTTTTGGAACTCAAATTAATTGGATGGCTATTCGACAGGAATTATTATACTACACAAAGGGAAAACCGGTTTTTAATACAGAGGCTGTTTATACGGAAATCCCCAAAATACTAAAAGGCTATTATAAAAAAGTAAACGGCGTTGTTACTGAAAATATTGAAAGAAGTAAATCCGCATTTATCAGGGCCGGAAATGTTTGGGTTGATATTCAACAGGTGTTTCATTTGATGGAAGAAAATGTTGGCGGATGTTTTGCTCAAAAACCGATCAAAGCAATAGAAAGAATTATTAAAACATCAAGCGCCAAAAATGACAGGGTAGCTGATTTTTTTGCACATTCCGGGACTACTTTGGTTGCCTCTGAAAAATTGCAAAGAAAATGCATCACTGTTGATATAGACCCTATTTATTGTGAAATTGCAATTCGCAGATTAGAGAACTTTAGGGATCACGGAAAAATAGGATGGCAGAATTCTAATCCCTTTGAAAAAGAAATTTTAGCTGACAAGAAGATTAGAAGTTATTTGAAAAGAAACTATAATATAGTTCACAAGAAAAATAATTGATTATGAGTAACATTAAGAGTAAGATTATGAAAGGCCGATTATTATTTGCTCTTAATCTTACACTTAATCATAATCTTAACTAAAAAAATTAAAAAGAGATACTAAACGATGACAATTATTGATGGGAAAAAGGTTGCACAGGAAATTAGGGAAGAATTAAAAACAAAAATTGACGTATTGAAAAATAATAATGAAAAAGTACCGGGACTAGTTGCAGTGCTCGTAGGTGATAACCCGGCGTCACAAGTTTATGTGAACATGAAAAAGAAAAAGTGTGATGAAGTTGGAATGCGTTCAAAAGTTGATTTGTATAATGCAAATATCACTGAAGAAGAATTGCTGAGTGTAGTTGACAAATATAATAACGATCCGGATTTTCACGGGATACTGGTTCAGCTTCCTTTGCCTGGCCATATTGATGAAGATAAAATAATAGATGCTATTGATCCTGCTAAAGATGTAGATGGATTTCACCCTGTGAATGTTGGTAAAATGCTTATCGGTAAAGAGGCCTTTTATCCAGCTACTCCTTCAGGTGTTTTGGAATTACTAAAAGCATACAATATAGAAACAAAAGGCAAACATGTTGTGGTAATCGGAAGAAGCAATATTGTTGGTAAACCTGTTGCTGGAATGCTCGTTCAAAAGCAGGCGGGAGCAAATGCAATTGTTACCATTTGTCATTCTGCTGCAAAGGATATTACATATTATACAAAGCAAGCGGATATTATTATTGCAGCTATGGGTAGGCCGGAATTTGTAAAAGAAGATATGGTAAAAGACGGAGTAGTAATTATCGATGTAGGTACTAACCGTGTAGATGATCCTACAGCAAAGAAAGGTTACAGAATTGTGGGGGATGTTAATTTTGAAAACGTTTCGAAGAAAGCTTCTTTTATTACACCTGTGCCGGGTGGTGTTGGTCCAATGACTATTGCAATGTTGTTAAAAAATACTTATAAAGCATTTACATTAATCGAAAATAAAGCTTAAAAAAAATGAACAAAGCTGAGATTGATAAAATAGTTCATGAAGTATTCACTGAAAAGGCGCTTCACGAATTGTACTGTAAAAATAATACTTGTGATGGATGGGAAAGAAACGTCGTTGATCAGCCCATTGCTGTGAAAAATATTATCGATAAAGGAGCAGACAGGATTGCAGCAGGAATAGGAGTTGGAGAACAATTACCGGATTTGAATGTTGCGAAATACATCGACCACACATTGCTAAAACCTGATGTAACGCCCGACCAAATTAGAAAGTTATGCGAAGAAGCATTAAAATATTCTTTTGCATCTGTCTGTGTAAATCCCAGTTATGTTAAGTTATGCTATGATTTATTGAAGAATTCCACTGTAAAGGTTTGTACGGTTATAGGCTTCCCGCTGGGAGCTGTTACTACAGAGGTAAAAAGGATTGAAGCAGACCAGGCGCTGGCAAATGGTGCACAAGAGATAGATATGGTAATGAATATAGGTATGCTCAAACAAGGTGAATATGACTATGTGTTTAACGATGTCAATCAGGTGGCTCTTTCTACAAAAAAGAAAAGAGTAATTTGCAAAGTGATAATCGAAACATGTTTATTAACCGACGAAGAAAAAATCAAAGCATGCTTGATAAGCAAAAAAGCAAAAGCTGATTTTGTTAAAACGTCAACCGGGTTTAGCAGTGGCGGGGCAACTGCAGGGGATGTTGCCTTGATGAAATATGTTGTGGGTAGTACAGTTGGTGTTAAAGCCTCTGGCGGAGTTCGTTCTCTGGAAGATGCAATGACAATGATTGAAAGCGGGGCTGATAGAATAGGCGCAAGTGCAAGCGTAAAAATTGTTTCAGGTGAAGTCGGGGAAAGTTCTTATTAATGGTTATTGATTTAATTGTTACAAAAACTAACGACGGATATACTGCTGAAGTTCCTTCCTTAAAAGGTTGTGAAAGCTGGGCTCATGAAGAAGATGAAGTAATTCAAAAAGCCTTGGAACTGGTTAGATTTTATACACAGCTTGATGATGACAAAGAAATAATTGTAGATAGGGCAAGGAAAACAAAAAACCAGATAATTTATAAACTTGTATTTAATAAATAATTTTTTTTATTTGTCACTCTGAACTTGTTTCAGAGTCTATTCAACTTAGATGCTGAAACGAGTTCAGCATGACACAACTCATAATTATATGACCAGTGAGAAAATTCACAACGGAAAAAAGATTAGAAAAAATTACAAGAGCAGTTAAGGCCCGCCAGCATTCACTTAGAGTTGTATTGGAAAATATTCATGACCCGCATAACGTAAGCGCAATTTTCAGAAGCTGTGATGCTGTTGGAGTGCCGAAAGTAAGTCTACTTTATAACAATGAAGAATTTCCAAAAGTTAGTAAAGTTACTTCTGCATCTGCTTATAAGTGGGTTGAAAAGGAACGCTTTAATACTGCTGAAGAATGTTACGAGTCTTTGCGAAAAGAGGGGTATAAAATTTATGCGAGCCTTCTTTCTGAAGATGCAAAAGATTTGTTCGAATTGGATTTGACTGAAAAAGTTGCGCTGGTTTTAGGGAACGAACATAGAGGAGTTTCTGTAGAAGCTGCAGAAAAAGCAGATGAGAGATTTTACATCCCGATGAGGGGAATGATACAGAGTTTAAATGTTTCTGTTGCAACTGCGGTAACTTTATACGAAGCACAGCGGCAGAGAATGCAGAAAGGTATGTACGAAAATTCTGAACTGCCTGACGAACAAATAGAAAATATAATTGACGAATGGTGTAACAAATGATCCAGCACTTTAATAAAATTGATAAAGTTAAAGGTGAGTTAATTCTTCCTGGTGATAAATCCGTTTCACATAGATCGGTTATGTTTTCGTCCCTTGCAAAAGGTGAATCGGTAATTTATAATTTACTTGAGTCAGAAGATATTTTCTCCACAATAAATGCCTTTAGAAGCATGGGATGCGAGATTGAAAAGATAGATGATAAATACAAAGTAATCGGCAGAGGATTTAAGAATTTCTCAAAACCCAAATCAGTTTTGGACATGGGGAATTCCGGCACCACAACAAGATTGATTTCTGGAATTTTGGCTGTACAGAATTTTGAAACAAAACTTACCGGCGATGAATCACTCTCAAAACGACCTATGCTCAGGATTGCCGATCCGCTGAATTCTATGGGTGCAAATATTGAGACTTCCGAAGCCGGAACTTTACCTGTAATTATTAAACCAGTTGATAAATTAAAAGCAATCGAATATAAACTTCCTGTTGCAAGTGCACAAATAAAAAGTGCTGTGCTGCTTGCCGGATTACATCTTGAAGATAAAACCACGGTTTTTGAAACATTACCTTCGCGCAGCCACACTGAGAATATGCTTGATTTGCAAGTTGAGAAAACAGCAGACGGAAGAAAAATTTATGTGTCTAAAAATGATTATCCCGAGCCGCAGGAATATTCTGTCCCTTCGGATATTTCAACTGCAGCATTCTTCATTGTTTTGACACTTATTTTGAAAAACTCTGAAGTGAGAATCAAAAATGTTTTATTGAATGAGACCCGCACGGGTTTGCTCACTGTGCTAAAAGAAATGGGCGCAAATATTGAAATTGATAACCCAATTAAAATAAACAACGAGTTGCGTTCTGATATTATTGTTAGGAGCAGCGAATTAAAGAATATCGAAATCAAAAAAGAAATTATCCCCAACATAATTGATGAAATACCAATCCTCACAATAGCCGGACTTTTTGCCGATGGCGATTTTGTAATTAATAATGCAAAAGAACTCCGAACAAAAGAATCGGACAGAATTGTATCCGTATGCACTAACCTAAAACTGCTCGGACTCGACATTGAAGAATACGAAGACGGCTATAAAGTCTCAGGTGAAATCAAAAACAAAAACGCCGCATTCGAAAGCTACCACGACCACCGCATAGCAATGGCATTCTCCATTTTCTCGTTATTAAATAAAGAAGGTGGAAGCGTGAACGGCTTTGAAACTGTTAATATTTCTAATCCAAAATTTTTGGAACAACTTAAATCTATCTCAATTTGGAACTCATAACTGCGAAAAAACTACAATATAGATTATTAATTACCCATAATAATTTACAACATTTAGTCTCTCATTTCGTCTATAATAATTATTGTCAACTAAAGTTAAGCCGGGGTTATAAGTGAAATCTTACAAACATCATTTCAAATTTCTTTTCTTATTAATTGTCTTAATACCAAATTTAGTTTTCTGTCAGAGCAGGCGCGACAAATACAGCAGCCTGAGAAAATTATGGATGTAGTTGGAGTAAAACCGGGAATGGTAATCGGTGAAGCAGGAGCAGGTGACGGTTATTTCACTTTTCATATGTCGAAAAGAGTAGGTGAAAAAGGCTTAATTTACGCGAATGATATTGACGAAAGCGAACTTGACAAATTGAGAGAAGAAGCTGAAGATAAAAAATTTAAGAATATTGAAATCATCGTCGGTGAAGAAAAAGATCCGCTTTTTCCCAAAGATAAAAGCTTGGATATGATAATTATGGTATTGGTTTTTCACCATCTTGATGACCACGTGACATTTTTTAAGAATTTAATCCCAAGTTTAAAACCCGGTGCGCCGGTTGTTATTGTTGACCGTAATCCCGATAAATACGGTGAAAACTACAGCCATTTTTATAAGAAAGAAAAAACCCTTAGATACATGGAAGAGACTGATTTTGAGCTGATAAAAATAGAAACTTTTTTGGAAAGGGATGATATTTTTATTTACCGTCTTCCAGATAAATCTATATGAAAGATGGCGTAGTTCCGAAGAATAATTCTCTTCAAAGAAAAATAAGCTTTACCACCGCAACATCAATTGTAATAGCAAATATGATTGGTGCAGGGATTTTTACAACCTCCGGCATTATGGCTTCAAATTTGCCAAGCTCGGGCTGGGTAATTTTATGCTGGCTCTTTGGCGGGATACTATCAATTACAGGTGCGCTAAGCTACTCAGAACTATCAACCCGAATGCCTGCTGACGGAGGGGAATATATTTACTTAAGGATTCTTTATCATCCGATAGCCGGTTTTTTAACAGGATGGACAAGCTTTATTGTCGGCTTTTCCGTGCCTGTAGCAGCGTCAGCAATTGGTTTTTCTTCCTATCTATTGGGCGGATTTGATTCAGAACTAATTATAAAACTGAGCGCTGTTACCATCATAATTGTTTTCACAGTGATTCATTATATGGGAATTCGGTTCGGATCAAAAGTCCAAAACGGATTGACTCTCTTGAAGATTATTCTCGTTTTGGGTTTAGCTTTTGCCGGACTCTTTTTCGGCAATGGAGATTTGAGTTATATTCAATTTAGTTTCAATGGATCATTCGAAGGAATTGCAATCGGCACAGCAATGATGCTCACAATGTTTTCCTACAGCGGCTGGAACGCAAGTTCTTATATCGCCGGAGAAATTGAAAACCCTCGTAAGAATCTCCCGGCTTCTTTATTAACCGGGACAATAGTTGTAATGCTCATTTATCTTGGGCTGAATTTTTTTATGTTTTATGCTGTGCCTTTCGAAGAGTTAAAAGGAATAGTAACTGTTACTGAGACAGCCTCAATTTATTCATTCGGTCAATGGATGGGCGAGGCATTTGGCATTTTAATAAGCTTAGCACTGCTTTCGTCATTGAGTGCGTATATAATTATTGGGCCTAGAGTTTATTATGCAATGTCTAAAGAGGGACATTTCTTTAAATTTGCTTCAAGTGTTCACCCAAAATATAAAGTGCCGGGCAAATCAATTATTATTCAAGGGACAATTGCTGTTTTGATGATTGCAATCGGCTCGTTTGAACAGTTGCTTGTCTATCTTGGTTTTGCTTTGAGCATTTTTCCTTTGCTCGCTGTGGCTGGAATTTTTATAGCAAGAAAAAGAAGAATAGGCGAAGAGTCGGCAGTGAAAGTCTGGGGCTATCCATTCGTACCGGTTTTCTTTTTGGTTTGCAGTTTTTTATTAATGATTGTCGCTTTTATTAACCGTCCTTTTGAATCATCACTAGCAATTACCACAGTTCTATTGGGGATTCCTTGTTATTATTTATGGATTAGGTCTAATCGATAATATTTTGATCAATTGATTATCCGAAGATTTATCTTTATTATAAATTAATAATTATTTCAAAAGACTATGAGTTCCTTTTCTTGTCAATATATTGATTCTAAAGAAGATTGCTGTATGCGTCTAAAAGTGGATTGTGTGCCAGGCAGACCAGGTTGTGTTCTTTACGGCAAAGTTGAATTTGCTGTTTCTGCAAAACAAAGAATCGAAAAAAAGTTAAATGATCAACATAACTCGTTTAAAGAAAAATATCGAAAAAATATAAAAGACTCATCGAAGCGCTGAATACTACAATTCAATAACCTGATGCTCAAACTTATCTATCTCAATTTTATAAAAGATTTCATCAAGAATTTGTTTACCGTATTTGTTTACGAAGTAAATATAATTTAATTCTCTTTCCTGCAGATTTTCGTTCGGATAAAATGATAATCTCGCCTTAGCAACTTGTCGTAACAAAGTGTCATGCACTCTTTCATGAGCTTTAACAGATTTACCTTTCAACTGATCGAGTGATTGCATAATTCTTTGTTCTGTTTTATCCGATACATCTGCTAAAGTTTTATCAACGTTTATTAACTTCCTTGAAAGCTCCTTTAATATTTGAGATATATTTTCAAGCGAGCTACTGAATAATTCGTCCAGATTTGTGTCGCTAATTTTCCGTATAACTTTGGAATTAAGCTCAGATGCATCAGAAAATAAATCGATATATGTAAAATTTTGTTTTTCAATTAATGATGACACATTCTTTTCAGATAGAGATACTGAAGCTCTGGGGTAAATAATCGGCTGCTTAATATTAAAAAATTCATAAAGGGGAATAACTTGCGCAAAGTAACTTACCTCACTTGGTCCAGCAATATAAAAGGCTGTAGATAATAAATAATCCTGACAGATGGGTCTCAACAAAACATTACCGCTGAATTTTTCAGGGGAAATATAAAGCAGTTCAAGAATTTCATCTTTGGTAAATGATTTTCTTCTGCCTCTTAATTTGTAATTCTCTTCATTTGGTTCAATTAAGTATCTACCGTTTTCGTCAGACAAAAATATATTAATCGGTTTAACTTTTACCTGTGCATGATAAAGCTCTTCAAGTTCGGCGCTTATCTCAACTACTTTGTCTGTGTGGTCACCATAATTTTCAAGTTCCTTTTGATAAATATGAATAAGCTGTTTTTTTACATCTACGTTTAGCGGATTAAAAATGATCAAGCCGTATTTATCAAAAATAGAAAACAATAAAGAACAGAACGCAGACGAAAATGACTCGCCGCTTTTGTAAAAAGATTTTAACTCATTGATTAACTCTTCAGTGAATTCAGTTTCGCGAAGATTGTTTTTAACGTCGTCAATTACTTTATCAATGTCTTCTGCAAAGATTAAATTACCTACGCTTTCTTTCCTATCTTCATCATCTTTTTTTTCAAGATAGCCGATGTTCGCTAAAAGGTTTTCTTTGTTGATAATATTTAAGCTACGGATTTCATTAAAATCGTGATCATCACCTTCAAGCCAGAACACGGGAACAAAATTATAATCAGCATATTCATTGTTTAGTTCTTCGGCTAATTTAATTGCCGAAATAGTTTTGTAAAAAGTGTAAAGTGGTCCTCCTAATAGTCCAAGCTGCTGTCCGGTCACTATTGAAAAAGTTTTGCCGGATTTAAGCGATTCAATGTTTGCACTTGTTTTGGATGAAATATTTTTACCCTCATATTGAGACTTTATAATCTCAACTAGAATTGATTTATCGAGCTTATTGGATTCCGAAAGCTCTTCAAAGAAAGATGTATAGTTTGACTTATCTCTGAAATTTCTTCCGAAAAATTTTTCAACATTTTTGAATTCATAAAGATAGTCTAAAAATAAATTTTGGTTTCCAGGTATATCGGAAAAATTTATAAACATTCTCACCCCAATTGGTATTTGTATGTGATATTAGCAGCCTCGATTAAAAAAAAAATAAATCACACTAAGCGCGCC
>CAJHYN010000636.1_pt1 | contig 44286 bp, 36 predicted proteins | sample 9198641 | NCBI WGS metagenome assembly CAJHYN01 (sample SAMEA7708370, study PRJEB35096) | sediment metagenome | biome: marine neritic benthic zone biome [ENVO:01000025]; feature: sediment [ENVO:00002007]; material: shallow marine sediment [ENVO:03000034] sea grass bed [ENVO_01000059] ... | reverse complement strand
AAAGGTGTTACAGTTGTTGCAACCGGTGATATTGCTCATCCCGGCTGGTTGCAGGAAATGAAGGACAAACTTGAACCTGCAGAATATGGACTGTTTAAACTCAAGAACGAATATGAAAACAAAATTAAGGAAGAAGTCCCTAAAGCGTGCCAAGGAACGGTACGCTTTTTAATCGGCGGAGAGATTAGCAACATTTATAAAAAGAATGACAAGGTTAGGAAAATCCACAATGTTGTTTTTACCCCAAGCTTTGAAGCTACAGAAAAGCTTCAAGCCGAACTTGAAAAAATAGGTAACATTCGTTCCGACGGAAGACCCATACTTGGCTTAGATGCTCGCGATTTACTTGAAATAGTTCTTGAAACTGATCCGCAATCATATTTAATTCCTGCACACATTTGGACACCATGGTTCTCGCTTCTTGGCTCCAAATCAGGGTTTGATTCAGTGGAGGAATGCTTTGCCGATTTAACGGATCATATCTTTGCACTAGAGACAGGACTTTCATCTGACCCTCCAATGAACTGGCGGTTATCGCAATTGGATAAATACACCCTTGTTTCAAACTCGGATGCACACTCTCCCCAAAAGCTTGCCCGGGAAGCAAATGTATTCAATACCGAAATGTCATACAGCTCATTGTTTGATGCACTAAAAACCGGTGACAAAGAAAAGTTTTGGGGAACGATTGAATTCTTTCCGGAAGAAGGAAAATATCACTATGACGGTCACCGTAAGTGCGGTGTTCGATGGGATCCTAAGACTACCTTAGAACATAATTGCATTTGCACTGCTTGTGGAAAGCCCGTAACTGTTGGGGTTTCCCATAGGGTAGAGACTCTTGCAGATAGAAATGACGGCAAAAAAGAGAAAGCACATAATTTCAAAAGCCTTGTGCCTCTGCCTGAAATTCTCAGTGAAGTCTTCCAGGTGGGAGTTGGTGCTAAAAAAGTAAAAGAAAACTATGATTTTCTCTTAAACAAACTTGGCTCGGAGTTATCTATACTTCAAGACATCCCGGTTGAGGATATCCAAAATACTGGCGGCGAGCTATTGGCTGAAGGCATCAGAAGAATGAGGGAGGGTCAGTTAATTTTAGAAGGCGGTTACGATGGTGAATACGGAGTTGTAAAACTTTTTGACGATAATGATAGAGTGAAATTTTCAAGCCAGTTTGGGATGTTCGGTGGTTCAGTTAAAAGAAAGACTAAGACTACAACTAAGAATAAGACAAAGATAAATATTGTTAAAGAGCCTCTGCAAAAAGTCGGATACAATGAAAGTAAATCAAATGCTGATAATGAGAATGAAGCAAAAGATAATAATATTTTATACGGATTGAACGAACAACAAAAAGAAGCTGTGCTTTGCATTGGTCATCCTTTAGTGATTGTTGCCGGGCCGGGAACAGGAAAGACAAGAACATTAACTCACCGTATAGCTTATTTAATTTCAGAGAAAAGTATTCAACCGGAAAATGTTTTGGCAATAACTTTCACTAACAAAGCTGCCGAAGAAATGCAGAACCGTTTAACAAAATTATTGAACAAAGATACAGTCAATAAAATAACAGTTAAAACATTTCACGCATTTTGCGCAACGATGTTAAGAGAAGAAGCTGAAAAAATTGGGTTTAATACTACCTTTACAATTTGCAGTGAAGACGATAGAAAAGCTTTATTAAAAAAATGTCAACCAAAATTAGCAGATAAAAAGGTTAATCAATATCTTGAAAGAATTTCATCTGCTAAGAATCAACTATTATCACCTGAAGCAAATGAGTTAATAGATGAACAGGATTTTATAAATCTTTATAAAAGCTACAAAGCAATACTTCGAAAAAATCATATGCTCGATTTTGATGATTTGATTTTTCACACTGTAAAACTTTTTGAAATAAATGCAGAGGTTCTTTATAAATACCAAAATAGATTTAAATGGATTTCTGTTGATGAATACCAGGATATGAACTTTGCTCAATACCGATTACTGAAATTGATAACAACTAAAGCTAATAACCTTTGTGTAATTGGCGATCCTGACCAAGCTATTTACGGGTTCCGAGGTGCCAAGCGTGAATACTTTTTAAGATTTCAAGAAGATTTCTCCAATGCACAAACCAAAAGCTTAACTCAAAATTACAGGTCAACTCAGTTTATATTAGATGCCTCATCACAAGTTATTACAAAAGGTACTAACAGAAAAGATATTGAAATCTGGTCTGATGTTGTTAGTAAAACCAAACTTCAAATTTATCAGGCGCCAACATACAAAGCCGAAGCTGAATATGTTGTTCATCAAATCGAAAGAATGATCGGCGGAACTAGTTACTTTTCTTTGGATTCAGGTAGAGTTGAAGATGAAGATCAAAAGGAAAGATCGTTTTCAGACTTTGCAGTGCTTTACAGGTTTGGTGCTCTAAGTCACCCTCTTATTGAAGCTTTTAAACGTTCTGGTATTCCTTATCAGACAGCAGGCGATACTTCTTTTTACGAAAGCAAAGAAATAAAGGAAATGCTTTCATATTTGTGGTTTATTTTTAATCCTGAATCAAATTTATATAGAGAAAAGATAAACAGCAGAATTCTTCCTTTACTAGAAGAGCTGAGATGGTCATTTGAAACAAAACAAGTTGCCGAGTTAATCGCAGGCATACAGAAATTTCTAACCGCTAATTCATTGATTAATGAAAAGCAAAATGAACTCATTCATAAACTTACTTTAAAAGCCAAACCGTTTGAAAAACGTCTAAAAGATTTTCTAGAAACAACAACACTGCAAAAAGAAACTGATGAATACAACCACCGCGCAGACAGAGTTACACTCATGACTTTACATGCTTCTAAAGGACTTGAATTTCCTGTTGTATTTATTATCGGTTGTGAAGAAAATTTAATTCCCTATAAAAGAGAAAATAAACCGTTTGATCTCGAGGAGGAAAGGCGCCTTTTTTATGTCGGTATGACCCGCGCGCAGGAAAAACTGGTGTTAACTCATACCAAATGGCGATTACTTTTTGGTGAAACCCAAAACAACTCTCCTTCTTCTTTTTTAAACGACATAGAAACAGCGATAAAAGAATTAAAGAAAGCTGATCTTAAAAAGAAAAGAAAGAGAAAGAAAGAAGAAGACACCGGGCAGTTAGGATTATTTTAGTAGTAGAATACTTCTAGAAGATTTCAATGTGCCATTGGACAAGCCGCGCCAAAAGCGGACAAGTTTATTAAGATAAAATAATCTTCTAATTTTTCAGAAGTTTCTAATTCAAATTATCTAACTTTTTTCAGTTTTGTTTCTGCAGGAGTAACTGAAATTCGATAAGCTATTTTTGTCGACGACTGAGAACATCCAGCTACACCGCCACTTTCTTCGACACCTACTCCTTCCATTAATGTTCTGGTTGAAGTAGTGTTGATTAAGCTATAAGTACCAGAGGCAGTACTTTTTAATTCCGAAGGGATATCAAAACCAACAAATGTTCCGCCTCCTCCTCCAAGCGAGTTTTCCTTTTTGTAATATGATTGAGCCATACCTGCTAGATTGTTCAGCTCTAAAATCACTTCATCCCTATTGCTCTGAACGGCCTGTGCCTCAAAATATTCCAAGCCTATGACTAACGCTAAACCCACTAATACTATTCCAAGTACAATTAAAAGCAATTGTTGACTTCCCATTATATACACTCAATTTGAATAATAATCATATAAACAGTTTTGTAATTTTTTCGGAAAGTTTCAAGCAGTTTTTATTCCCTTTAGTCTAATATTTTAAGGAGCACAAAAAAGTTCGTATGAGTTCTATACAGGATAAAGTATTAAGAAAAAAGAGTATATTACACGTAATCAAAAACCATAAGCCGATCTAATTTGATCGGCTTGTTAATTTATAACATTTATTATTTCCTAAGCTTTTTCTTAGCTTATCTTTGCTTCCATATTTTTTTTCATTGCAACAGAAACAGGAACTGAGTTAGTTACCATATCGAAAACCGGTGAACGCTGCTGAGCAATTTCAACTAATTCTTCCAGTTGTTCTTCAGTGGCATCTCCTGTAACTTTATATACAACGTGGATGTTATCATACCCGTTTCGTATATTTTCATCAAGTCCGAGAAACCCGTGAAGATCTAAATCACCTTCAAAATCAGCTTCAACACTGTCGATATTTATACCTCTTGCAGCAGCATGATAAACAAGTGATGTTGTTATGCAGCCTGCTAAAGCCGTTAAAAGATATTCAACGGGATTAGCCCCTTTATTTTCACCCAAAAGTACCGGTGGTTCATCTTTATCAAAAACAAAAGGCTTTGTTCTTTTATGAGTTTCACATGCTCCATAAAACTCGTTTATTGTTGTACGGTTATGTCCTCCGTTTTTCCATTCATTATTTGCCTGGAATTTGAATTTTGCGATTTTGGGTGTTTCCTTAATCGCATCTATAGTTCCGAATAAATCATCTAAATTTACTCCGTTAAGATTTCTTGGTTTCTCCATTTTAGAACCTCCTTTATTTGTGATTGATTGTTAAATAATAGTAAATGTGAATTCGTTATAGAAAAAACATTATTTATGCCAGGCAGCTAGGGACAGTGTAATGTTATAAAGCTCAATAGCTTACGATGAATAATAGATTTTAGGTCAAGTCACGAAATTTCGTTTATAACGAAATCTCGTGACTAAATATGGCGAGTTTTCGTAAATATAAAAGTTTGGAACACCTATTTAGGTTTTTCAATTCCGAGTGCTTTTATTCTTGAACTGAGGGTTGTTGGAGGCACTTCAAGTAATTCTGCGGCACCGTTCTTACCGGATACACGCCACCCGGTTTTCTCTAGTGCAGAGACAATGTTATTTTTTTCTATTAACAGCATCTCACTTTGGGTTTTTATTTTCTTGGATTCGAGCTCAACAATTTTAATATTATTTTCATTATCCGAACGTGAGACTTCAGGCAAAGCTATTTTCAAATTCAATAACCCGTTTGTTGAAGTAATCACAGCGCGTTCAATAACATTTTGCAACTCACGAACATTGCCGGGCCAATTATAAGATTTAATTCTATAAATAAATTCCGGGGAGAACGGCTTTAATTTTATACCCAAATTATGAGCGAATTTGTATGCAAACTTTTCGGCAAGAAGTAGAATGTCATCTTCCCTTTCTCTTAAAGGAGGAACATTTACAGGGAACACATTTAACCTATAAAAAAGGTCCTCGCGGAAATTGCCCTGCTTTACTTCTTTCCCCAAATCTCTATTTGTTGCTGCAATTACTCTTACATCAACTTTAACTGTTTTAGAACTCCCGACAGGTTCAAATTCTTTTTCTTGTAAAATCCTTAACAATTTTGTCTGAAGCCGTACAGGAAGCTCACCTACTTCATCTAAAAAAATTGTTCCTTCATCTGCTAGCTTAAATCTGCCTTCACGTTTTTTTGTTGCTCCGGTAAAAGCACCTTGTTCATGCCCGAACAATTCACTTTCAATCAAATCTGAAGGTATAGCTGCACAGTTTATCTTGATAAGAGGTTTTCCTTTTCGATTACTTACGTTATGAATAGCCCTGGCAATCAGTTCTTTACCTGTCCCGGTTTCACCCAAAATTAAAACTGTTGTATCTGTTGCAGCAACACGTTCTACATCCTTCAACGTTCTTAAAAGAGCATTACTATTGCCGATTATCTCATCAAAATTATGCAGCTCTTTTATTTCTTCTTTTAGGTATTCGGCTTCTTCGGTTAAGCTATGAATTTTTTCTTCGGCTTTAAGCCTATCATTTATATTTCTTAAAATGAGTATATAAAAAGTTTGCCGGTTCATTATATAACGCGATAAGCTTGCTTCCGCTATAAACTCATTTCCTTTATTGCATCTTGCATTTAAGCCTCCCGGGATCCATAAATGTTTTTGTTTTTCCGGTTTGTTATTAAGTTCATTAATAAGATTTCGAAATTTTCCTTCTGCTTCGTTAGTCAGAAATAAACTGAATTTTTGTTCGAGTAGTTTACCTGTCTCACATTTAAATACCTTTTCTGCAGCAGGGTTAACCATTGTAACGTTAAGCTCATCGTCCAACTCAATTACTGCATCCATAGCACAGTCAATTAAACTGCTGAGTTTTAATTCTCTATCTTTTACTTTCTGAACTGCCCTGAGCCTTCTCATTTCAGCTGCTGCCCGTCCGGCAAAGATGTCAAAGATTGACATTATTCTTGGGTCTTCAGGCATTTTACGTGTGTCTAATACTGCCAAATGGCCAAGGATTGTTCCGTCAGTATCAAGAAGAGGAGTACCCAAATAACTTACCGCATTCAGTTTAGGTAAGTCGGGATCGTTAGGAAAAATTTCAATAACATTTTCGGGAATGTGTATGCATTTTAGCTGTTCAATTACAGGCTCACAAGGTGTTCCTTCAATTAAATATTTATAGCCCTCAACATGTTTACCGTTTAGCCAGAATGCAAGCGAATTTAAACTTTTATTCTTTGGCAGGTACTCGGTAACCCAGGCTCCGGATATATTTAGAGACTTACTAAGATTTTCAACCAGTGCTTCAAAAAATTTTTCGCCAGTTTCTTTTACAGTCCCCTCTAAGATATTCCGAAGCACCTTATCTTCGTTCAGCTCTTCTATCAAGTATTTATTTGAATCGGACATTTCGTGTTTTTCTTAAATATAAATTTGCATGCGATTAATAGCAAGAACGATTTTTTTTGAGAATCTTGAATTAAGAAGAATGGAAAGAAGATGCATCAGATTTTTGATACTATATCAATATTTTGATAACATAAATTATTTTTTCCTCAGGCGGATTAATTGTTCAAATTTAATTTGGCAGCAAAATCGTTTGATAATAGCAATAAATAAAAGACTTTTAGTAGATGACAGATTTTAGTTCTTCAAATTCGCTCTTAAATTAATCTGGTATGCTTATTGAGTCCCGGTTAACTAAGTAATCACTATTATTCTATATCTAAATTGGTTTTCAGAAAGTAGTATCGAAGTCATGGACCACTGAAGGTGTCTCATAAGTGTCATTCTGTTCGCCGCGGCGAATTATTTCAGAATCTTTAATTGGGAAAACACTCTAAAATTGAGACTCTGAAACAAGTTCAGAGTGACAAATTTGAGTTTTGAGACACCTTCACCACTCCATGACGTGAAATGCAGAGTTTTCTTGTCAACGAATGCCTGTCCGCCGTACTTTGTACTAAGGAAGGCGGGGTCTTTGACAGTTCAGTTGAGGTGTTAGTTTTCCGAAAACCAATTGGGAATTATCGTATATAGTAGAATTTTCATCATTTAACATTCCGGGAGCAAAAAATGAAGAATCTTGTTATTGTTTTGTTAGTACTTTTACCTGGATCAATCTTCGCACAATTCATTTCTATAAAATCATTACCTCTTTCAACCGGTGACCAATTTATCATATTTCCGTCCCAAAATATGTCTATTGGAGGGGTAAATATCGGTTTGAACGATTCCCTAAGCGATCCCATAAATAATCCTGCTAATGGTTATAGATTGAATGACATAAGTGTATTTGCTCAGCCTACTTTTTATAATATTTCCGGCAATCTCGGAGGTGCCTGGACTTTACCAGCTACTTTATATTTGGGAAATCAAAATTACTTTGGTGTAGCCTCTTTTGCTTTACAGCAACTTGAAGGAGCAAACATTAACGACAATAACTTTTGGTTTGGAAGAAGAACAACTAAGCCTGTAGAAAGGAATGTTTATAACAAATATCTATTTTTCAGTTTGGGTAAAGAATTATCAAATAGAAATTGGTCGGTAGGAGGAAGCTTTTACTGGGCAGATTTAAACTCTATCGGAGGTGTCGATTTACTTTACAGAAACAGCATTGAGATATTACAGGACGGAAGCCTTCTCGAATTCCGCGGAGGATTAATGTATAACAACGACCTTACCAAATTTGAAGCTCTAGTTTTATTTAACAGGTTTAAGGTTGAGCACAATGTAAAATATCTTGATATTTTTTGGGATGCACTTAGAGCATTTGCCGAAAACAATTTCCGTACTGAAAAAAACATAGATCATACAAATACGTGGGGTGTTCATTTAGCTTATAAAGAAAAAGTTGTAAATTCTAATCTTACTATTGGTGCTATTGCAACTATTAACTTGAAAACACATCCTAAAATTCCGAATTATGAGATAATGAATATCCCGCGTGATCCAGGTGATTCCTGGGCTTTTAACTTTGGTGCCGGTATTGGAACTGAAAATGAGAAAATACGTTTTGGTTTGGATTTAACCTACGAGCCCATCTGGGCAAATACATGGGCTGAAGCAGAAGAAGTAATCGACATCGGTAATGGTGAAAAGATTCTACCGGGACAAAAGACCGTAGAAAATGATTTCACTTTCAGCAATATTATTGGTCGTATCGGAGTGAATAATAAATTTGATGCAATTGATGTAGGTATTGGTTTGGAAATATACAACCGTTCTTATGACCTGGATCAATTTGATTATGTAAGCAAGAATGACCGCAGCCAGGAAGAAGATTGGACTGAAGTAACATTTACCTGGGGAATTGGATTTCGTTTTAAACATTTCAATATTATGTATAACGGCCATGTTGTTTCCGGTGCAGGAATTCCCGGTGTGGCTGTAGGACCTTTAGGCGCTTTTGCTGGCAGGGAGTTAGCTTCCGATTTTATTGTTGCTCCTTCCGGCAGTTTGGAAGTAGAAGATGAAAAAACAATAATGCATCAATTTGTTATTCAGGTGCCCATAAGTGGTAAGTAATTGATCCCTAAAAAACACATTTATCCCCACCTCATTTTTAAAGAAGCAAGTAATTTTTGTAATTTGCTAGCTCATTATTATTAATTCATTCTTAAATTCCATGAGCAATCAGGATCACTTATTATGTTACAGTAATTGCGTATATAACTCAAGTTGACTGCTTTAGGGTCTATAACACTAAGGAAAAACATAAACAAGGAGAAACAAAAACGTTAAAAATATAAAGGCTACTGTGGTTGTTTCAGAAACATCAATGAGTGCTAAAAGAAATTTTGATTACAAAGTAATTCTTGTATACGTTTCACTACTAATTAGGAGATTTTATGAGTAAAGTAGTTTCAATAAGAATCAGCGATACTGTTAATAAAAAACTAAATGAGATTTCAAAAGAAACGGAGCGAGCTAAATCATTCCATATACAAAAGGCTTTGGAAACATATATTGAACAATATGCAGACCTGCAAATTGCTCGCGATAGACTGAATGATCCAAGAGATGAAGTCTTTACAAGCAAAGAAATGAGGAAGATGCTTGAATTATAATATAACTTTTAAGAAATCTGTGTAAAAGGATTTGTAACGTATTCCTAAAATGGAGGCAACAAAGATTCTCGATAAACTCAATGATGAACTTTCGCAAGATGCTGATAAATATCCTACACTTAAAGGAAAATTAAAGGGTTAAGAAAATTTAGGGTTAGCAACTACAGGATAATTTATGCAATTATAAATGAAGATGTGTTAGTGTTAAGAATTACTCATAGAAAAAAATCTTACAAATAAATTCCCTTAGGGTTTCAAAGACAAGTTTTATGCAATTTAACAGCACATTATTAACTCACTTTCAAATTCGATGAAAAGACGACACAACTTATACGGGCTATACCTCGACCATCTAAATGTAAAAAGGAAAACTGTTTCACTTGAAGCATTGGGTGAACTGCAGTCAGCTCAAATAATGAAATTTCCTTTTGAGAATATTTCAAAGTTACTTTTGTGGGAAAAAGGCAATACAAAAGAGCTGATTGATTTTAAAATCCATTTGAATAATTCAATTAGCTATAATTGTGGCGGAACATGCTATTCCAACAATTATTTTTTTTATAGGTTACTTGATTACTTAGGCTACGATGTTGCCATGCATGGTGCGGACATGGGAGTGCAATCTGATGTTCATATTGTTTTGATTGTGAAATTTAACGGCAAAAGATATCTATTGGATTCAGGCTATGGTGCACCCTTCTACAAACCTATTCCTCTTGATAAACAGAACCCAGTTGAAATTATTTGGAGCGTGTTTAAATACATTCTCACTAAAGAGAAAGACGGTAAACATAAAATAACTGTTTATAAAGATGGCAAAGATGTTCACCATTACATCATCAATCCAGAAGAAAGAAACATAAAGCATTTCGAAGAAGAAGTCTGCAACTCATTTAAAGATGAATCTGAATTTATGAAGCGGCTAAGGCTGATAAAATATTTCGATAATTACAGCATTGAGTTAAGTAATATGAAATACACTATTCATAAAGAAGGCAATTCGTCAACACATCAAATAAAAAGTGTTGATGAATTGGAAGAAGCAATCCACAGTAAATTTAAATTGCCAAATCTCCCTATTCGTAAAGCGTTTCAGGTACTTACCGAAAAGAAAAAGATAAACATGTTTGAGAATAGTACTATGAATTACTAAAATTTATTTACGAATATTCCTTCTCTTCAACAACCGGCTGAAATTTTTCGTATCTTTCATTTGAGACTCCTTTCTATTTTTTAATGGCTATAACAACTTAATATGTTCCTGAGTCTCTTTTTCTTAATAAAGGTTGAATATCCGTCATCTAATAAATTGATAATAATAATCATTGGTTCCTGTATAACCTAAAACAAGCTTAGATAAATGAAAGGTGCAAAACAAAAGAGGAGTAATAACAATTCCAATACAAAACTATCTCCTTCAAAAAAAAGAATATTTTGGTTTGTTTTAATTTTCCTCCCAGTATTATTTTTTATAGTGCTTGAGAGCGGATTACGTATTTTTAATTATAATGGGGATTTAAACCTTTTCATAGAAGGACCTGCTGGCTATGAAAATTATTTACGATGTAATCCTAATGCCGCTCGCCGGTACTTTGAAATTCAATCTGGCGTCCCAACACCGCCAAGGCAATTATTTCTGAAGACAAAACCTAAAAATGGGTACAGGATTTTTGTTTTAGGTGGTTCCTCTGCAGCTGGTTTTCCATATGGTAGTAATGTTTCCTTTCCCAATATTTTAGAGCGTGCTTTATCCAAAACCTTCCCAAACAAAAGGATAGAAGTTATTAACGTTGCGATGGCTGCTATTAACAGTTACTCGCTCCTGGATTTTACAGATGAAATTCTTGAACAATCACCTGATGCCCTGCTTATTTACGCTGGTCATAATGAATATTATGGCGCTCTTGGTGTAGGGTCTAAGCAATCGTTAGGGAATTACCAATGGCTTATTCATACATATCTTAAATTAAATTCTGTAAGAACTTTTTTGCTATTACGTGATTTTATTGGATGGATTAAAATCCAGTTTAGTAAATTATTCTATGGTGGAAGTAAAATTGATCCGTCTGCAACATTAATGGAAAAAATTGTAGCTGAGCAGATTATTCCATATGGCAGTCCGCTTTATGAAGCTGGGAAAGAACAGTTTGTGTATAATATGCATGAAATACTTAAAAAAGCAGCTTCTAAGAATGTCCCGGTCATTTTAAGTGAATTGGTCAGTAACATAAAAGATCAGAGGCCATTTATTTCGGTTAATGATAAAGAAGGAAATTCAGCAAGTTTAGTATATAAAAAGGGAAAACAATTACAAGCTAAAAGTGAATTTGAGAAAGCAAACAAGTATTATAAAGAGGCAAAGGATTTGGATGCCTTGCGTTTCCGTGCACCCGAAGAGTTTAATGATATTTTAAGAGATTTGTCAAGAAAATATAATCTTCAGATTGCAGCTACAGTTTCATACTTTGAAAAGGAATCTCCCAAGGGAATTATTGGTAACAATTTAATATTGGAACATCTGCATCCAAATAAAGAAGGTTATTATCTTTTAGCAAAAGCCTTTTATGAAACTATGAAAAACAATCATTTCATTAGCAAAATGTGGGAACGCGATTATATTGACCAAGAAAAAAATGAAGGAATAACTGAACTAGACAGTGTTTATGCCGCGCTTACTGTTAAACAATTAAAAGGAAGCTGGCCTTTTCAATCCCGGACGATACCAAACCGGTTTTTAAAAGATTATAAACCTAGTAATCAAACAGAGCAGATTGCATTCCAGATTTTAAAAGAAAACAAATTTCCTGAAGAAGGTCATATACTATTAGGTGAATTTTACGAAAAAAATGGAGATTTAGATAAAGCGTTTTCCGAGATTTATGCTTTTATTACATCAACTCCAACAGAAATTATATTTTATGAAAAAGCAGCCTTGATTCTTATGAAAAATGGAAAATATAAAAAGGCTGAAGAATTGTTATTACGATCTTTAACGTATAAAGAGAATTGTTTTGCTTATAAATGGATTGGACAGATAGCATTATTAAATAAAAACTTTACTAAAGCTATTGAATTTTTTAAGAAAGCTGATATGGAGGATGCTCAGACTGTTTTCTTTTTGAGCAGTGCCTATTATTTTAATAATCAATTGAAAAAGGGCGATGAATATAATTTGTTATTGCAAAGCTTGACTTCAAAAACCGAATATATTTCTTATCTCGCCAAATTACGACAGACAAGACAGAGTAAGTAAGAATCAATATATAACAGTAATTACCATAACAAAATTCATCTTACCGTATTTTAATTTTATGATTATGTAGGTGAATCTTTTACACAAAAGTTGGGCGTATTAGAACAAGAAGTTATTATCTATTTCAACATTATCCTTCAAAAGATAATCTTTTGAAGGTCATTCAACATAATTCATGAATATCTTTCAATTTTACAACCAAACATGCGGCATCTAAATCTTGATCATCAACTTTTGATGCTGAATAAATTTCAAATCCGTTTTTCTTCAATAATTCTTCAAGTTCGTCAGAATCGTATAATTGAAAATCATATTTAACAAATTCGTACTGCTGTAATTTATCTTTTGACCTGAAACCAATTGCAAAATAACCGTCTTTCTTTAAAACTCTTTTAATTTCGCTTAATACAAATTCTGGCGTTTTCCAAAAGTACACTGTGTTGATTGTACAAATCTTATCAAAGAAACTATCGCTATAAGGTATACTTTCGATTGCACCTAATTTAATTTCGACAACACCTTTTTCAATTAGTTCTTTATTGAACTTTGTTGCCTCTTCTACCATTAATTCAGAATAGTCAATTCCGAATACTTTCTTTTGATCGTTTATAAGTAATTGTTTTAAAAGAGCACCGTTTCCAAAACCGATTTCCAAAATTGTATCGCCATCCAGTTTATTGAATTCTTTATATACCACTTCAGTCAAAAACCTATTGTCCTTACTTAATTCAGCACCAACAAATTTACCGTTTTCACCTGAGGGTTTTCTTAATTGTTTTGCTATCTCTTTAGCATCCATAAATTATATTTTCCAGATTAATAACTGAATTCTAAAATGAAATTAACTAAAAAGATGACAGTAAGTAAAAATGGTGATTAAAATTTCTATTTAACGACATTATCAGAAATTTGATACTTTATCAGGAATCCTATAATAGTTTTTTTGCTTGACATCTCTCTGAAAATAACAATTCAGGAGAACATATGAATAAACTACATTTTCTGGGCAAATTTTCAACATTAAAACAATCTTTTCAAATTTTTACACTGGTATAGTAATTGAATATTTCAATAAGAAATGTTTCTCTCAAAAAAGGTGGAATCATGATAAAGAGTTTTTCATTTATTTTTTTTGTTATTTTATCTACGTTCTTACTCCTTCTAGCAATAACATTTACACAATGTAGTCCCGGATTAACACAGCCCGAAGACACGCAAATAAGAGAGTTGAATAAATCTGAAGAACAGATTGTTTCTTCTTCTGTCCAATTTGGCTTTAACCTGATTAAAGAAATTAATAAAACCCAAAAGGACAAAAATATTTTCGTTTCTCCGCTTAGTGTTTCAACAGCATTCGGAATGCTTTTGAATGGAGCAAACAGCGAAACCTACGATGAAATTAAGACAGTGCTAGGTTTGTCAGGATTGAGCCCTGAAGAAATCAATAGCTCATACCAAAGTTTATTCAAATTATTAACCGAAATCGACGACGAGGTAATATTCAAATCATCTAACTCAATCTGGTATAGAAACGGGTTTAAGGTTGAGGACAACTTTATAAACGTAAACAAAAAATATTTTGATACCGTTGTTAGGGGAGCTGATTTTGGGGATCCCGGCACACCAGACATAATAAACAACTGGGTGAAGGAATCAACCAATTCTAAGATTGAAGAAATTATTGAATCAATAGATTACAATGTAGTTATGTACCTCATAAATGCAATCTACTTTAATGGAACATGGAAATACCAATTTGAGGAGAGTAATACTTCGGATGAAGTTTTTTCCGTCCCTGGAAAAGGTGAAGTTACATGCAAAATGATGAAACAAACAAATAAATTTAGCTACCTCCAAACTACAGAGTACCAGGCTGTTGATCTCGATTACGGAAATGGCTCATATAAAATGCTTGTTTTATTACCCGGGATCAACAGCTCAAGCGAGAAACTTCTGCAAAGCATGACTGGTGACAATTTGGTAAATATAACACAAAACATGATAGTAAAAGAAGGGACTTTGATGCTTCCGAAATTTAAGATGGAATATGAAATAGCGTTAAACGATATTCTTGCTAATATGGGAATGCCTGCGGTGTTCGATCCGTTAAAAGCCGATCTTAGTAATATAAATAAAGATGCTAATTTATTTGTTAGTGAAGCCAAGCATAAAGCATTTGTCGAAGTAAACGAAGAGGGTACAGAGGCAGCAGCAGTAACTTCTGTCGAGGTCAGTTTAACTTCGGTTCCTACAGGATTTTTCATGAAGGTTGATAGACCGTTTGTTTTTGTTATTTATGAAAGCAATTCCAACTCAATTCTTTTTATAGGCAAAATTGTTAATCCGACTGAGGATTAGTTAGCAAGTACAATTATGAAAAAAATAATAGTTGATCTTCTATTTGTTGTCATTTTTATAATCAGTATAGCTTTATTATCCTCTTGCAATAATATCGCAGAACCTCAAGAGAGTCAAAGATTGATTATCGAAAATGGATTTTATAAGAAAGTAGAAACAAAAAATCCCTATGAAATTATATATGCAATTGAATTTACATATTACTTGAGAGATGGAAATTGTAATTGGGGTGGTTATTATATTAAAATGGATTCTCTTTCGTGGATAATCGATTTATATAAAATGCAAACAATGGAATCCCCAAAAAAGTATCAATGGCTAGATACATTTAAGGTTTATGATATTTTAAAAACAAATCCCGTTGTAAAAATGCAAGGATATCGTATTAGCGGTTCAAAGACATATGATGAGTTATATGCAGAATATATTTTGCAACCAAAGTGAAAAAGTATTTTTTAACTCTAAAAAAAAGTAAATGGCTAAATATGAAAGCAATTATGCTTATACAAGTCGCTATTATCCTTGTCTTTTTACAATTCGGTTGTATAGACAATTCAACGGAACCGGAAAAAACATTAGATGATGATACCTCCGGTGTAATTGTAAGAAAACCAAACATTTATATTTATCCAACGGAAGAAGTAAAACTTAATGTTAAAATTAATTTTCCATCGGGCGGAAAAGTTATTGAATCCATTCCCCAATATGACCGAGTGTGGGAAGTAACAGTAGATACAAACGGTGTAATAAACGGGGAATACGGCTATCTCTATTACGAATGTGATGTTCCGGACTTAAACCAAAAAGAGCGGGGATGGCTAATAGATAAAGACAGTTTAGAAACTTTTTTTAATAACAATATGAAGTTTCAGGGATTTAGCAAAACCGAGATTCAAGATTTTATTGACTATTGGATACCGCTATTAAAAGATTATGATTATTATGAAATATATCCTCAGTATGGGACTGTCATAGCAAAGATGGTAACAATTGAGTTTTCGGAAACACCGACCCATTTTTTCAGATTATTCTATTTCATTAAAGGAAGGTCTGATAAAAATTTTGAATTGTCAAAGCCTGATATCGAATATGCGAATAGAAAAGATTTTTTTGCTCTAGAGTGGGGAGTCATATTAAAGTGAGTTTTATAAAAAATTTTTTTATTAAATATTCTGGAGATGTTTTTTATGAAATATTTAGCAATAATTTTTCTTAGCCTTGCCTTGCTAATTAGATGTGACGACGACTCCGATATACTTTCAGCGAATGATGAACTGAGTTATAGAACCATCGCATATAACAGTTTATCGAAAGAAGATAAGGAATCTATCATATCCAATTGGGAAAAGGCTACAGTTGTTCAAGGATTTTATCAAAAGAATGGCGATGCAGATATTTTTGTTATTGATTCTGAATCTTCTTTGTATTTTTTCTTAGAAGACTCAACAGCAAAATTAAATGATGGTCAAAGACTTGTGTTGGTAACTTTTCACACGAAGGATGACCCATTAATAGGCCCTATTACTATTATCCTTAACCCAAATACAAAGAAAGCAATAGGAAGCTTGCTGCGTTTGTAAAAATCTTATTTATTGATTGGCCGTCAAATATGTCAAAATCTATTGTCTATTTGACAAAGAATTAAGAGGTTATTCAATTATGAATAAACTGAAAATGCTGATAATCTTAATATCATCTCTTGTTATCTTCGGATGCGACACTGTAGATTACAATAGCAATGAAATTGGCATCACCCTACTAACCAAAGAGTGGATTCATTCGCGTGAAGAAGAAAAAGATTCTATCAAAATTTTTAGGCCTAAGGATTATAGAAATTTTCTTCCGTCACGGTACAGACAAGAATATCATTATAAAGAAAACGGTGAGTGCAGTTTTTTAGTACTGGAACCTGCAGACAGACACTATTTTGAAAAAGGCTTTTGGTTTTATGAAAATGATAATAGGCTGCTTACAATAACAGACAGCACTAAAAATGTAATAGAAGTTTTTGAGATAAAATCACTTACAGAAAATTTGTTGAAATTTGATATAGTAGAAAGTTATCCATAGCAATAAGGTGAAACTCAAAATTAGAATTAAGGTTAAAATGAAAATAGAACACATCTCAATAATTTTTTTAATGTTTATTTCCAGTTGCGGGATAAATGATCCAGAAGAAAAAGCTTGGGGTTACTTTCCACTGAGTGTTGGTAATGAGTGGAATTATAAAATTCAGAATAATCCTGAGTCAGATTATGTCTCAACATGGAGAGTAAATAGCATTACCAAAATTTCAGGTAAAGAGTATTTTGAAATAATTAAAGAGAATAATTTGAATAGTTATAAGGATACGAGTTATTTTAGAATAGACGGTTCAAAGTTAGTTGAACTTATTATAACAAATAATAATCAGAATTTTGAAACAACATTTGCGGATTTCAGCGTAGGTGATGACTCAAGTTTTAAGTATAGATTTTTCAACGTTACTTTGAAAAAGAAAGATAAAAACAGTATAACTTTGTTTTATGATGCTCCACAAATGGTGGATGAAGAAAATTCAATCACATTTGAAAAGAACAAAGGGATTACTCTCTTTTACAGCGACGCTTGGGGAATCGGTGAATATCTTTTTGATTATCAAATAGAAACCCAATAGTATCTAAAACAATTGAAGGCAGAGTTTAATTAAAAGAATCCCTTTTTCATTGTAAGTGATTTTGTCATAATATATTTTTAGCAGGTAATTGATGATAGATAATGAACTTGATAGAAAAGCTGTTACAAAAATCTTATTACAAAAGCCGGATAATCTTAACGTTTGGTTTAACAACAATTTTATTGGTTGTTCTTATGTCAAGATTGAGTTATAAATTTGTGAAGGACTTATACCTTGATCAAATAACCGAGAAAGTTAATGTTGTCTCTACTTTGGTTTCTTCTCAAATCAATAATACATATTTGGATATCTTACAATTAGGTCAACCTACAAACTCAACAATAATTTATTTTCAAAAGCTGTTTCAAAGAAATTTATCTAAAGAAAGTGAAATTCAGTTATTCATTTTTGATAATAATTTCAAAATCATTGTTCATTCCGATTCAACTTACAATACCGGATCAACTGAGCCACGTTTATACTTGAATGAAAAAGAAATTTATGAACTTGGGATTAAGCAATCTTCATCTTCACTTCCCTTTAAGGGAGACGATGGAAACTGGTACTTATGGGGCTTCCACAGACTTAATGAAAATTTTTGGCTGGGGCTGCGTGAAAACGCTGAAAAGTTAGAAAGGGTTGATGATTTTTCACTTATGTTTTGGTATGCAGGAGCAATAGGTGTAATAATCGTTTTCGTGCTTAGCTTGTTTATTGCGAAATCTATCTCACGTCCAATTGATAAATTGGTAGAATACAGCTCAGAGATTGGTAAAGGTAACTTTGGTATTTCGGAACCTAACGGTATGCGGGGAGAAATAAAAGATCTTGCAATAGCAATGGACAAAATGAAGAACGATTTATCAATTAACCAAAAAGAAAAAGAAAAGATGCTGGCACAGATCGCCCATGAAATAAGAAACCCACTAGGCGGAATAGAACTACTTGCAGGATTAACAAAAGAAGATTTAAAAAAAAAAAATTTAAAAACAGAATATATTGAAAAAATTCAGCATGAAGTTAACGGACTTAAGAAGCTTATAACTTCTTTTCTTGAATACAGCAGGCCAATCCCGGCGCAGCCAGTAACATGTAATTTGACGGAACTTATCGAAAAAGTATTGGATAACTTTAAACGGCAAATCGATCAAAAGAAGGTAACCATTAAAAAGAATCTTCAATTAAAAAAGATTTTCTTTGACGAAGGACAACTCAAGCAGGTCATTACAAACCTAATTGCTAATAGTGTTGAAGCCATAGATAAAAACGGTAATGTAGTAGTTAGCTCCATCTCAGAAAAGAAGAAATGGAAATTATCGGTTTCCGATGACGGGCCGGGTATTGCAAACAATGAATTGACTTCTATTTTTGAACCTTTTTACACAACTAAAAAGAACGGCACAGGCTTAGGGTTGGCAACTAACAGAAAGTTATGTAGTGAAAATAAAGCGATTTTATCAGTTTCAAATAACGAGGATAAAGGATGCACTTTTACCATAAAGGGAGATTTGTTAAATGAAGCCTGAGAAAATAATTGTGATAGAAGATAACGAAACTATGCGATTAGGAATTGAAGAAAGTTTAAAGCGTGACGGTTACAAAATAACAGCATTCGATAACGGGCCTGAAGCTATAAAAAATTTCCGGATTAACCCCGCTGCTATTGCAATTATAGACTTAAAGATGGAACCGATGGACGGCATCCAGGTTTTGGAGGAATTAAAAAAAAATGATCCAAAGATTGAAGTCATAATGATTTCTGCTTATGGAACTGTTGAAACCGCAGTAAAAGCTATTCAGCTTGGAGCTTACGATTTTTTAACAAAACCCTTTTCGCCTGACGAACTTCGTATAAGAGTTAAAAAAGTTCACGATAAAATAAGCAGTGAAAGAAAAATAGAAAATCTCATTGAGCAAAACAAATTATTGACTAACGAACTCTTCACCGGTTATGAAGAAATGATCGGCTCTTCGCCCGCAATCAAAAATGTTTTTTTACTGATTGCACAGGTTGCAGATAAAGATTCTGCTGTTTTAATTCAAGGTGAGAGTGGTACCGGTAAAGAGCTTATTGCACATGCAATACATCGGCAAAGCAACCGCTCTGAAAATTCCTTTATTAAAGTCAACTGTGGCGCATTAAACGATAACCTTCTCGAGAGCGAACTATTCGGACATGAGAAAGGAGCATTTACAGGTGCAGTCAAAACAAAGAAAGGAAGGTTTGAACTTGCTGATAAAGGTACGCTTTTTCTCGATGAAATCGGTGACGTATCTCCAGCAATGCAAGTGAAGCTTTTAAGGGTACTTCAGGAAGGTGAATTTGAGAGAGTTGGCGGAGAAGAAACAATTACAACAGATGTTAGAATAATCTCCGCGACTAACCGCGATTTAAATAAACTTATTATGGAAGAAAAATTTAGAGACGACCTCTATTACCGGCTTGGTGTAATTCCTATTGATATTCCCCCATTGCGTGAAAGACGTGAAGATATAGTTGCTCTTGCAGAGCATTTTCTAAAAAAGACGGCTACAAAAAATCGTCAAAATAAAAAAAATATTAATTCAGACGGAATTAAATTATTAATGGATTATTCATGGCCTGGAAATATAAGAGAATTGGAAAATCTGATAGAAAGACTTTCAGTTATATCCGTTGATGATGAAATAAGCGCAACATTAATTGCATCGCATTTAGGAAAAACGAACCTAACGACAAATGATTACAGTAACATCCCGCTTGATAAGGCCGTGTATTCATTCGAGAAAAATTTAATAGTGGATGCAATGAAAAAATCCGACGGAGTAAAAAACCGAGCCGCAAAAAAATTGGGTATTAGTACAAGTGTTCTTTATTACAAACTGGAGAAGTTTGGTTTAATATAAAATGGTTTATAAATTGGTTTTCCGAAAGTAATACAGACGTCATGGAGTGGTGAAGGTGTCTCAAAAGTGTCATTCTGTTCGCCGCGGCGAATTATTTCAGAATCTTTAATTGGGAAAACACTCTAAAATTGAGACTCTGAAACAAGTTCAGAGTGACAAATTTGAGTTTTGAGACACCTTCAGTGGTCCATGACATCCATGGTGTTTTCCGAAAAACAGAAAATGGGTTATGTGGGAAAGGTGGTGCAATGAAATTACATAATAACATTATAAAATTTGATAATATCTCTACATATAAAATGAGAATGCATTCATTAATATTGATTTTGTTTACGATGTTTTCAGCACTTAATTTTTCCTATGCACAAAGTATCGATAACTTGGAGAATGAATTAAGCGCATTAAAAAAATCATACAAAAATGAAACTGCATTACTTGATTCCCTTAAACACATATTAGCTAAAAAAGCAAAAGAAATAGATAATGCAAAAAAAATAGATAATGCTGATGAGAATAATATAAAAAAATTGATGGCATCTTCTGTTGTAATTGCCGATAGAATTTATGAGCAGCAAGAAAAGGTAAATAGCATTGGAAAAGAAATTGAAATTCTAAAAAAGCAGCTCGATAAAAAATATACAAAGGAAATTGATTCGCTAACGGCAGCAGAGAACTCTGATAATTATTTAGGTAATAAAGATGATTTACGCGATAGAATATTGCTGCTTACGGAAAAGAGAGTAATGGTGGCTCCCAAGATTTATTCGTTGTCGTTTAATCCGCAAAAGATTCTGGAGATAAATCTTTCTGATGCCGAAACCTTGGAAGAAAGAAATATTTATGATGAATATTTGAGAGAGGCTTTGGCTGAAGTAGATGACCAGCTTGAAAGAGTGAAAAAACTAAATGAAGAAGCCGCCCAAATTGTTACACTTCAGGAAAAAACAAAAAAGTTCTTAGAAGATACAGAATTTGATTCCGATTTTAGAAGATCGAGTGCCTCAGTTGATAAAACTTCTCTTGATGCACACGCCCGTGAAACTTCAGAGCTCTTCAGTAGAGACGATTTGGTACCGCAAATCCAATCGTTTAATTTACTTTTGAGACAGCTTAATTTAGAGCAATCGTCGGATATAAAATCTGCCAAAAGTTTTACTTTGGATTCGCTAAGAACTGATCTTAGCCTTGAAGATTATCATAATTTACTGCAAGAAGTTGAAAAAGGGCTTCTGGATTATAAATTAATTCTAATGAATAAAATTGATTCTTCAAAATGAAGTTCTTTCCGAGCGCCTTCATGTTTTTTTATTTCCTCGTTTTTTGTGCATCAATACGCACGCAAGTTTCGTTCAAGGGTAACTTAGAAAGCGGTTTTTATAACTCGGGAGGTAATTCTTTAACAAAAGAAAATAATTCGTTAACAAGGCTTGAGACTCAACTTTCGTACGAGTATAATAACGATAATGCTTCGGCTGTTTTTCAAATTAAAGCACGCCCCGAATTCTACGGACTGGATAGAGATTTAACCTCTTTTAAATTCAGAGGCAGGGCAGAATATTCACGACGGGAAAGCAATTTAAATTGGGGGTTAAACATTTCCAGGCATCTAAACAGTATATCAGTCGCTAATTCCGCAGACATAGATTACGATATATTTTTTCTTCAAGGAAACCTTACTCTATTTATATTAGACGGCTTGCCAATTAATTCCAATTTTGGTTATGCTTATCAAAGTGTAAAATCCGGTGGTAAACAAAAACTTGAACTGGTATTTGCAGAAACAAAAATCCATCAAGTATTTAATTCCTATTTCAGAATAGGCTATGGGTTTTATATCGAAAATTTTGCAATTGAGAATAACCTTACAACCGACACCCAAAATGCGGAAAAATCTAACAAAGGTTTCAGGTTTGGACCTGAAGCAGAGTTGTATTATTTGAAAGATTACATATTTAATTTGCGCTACAGGTTCTTAGTTCATTCATCAGATCAGACTGCTTTTCTTTCTTACGAGCAATGGATAAGGCTTGTTACAGGGACTATTCTTTTTCCCCGTTTCTCAGTATTTATACTTGTCGATTACTACTTACGTAAATTTGAAGAAAGCGGTTCGTCAAACGCGGAGTTTCCAATTTTGTACACACCTTTAAACCAGGAAAATCATATCAGTTTTAAAGCCGGTTATGACATAACAGATAAGCTGGAAATTTATTTAAAGAGCAGTTACTTCAACGAAGATTTAATCTATAACAACCTTTCTTTCGAAGGCTGGAATTTTTTGATAGGAATTGAATTTAGTAATTGACTTCTTAAACATGATTGTCGTTAAATCATCCTAATGACTTCATTCGATTTGCTTAATGAGGTATTGACAAATTTACAGTTTACTGGAAGGTTATCTCAATAGTTTTGCTATTTCTTTTGCATCCATAAGTATAAAATTAAGAGATGGATTGTTTTATGAATTTTTACTAAAATCTAAAAGTATGTGATATATTTTTATATCTCTTGTAATTGTTTTTCTTCCGTGTTTGCTAAACCATTCTTTAGGGAATTGATCATTAATTTTAATTTCTTCTTGATTGTCTTTCAATGATAGCTTGTCTGAATTTTCTTTTATTTCTGTTTGAATTTTTTCTTTCCAATGATCTTCACTTTTATTCTGAATATATCCTAGCATTCCAGCATCATTGTATTCAGCTGCATAAATTCCATTAATAAAGCACATCAATCCATCGTCTCCAATATATTTACTAACCGGATGTGTGGAAGTTTTTAATCGTTTTGCTTCAAAATAAAACTCAGGTCTTGTACCCACTGTTGTTTCGATTAATATATCAATACGAGGTCGAGACTTACCTTTTTTATCATCGTAGTCAACAGGCTCTTCTTCACTAACTGCATAAAACTTTCCCCATTTTGGAAAATCAGCTTTTCTTAAATTTATTTTTATACCTCTTTTGATAAATCCAGTAATCGCTGTTTCTTCTTCATTATCAGATGAAATTTCATTTTGAGCAAATAGAAAACCAACATTTATCAAGTAGTGAACATGTTTGACAAATATCTGCGTGAATAATTCAATAGATTGAGAGGACGGATTAGTTGATTTCATACAGGTTCGAGGATTGTGATAGATTCTTTTTGATTATTTCGCCAGCATCCAATATTGCTTGTGTCTTAGTCCAATCTATAAGCCTTGGTTGTTTATATAAATATATGCTGTTGTTTTCATCATCATATAACTTTAATCCTCTTTGAATATATACCCATTGGCTAAACTGTTTTTTTAGAGTTTGATTTATTTCAGTCATCAATGAGTTAATAGTTAAATTACCTTCCTGGATTGAATCTTGAGTTATAGGGAGTGGAGTTTTTTCATCTGTCATATCAATTTTACACTCAATAAGGCTGTCCGAGTATAAGATTGAAATTCGATGATGTTTTTCTCTCATCATAAAACTATCTAATTCGTCTCTTAGTGACTTCGCATAGAATTTTAGTTGTCGAATATTTGCTTTTTTATTTATCAATGAATCAGTAATCGAATAAGTATCTAATTTCAATTTAATATCGAAAAATTCAGTTATGACATTACGAATTTCATTCGGGATTTTTAATATTGAATATATTTTCTTATCAATTTTACTTTGCAAATTTTTACGAAGATTTTCATTGAATGTTTTAATTTCTTTTCTGTAAAAATTCCAAGCGTAGTTTTGAAGTTCATAATCATCTAAATTAGTCAAGCTAGTTTCTTGGATTAAAGAATATTGGTCACTAGTAAGTTTATTATTCAGCTCAGAAAGAAAATCATTTATAAATTTTCTTTCTTGAAATTGAATAGATTTGTGAAATTCACTTAATTCATAAATTTGATCTTCTGTGAAATTAGGTGTTGGTATTTTTCTAACTTCTTTGGTTATTACATTTTCCCATCCACTATATACACCCCATTGTGGAACATTAAAGAACAAATAATAGGATGCTATATTCGAGCTTAAATAAACAGCTAAGGTTCTTAAAATTTTTTCACTATTTGGATCTTCGGAATCTCCGGCTATTGCCATTTGGCGAGGATTAATAATAAAATCTTCGTTACTGAAAATCATAAAATGTCGCCACAAAGGTGAAATTACCAAATGTGGGCCGAAATTTAATTTTAATCCTGATTTACCTCCTCGTTTTCTTAAATACAATTTTTCATTTTTAGGTAATGATGATTTGTATAGATCAAATCGCCTTTTAATTTTATATTGTATTAGCTTTTTGGAACTTAGAATAGGAAGTCCATCTAGTTCTTTCATATATTCAAATTTTTTGGGATCGTTTTCATCTGTTTCCCTTAATTGAATTCCCTCCCTTGGCATTTTTTTACCAAATCCCTTTTCTTCACAGTATTGCTCAAGTGTTATGGGGTAGAAAGATTTTATTTTTTCGATAATTCGATTATCAATATATGTTCCCCAAATCGCCAACTTCCAAGTTTTTGTATCCCCATTTATGGCATCAGTTGCTTTTATTGTTTGGATATCATTATCATTTATAATAAATAATATACTGGGCTTATCAGGTTTAACAAGATTAATACTAAAAGGAGCGACGTGAGTTATTTTATAATTATTTTTTTTACTAAAATTATTTTTATAGATAATAGTAATTGCAGGTTGTTTACCACGACCATCAAAAAGTGAATTCCTAAAATTTGCCAGATTGGTGATTCTAAGTACGATATTTTTCCTAAAAAAATTAGACCTAAAGTTTCTAGCTTCAGAATTAACTAAACTAGACGCTGGGAGAATTAGACCAATGTAACCGTCTGTTGCCAAAAACTCTGTTAGAGACCATGCAAAGGCTTCAGCTATTCTTTTCCCGCTAATAGGGTATAGTTTTTGATTTTTATTATTACTCATCCATTCTAATACATGCTTCTCCTTCTTTTCAATAGCGGGTTTGATCTCTACCCAAGGAGGATTCCCAATGATCAAATCGAACTTTATTTCTTTTTTCCAAATAGTTACATCGTACTCAATTCCTTGAATATCAAAAAAATCAGCATGTATAATATTATTATTATGAAGTTCTGGAAATTTAAAATTACCTAATCGATGTAATTCTGATGGGTCAGCATAATGAAGTAACGTAAGAATTAAGCTAAATTCAGTTACATAACAAGCATCTAATTCTCTTTCAACTCCAAAAATGTTTTTGACAACTAGCTCTTTCAACTCAGCTATTTTTAGTTCTCTACCTAATCTTTTTCTTTCCTTTTCTATTAACCTTCTATAAGTAATAACTAAGAAAACCCCCGATCCGCAAGCGGGATCCAAAACTTTAGTTTCTCTTGAAATTGGCTTATAGAGTTCACACTCCGATAATAGATAATCAGCTAAAAATTCAGGAGTGTAAATTGCTCCCTTTTCTTTTCTATCTTCAATAAACTGTTCATAAATCATTGAAAGAGTTTCAACTGGAATATACTCAAAATTGTATGCCTCAAAATCTAGGTAAAGTTGAATAATAGGATTAGGGAATTTATGTTTAGGATCAATTTCACCACCACTAAAAACAGCAGCTGTCCATTGAATATGCTTATCTTTTAAATTTTTCTCTTTCTCAAAATATATAGGAAATATCTTACCATTAAATTTATTTTCTAAAGCACCAACTAAGTTTTTAAATTCTTCTATAGTCGTATCTACAGAAAAAACACTCTCATAATTTATTGAATGTTTCTCCATCCATTTATCTGTTAAGATGTTTCTATGTTGTAAATATTTGAGATATACAAACTTTCCAATTAGCGAGTTTGATAGGTGACTTTTAAGACCGGTTTCTTCCAATACTTTTGATAATTTCTTGAGGTTGGCTAATAACTTTTTGTCAACTCGTGTTTCAGGTGTAATTTTTTCGGCTAAAGTTGATTTCCAAATGCTTTTTGTATCAATGCTTATTGAATTAATTTTTTCTAACAGATTTTTTACATCAGAAAGCCGCTCTTTATCCGTCTTTTCCAAAATGTTCGACTTATCATTATCTCTTGAATAATAAAATCCATTATATATTCTAATTTGAGTCGGAAGCAGCATAATTATAAAAGGTATATACCCTAAATTCCAAATTTTCTTATGAAGTTCACGTGCCTCTGTTTCTTCATTAACTTCCGACACTACAACTAAAGGCGAGCTTATTCTTTCATTTTCTGTTTTCTGCGGTCTTGTTTGAACGAAGTAAATGCCCTTTATGGAATCTAATTCATTAAGGTCATAAAAATATTTCTCTAGGTTTTCTGGATAATTATCTTTTTTAGAAAAATAATTTGAAGAATTATTATAACCTAGTATATTTAATGTGTCTTGAAGTGAATACATTTGAATTGAAAAACCCAGTGCGAAATTAATTCGTAATTTAGCTAATGCAAAAATGTTTATCAATATTAATTAAGCAATACATGTATTTAAATGCACATATTTGATTTATGAACATCCACGAAACAACAGTTAAATCAATATTACGCAAACAAAAGAAAATTGATTCCTGGTTTGTGTCACGTTACGGAATGAATCTCTACCGCGGATGTTCTCACAATTGTATTTACTGCGACGGCAGGGATGAAAAGTATAATGTCGACGGTTCCTTCGGGAAAGACATTGAAATCAAATCAAACGCTATTGATCTTTTACGACGTGAACTTGACCCATTACGAAAGCGAAAACCTTTTAACAGCGGGTTCATTTTAGTTGGCGGCGGAGTGTGTGATAGTTACGAACCGGTGGAGAAGAAGTTTAAATTAACTTTGCAAGCACTTGAATTGTTCGAAGAATTTAATCACCCGATTCACATGTTGACAAAATCTGTTTTGATTGAAAGGGATATTGAATTAATAAAAAACATAAATCAAAGAAGCCGTGCAATTGTGAGTATGAGCTTTTCATCGGTGAACGAAAAAATAAGCTCAATAGTTGAACCGACTGTTCCCCCTCCTTCAGCAAGACTTAAAACTTTAGCAAAATTTAAAGACGAAGGAATATCAGTTGGAATGTTTTTGATGCCTGTAATTCCTTTCTTAACAGACACTCCCGAACAAATTGAAGCCTCTGTTAAGGCAGCAAAAGAAACCGGGTTGGATTTTATTGTCTTCAGCGGGATGACACTAAAAGAAGGGCGGCAAAAAGATTACTTCATTAATGAGGTAAGTCAACATTACCCCGAACTTGTCGAGAAATACAAATCGCTTTATCCGCCCAGTGAATGGGGACATCCGGCACACGGCTACCATGATAAAATCAACAAACTATTTTATAGGATTGCATCAAAATATAAAATGCCCGTAAGAATCCCGGCAAAAGTTTATGCGGACATTCTCAGCGAAAACGACCTTGTAGCAGTTATGCTTGAACAAATTGATTATTACTCAAAAATGAGAAACGAAAGCTCACCTTACGGATATGCAGCTTATTCAATTTCAAAATTGGATCAGCAGTTGCGTTTGTTAAAAAATGAATTGAAAAATTTGAAAGGTGTCGGCAGCTTCACGGAAAAAATCATTCTCGAAATTCTGGAAACCGGAAAATCCACTTATTACGATAAGCTGGTTTATTACAAGTAGCATCCTTTTTACGATAATTTTAATTACGTCATTCCGCATGTTTTTAGCTGGAATCCATAAAATCTAAAAAATAGATTCCGGATCAAGCCCGCCTTCCTTATTACGTGGTACGGTCGCCGACGCTTCAAAGCTATGGCGACGGAGCGCGGACAGGTCCGGAATTACACTACTTTTGAAATTAAGGTTCTATCAATTTTTAATGAGTATTAAAATTACTATTTTGCATCTCACTTAATTATCGCCTATTAAAGTTATGAAGGAAAAACATGAAAAATATTGTCCTCTTTTCATTAGTCGTTATCTCTCTTTTAACATTTTCTTGTAAACCAAAAACGGACCCACAAAATGAAGTAAACAAAGTCGCCGAAGAATACGTAAAACTTTGTCTGCATGCGGGTTTGCACGATCCTATTTTTGTTGATGCCTATTACGGTCCCGAAGAATGGAAACTAACCGAAGGCCAGAAAAAACCTATACAGGATTTGATTCATCATTCACAAGAATTAATAACTTACGTTTCATTAATTGATAAAACAAGCTTAGATGAAACATGGAAACTCAGGCATAATTATTTACACAAACAGCTAATCGCTGTGAAGACCAGACTTGAATTGCTCAATGGTAAGAAGATGACTTTTGATGAACAGACTAAAGGTTTGTTCGATGCTGTTGCTCCGTCCTTTACAAAGGAATACTTTGACAAATTATTGAGGGAATTAGAATCTGTAATACCGGGAAATGGAGATTTAAATAAAAGGCTCAATGATTTCCGAAACCAGTTTGTAATCCCTGAAGATAAGTTGGATACCGTATTCACAGCTGCAATTAACGAATGCAGAAAAAGAACTTTACAACACGTTGATTTACCTGAACACGAAAATTTTGAAGTAGAATATGTAAAAGACGAACCATGGGGTGCATACAATTGGTACAAGGGTAATTTCTTCAGTTTAATTCAAGTAAATACCGACTTGCCTCTAAAAATTGACAGGGCTATTGATTTAGCTTGTCACGAAGGATACCCTGGGCATCATGTTTATAACGGGCTTCTTGAAAAAACAATGTATGTTGAAAACAAATGGGTTGAGTTTTCTGTTTACGCTCTGTTTTCGCCGCAGTCTTTAATTGCGGAAGGTTCAGCTAATTATGGAATTCCTGTTACTTTTCCAGGCGAAGAAAGAATTCAATTTGAAAAAGAAGTTTTGTTTCCGCTTGCCGGATTGGATGCTTCAAAAGCAGATCAATATTATGAAATTGAAGAACTGCTTGTAAAACTAAGCTTTGCCGGAAATGAAGCCGGAAAAAAATATATAAATGGTGAATTTACCCGTGAACAATATATCGAATGGAGACAGAAATATACTTTGGTTACAAAAGAACGCGCTGAGCAAAATTCTAGATTCCTCGAAACTTACGGTACTTATATAATTAATTATAACTACGGCAAAAAGCTTGTTAAAGAATATGTTGAAAGTAAAGCAGGGAATGATCCCGAAAAAATATGGGAAGTCTATGTTGACTTACTTTCGAAGCCTTATACGGCATCGTTGTTGCAATAAGAAAAGTGGGCTGAAAATCTTTCAGCCCTACAATTCCATGCTGCCACCGACCACTCGGTGGCAAATAAAAGGATTCTCGTCACTGAGTGGTCAGTGACGGCAACCAAATATTTAAAAAAGCAAGAGCCACCGGAGTGACTCTGCGCCCTAGGTCGAAACCTTAGGGTAGTTAAAAACTTAAGTAAATATAAAATTTAGCATTTCAAAAACAATATTTTAATACCACCAAATCAACCTCCGATAACCCTCCTTTGCTAAAGCTACGGAGAACGAGAAAGTACCTTAGGTATATTTATCAAAGTTATCAAAAAAGTTCAGTGTGGGAGCCGATTCTTTCTAATATTAGCGAGTCTTTTGTCAATCTGTAAATTAAAATCCAATCCGGTTCAAGATGACAGTCTTTATGATTTTTCCATTTTCCGATTAATGAGTGGTCTTTGTACTTTGGGTCTAATTTTTCTCCATTTAATAGAGTTTCGATAACGGCTTCAAGTTTAGATATATCTTTCCCTTGATTCGAAATTCTTTTGAAATCTTTCTTGAATTGAGAAGTATAAACAAGATTCAATTATTGAGTTCCTTGAAAAGTTGCTTTTTGTCTGAAACAATATGCAAGTTTTCTCCTTTTTCGGACTTTAACAAAGTTTCTTCTGTTAATTCATTCGGAATTTTAATTTCAAATGGAATGCCTTTATTTAAAGAAACTTGAGTTAAAAAAATTGAAATTGCTTCAGACATTGTAATATTCAACCTATTCAAAACTTTCTGAGCTTTATTTTTAACTCTCGGATCAATTCTCGCTTGTATTGTTGCTGATTTATTCATTATAATCTCTTTTTATTTGTAGTGACAATCGCAATACAAGTATAAAATTAATATAATTTAGAGGCAAATAAATTCTTTAGGAATTACGGCTAACAAAGAAATCAATTCCCGATAAACCTCCTTTGCTAAAACTGCCGAGGACGAGAAAGCATCGGGGATTCGAATAGATGTTAACTTATTTACAACTCTAAATTCTTCATCCAAATTTCTCTTAACTTCACTTGCTCTTCATTTCCATGCTGCCACCGACCACTCGGTGGCAAATAAAAGGATTCTCGTCACTGAGTGGTCAGTGACGGCAACTAAAAATTGAGTGTCTCAAAAAAGTGGATATTTATTACTTGTCATTCCCACGGAAGTGGGAATCTATTTTTATTTTTCAACTATTGGATTCCCGTTTTCACGAGAATGACATCAAAATTTGCATTTGAGACAACATGTAAATTAAATCTCCAAATTCTTCATCCAAACTTCCCTTAACTTTACTTGCTCTTCATTTGCATTTTCATCAATCTCAAAAACATGCCTTCTTTTAATCGATAAGAATTCCAAATCCAATTCAATCACTTCATCATCTCTTCTAACTTTCATTGTGAATTTATCTCCCGGCACTTTATCTTTTTTCCCTTCTTTTAAAACAGACATAATGTTTTCAAAAGTAAGTTCCGTTCCATAAGCTCCAACTAACTGATCTCCTTTTTTGAATTTACCTTCTTCTTCTCTTTCTTTGGTCATCCCGTTAATCATAATTTCGTTATTTGGCCCCGGGGCAATATCAATGCCGACAGAAGGCTTATTATCTTCCGATTCTTTTTCGGGGATATATTTTAAACCAATTTTGTTGAAGAAATGGTTGTAATCAATCTCTTTCGCATTTTTAATGTAGTCATTGAAAAATTCTTCTATATCAGGGTGAGTCATATCAACAACGATATTATAAAAATCATCTTCTGGAAAAGCTTTATCTTTTCCAAATCTTTCAGCCAATTCTAAAATCACTTCTCTTAAACCTTTTTGTCCATTTGTTAAACTTAAGATTTCAATATCAAGCAAAGTTCCTGTAATAGCACCTTTGTAATAAATATTTGCGTATTCTTTTATGCCTTCTTCATTATAGCTATTTAAGCTCATTTTGCTGAAACTATAATCCGGGTCAAAATTTTCCGAGGTTTGTATTTTTTCGGAAAGTTCTTTCATGTATTTTTCTATTGTCATTACACCGCTTCTCAATCTCATAATATCTGCAGCCCATTCTGTTACGCCTTCGTAAAGCCACAAATGCTCGGACGGAATCGGATTAACAAAATCAAAATTTTCTATTCGTTCGCTGTGAATATTGAGGGGAATAACAATGTGGAAAAACTCGTGCGCAATTGTTCCTTCGATGCCGGGGAGATTTTCTTTTATAGCCGGGATAAAGTAAGACGAACTATAAGAATGCTCTAATGCTCCGAATGAACCGATACTGCTTTTTTGAAATTCAGCCATATCCATAAACACCATTAAAAAAGTATACCTGTCAACAGGAGAAGATGCTATAAAACTACTGGCCGAACTCAAAGCATCTTCAGCAAAAACTAAAACTGAATCAGCTGTTATTTCTTCGTTTGGATATGTAACATAAATTTCAACATCAATATCGTTTACTTTTGTTGAAGTATAACTCAATTCTCCCAGCATAAAGGGAGAGTCTATAAGATGATTAAACGATTCTGCTCGAAAGTATCCTGATTCATCCTTTTCAAGCGCTGTTCCGCATAGCCAGTCTTCCGGGTAATCAATCTTTAGTTTAACCGGGTTGAATTGTTTTCCTTTTACAAAACCGCACACACCGAAAGTATTCATCAAAACATAATTTTCACCAATCCCTGTGCCGCTCATTCCTGATACTTTGTTGCTCTCTACTTCAGCGTCATAAGTGTCTTCAACAACATACTCAAACTTTTTAATTAATTCGGGATTTGAGATTGCCCAAACATTTGTTTCTATTTTTTCTGTCTCCAATTCACCCCCATTTTCGTCATATGCATATAGCTCTTTTACAAATCTACCGTAGTCATAATTTTTATAAACTCCGGGGACTGTTGACGGCAAATAGAATTTGTCGTTTTCCGAAGTTAGTTGCGGAGGATAAAATGTTACGTGAAATAAGTCGTCACTGTGGTTTGATAAGTCAATATAATATTTTGCGTATTCATTGGTGTTGGTTTTGTTAAAAGGTGAAATAATGGAAAAACAAAGGACAAGGCCTAAAAAACATTTTGAAAGTAATTTCATTTGTGTAACCCCCAAGATAAATTGTGTTTCTAACTATTTAGATGGAATATGGAGAAATATGTTACAATCAACATTTTTTTATATCTTCTTTATAGTATAATTTGGACTTAGAATGGATAAAGAAGAAAAGCTGTTTTTCGAAATTGCTGAAGATTTGGCAAATAATAATGATGATGTTTCAATAGGCAAAATGATGTCTTCCCCAGGAATAAAATTCAAAACAAAAGTCTTCGCTTTTTATTACAACAAAGAAATGGTTTTCAAACTGGGAAAAGAATTTGACCCCGCAATTTTTGAAATAGAGAAGTTTAGTTTTCTCAGCCCTTTTAAAAATAAACCACCGATGAAAGGTTGGTTTCAAATCACCTGGGAGGATAACGGCAGGTGGGAAGCTCTTGCGGAAGAAGCCTTAAAAACAATGAAAGAAGGAAAATAAAATGGCACTAAATGTTACTGCAGAAACAATAATTGACCGCCTCAAAAAAGATGTTGCCGCCTACGCATTTGATCCTGTTAACGATCCGGTTTGGATTGGCGGAATAAAAGAAGCAAATTTGCTAACAGAAAAACCTATTGGAAAGGGAACAAAGGTACAGCGAATAGCCGGATTTATGGGGAAGAAAATTGATTATATAATGGAAGTAATAGAATTTGAAGAAGATAATCTAATGGTTATAGAGTCAATTAAAAGCCCCTTTCCAATGAAGGTTACATATAAATTTGATGAAGCCGGTAACAGAACCCAAGCAATGATAAAGGTTGAAGGAAATTCCAAAGGATTTTATAAACTTGCTGATTTTTTAATGGGCAGCAAAGTGAAGAAAAACATTTCTGAAGATCTCAAACGATTAAAGAAAATAATGGAAGAAAAAAATAGTGAGTAGTGAAGTTATTATTAGAGAGGTAAAATTGGCAGACACCCTTTCAATAAATAATTTGAATGAGCAGCTTGGCTACCAATCAACAACAGAAGGAGTAAGGGAGAGATTAACAGAAATATTAAATTCTGATTTGCAAAAAGTTTATGTAGCTGAAACTGAAAACAATACTGTTGTGGGTTGGATACATGTGTTCGGAACCATTAGGCTTGAAAGCTCCCGTTTTGCAGAACTTGGCGGATTGATTGTATCCTCTGAAATGCGAGGTAAAAAAATCGGGGAAAAGCTTGTTGATAAAGCTGAAGAATGGGCAAAAGAAAAAGGCTATACAAAAATTAGAGTACGCTGCCAGGTAAAAAGAGTAAAAGCTCATCTATTTTACGAAAGGACTGGCTATAATTGCCTAAAAGAACAAAAGGTTTTTGAGAAGATTTTTGCTTAGAACAATGTTTGTAAGCTACATTTTATTAAAAATTTTATCGCGGTAGCTCCGTGCTAATTTAATTTTCTCATCATTCTTCAATATTACAAGATAATCCCCATGCGACCAGGGCTGAAGCTCTTTTATACAATCAACATTTACAATATACGATCTATGAATTCTTGCAAACTTTTCCGGGTTTAGTGACTGCTCAATTCCTGCCATTGTATTTCTTATTAAGAATTTCTGGTTCTCAGTATTTATCTCTATATATTTTTCTTGAGCTGAGATAAAATAAATATCATCAATATTTACAAAAGAGTATTTTGAGCTTTTGCTGACAAGAATACGCTTTAAATAGTTTTTATCTTTGTTTACTGTTTGGAGTAAACCGTTAAACTCAACTTTGCTTTTATTTAAGCTGATTCTTTGAATTGCATTTTTAAATGCTTTTGAGAACCTTTCATAATCAAAAGGCTTTAATAAATAGTCAATTGCTTGCACTTCAAAAGCATCAATCGCATATTGGTCGTAAGCTGTTGCAAAAATAATTTCGGGCGAATGTTCGATATCAATATTTTGCAGAACTTCAAAGCCGGTCATGCCGGGCATTTGGATATCAAGAAAAACGAGTGACGGATTCAGACCATTAATTTTCTCAACAGCCTCAATCCCATTTTCAGCTTCAAGAATCTCCTCCACATTTTTATCATCTTTTAAGAAAGATTTTATTTTATCACGTGAAGGTTTTTCGTCATCTACTATCAATACTTTTAATTTATCCATCTTTACTTATCATTTTCTTTATAGGGAAATTCAATTGCTACTTTCAGACCGCCTGAGTCAATATTTTCTAAAACTAAATTATGATTATCACCGTATAATTTTTCCAACCGTTCTTTTGTGTTTGACAAGCCGACTCCTTCATTAAGTACTTCGCTGTTTTCATTTATTCCAGGCCCGTTATCAATTATTTCAACCAATAAATTATTTTCTTTTTTGAAAATGTTAATATTAATCTCAAGCTTGTCTAAAGTTTCCATCCCATATTTGATTGAGTTCTCAATTATCGGCTGCAGCAAGAACCAGGGGATTAATGCTTGTTCAACCGATTTGTGCGCTTGAAAATTTACATTTAGTTTATTGTCAAACCTTGCTTTCATTATTTTCAAATAGAGTTCAATTAATTCTTTCTCTTTTTTTACAGTGTGTTCTTCGCTATTATTTTCTTTTAACGAAAGCCTTAATAGATCACTTAAGTTTGCAATCATCGAATCTGCTGATCGTGGATCATCGTACATCTTTGATGAAATTAGATTCAATGTGTTAAAGAAGAAATGAGGGTTTATTTGCATCTGCAATGTTTGCAGCCTGGCTTTTGTTAATTCCTTTTCAAGGCTTTCTAACCTTAGTTTTTCTCTCTGTTTTTCTTTGTAAGAATTAATGAAAAAGTAAATAAAATAAATAACCCAAAATGTTAAGAACTGTTTTTGGTATTCCATTAAAAATCTGTATAAAATGTTTCCATAATCATATACCCCAAGATCCCAAATATTATATATAGCCATTCTGCTGATCGTCATTAACATAGTGTGACCGGCTCCAAAAAGAGCTGAAGCTATTAAATACAAAGGGACTCTATATAGTAGTGTTTTTTTCTTTAGCGGGTATGTGTCAAAAAGCCAGAAAAGTAGCGGCATCAAAAATATTATTGTTACGCTCCCGGTAAATTCATGAATTAAAGGGAATAAAATCTTTAGCTCACCACCGTAAATCATCCTGTCAGTTACAATAACACCAATATTCAATAAACCGATAACCAACAGAACAGCAAAAATATAACCCCAGGAAGTTAAACTTATTTTATCTCTTTTATTCATATCCACAAAATTACACAGTTTCTGAAAATAAATTTATCCAATTCTTAACTCAAAAAAATATAACAAATACCAGCTTATGGTCAAACTAATCCAGTTCATGACAAAACGGGCTAATCAATGCCAACTACCTTTTATTTTAGCCGTCAATTAATCTAAAACAAAAGGAATAATCATGACAACAAAAGAAAGACGGTACGATATTGATTGGCTGAGAGTTCTAGCTTTCTATTTGCTTATACTTTATCATGCGGCAAGATTTTTTAATACCGGAGGCTGGCATGTTAAAAATTCTGTAATATCTGAAACATTTGATTACTTCATAGTTCTTTCCAGTCAATTCAGACTCCCATTATTATTCTTCATTTCAGGTGTAGCTGTTAGGTTTGCTCTTGGCTTCAGAAGTTCCTGGCAATTTATAAAGGAACGGCATATTAGATTATTTCTCCCGCTCTTTTTTGGAATGCTTGTTATTGTTCCTCCCCAAATCTACTTCGAAAGATTAGTCAGCGGTGTTGAGTATCAAAACTACTTTCACTTTTGGGGAACTGTTTTTGACTTTCATCCATACCCCCAAGGAAATTTTAGCTGGCATCACTTATGGTATTTAATGTACATTTTCACTTATTCAATTATTTGCCTGCCTTTATTTTTGTTTTTTAGATCTGAAAAGAGCAAACCTATTATTAATGCGATAGAAAAACTTGTTAAAAAACCGGGAATGATTTTATTATTTGCTGTTCCTTTGGCTTTGGTTTTTGGCTTGCTCGCTATTGACTGGCCGACTGCTCACAATTTAATCTCCGACTGGTATAATTTTTCATACAGTTTGATTTTCTTTTTGACAGGCTACATTGTTTGCAGCAGTAAAAACATTTGGAATATCATTGTTGAACAAAGAAAAATTTTCCTTTACACTGCTTTAACATTAACAACGTTTCTGTATTTGTTTTCTTGGACCCCGGTTTATGAGTTATTCACTTTTGAAGGCTTCGACACTTACATCTATGGCTTAACAAAATCAGTAAACGTTTTATCAATAATTTTTGCAGCAGTTGGATTTGCAAAAGCAAAACTTAATAAACCAAGTCCTTTTCTTAAATATGCTAATGAATCTGTTTACCCGTTCTACATAGCGCATCAAACAATAACATTAACAGTTGGTTATTATATCAAAGACTGGGAGATGAATTTATTTTTTAAATTTTTGCTTTTAGCGGCAATTACTTTTGCAGGATGTTTTTTAGTGTATGAATTAATAAAAAGATTAAACATAACAAGAATATTTTTCGGATTGAAACTTAAGACAAAAAAGGCATCACTTAAATTAAGTAAAGAAAAGATTGAAACCGGAACTACAGATTATTTAACTCAAGGTTCCAAATAAAAAAACAATCAAACTAAGCTTCATATTAAGAAAGGATAACATATGAAGAACAAAATAATCATTATAACTTTTTTCGTCTGTTTCATGGTTGTTAATATTATTTCGCAAGAAAATATATCAACTTCAATACCTCACGAAGCTACACTTGATCATTCAAAACAATTTTGGATTGATTCAAAGAATGTGGGGGATAAATTCCTAATAAAAATCTATTTGCCGGAGAGTTACTTTAGATCAGATAAACAAGACTATCCCGTGATATACACAACCGACGGGGACAGGCTTTTTGGGCTGGCATCTTTTCTTGTTTTCTATCAATTATATAGAGAGGATATTGACGTTATACTTGTGAGTGTAGGATATGGCTCTATGGAGTTGAACGATGAAAAAAGAAGCCGGGATTATGCTCCTTTTCCTGATGATGAAGGTCGAATTGGCTCTGAAATTTATTTATCTTTTTTAAAGGAAGAACTTTTCTCCAAGCTTGAAACAGAATATAGAATTGATTCATCTAAGCGAACACTTGTTGGTTGGTCGCGGGGCGCTATGTTTGCATTAGATGTGATGTTTAAACAACCTGAACTTTTTAAGAATTATGTTGTAATGAGTCCTCGCATAAAATATCCGAAGTGGTCGGCTGCAAAGTTAGAAGAAGAATATTTCAGTAAAAGAAGTGATTTACCTATCCGCCTATACTGCTCAATGGGCAAAGATGACGAACGTTTTTCGCTTTTCCCGGAATTTGTTCAAACAATAGAAAAGAGAGATTACGACAAACTAAAATTTCAGTGGAACGTTTTTGAAGACAAAGATCATGATGCTTTGGCTCTCTCTGAAGGTTTAGGAAGAGCACTCAACTTCATTTTTATTCGTGAAGGAATTGATAAGGTTTTATTAGAAATTATTAATCAACAAGGGATTGAGAACGCCGTTGAAGAATATAATCGTTTACTGAAAGAAGAACCGGACGGATATAACTTTGATGAAAACAAACTAAATATACTTGGCTATCAACTTTTGAGTTCACAAAAAATTAAAGAAGCAATTGAGATATTCAAACTCAATGTCGGTACTTACCCAAACTCTTTTAATGTTTACGACAGTCTTGGCGAAGCTTATATGATTTCCGGTAATAAAGAACCGGCAATAGAAAATTACAAAAAATCTCTTGAGTTGAATCCGGGAAATACTAATGCAGGTAACGTGATCAAGAAAATGAAAGAGGAATAAAATAACTAAATAAGTACTTTTATGAATTCTTTGGAAGGATGGTATCAAACCCGGGCCTAATAAAATCCCGTGCATTTGGGAATTCCTTTTCAGCATGATTTTTTAGTTTTGAAAGGAATATTAAAATATCCAAAATTTCTTCTTCGGTATCAGAAAACTGTTCCATCATTTTGCCCCAGGCCATAATCGATCGGTCAATAGCTATCAAAGCTACTTTTGACGAACCGTCGGAATCTTTTGGGAAATCTTCCAAATCAATCTCATTTTCTTCAAACTTTCCATGCAGTGCACGATTAAGTTTAGCCGATATTTGATATTGATACCATCTTATAATTTCAACTATATCCGGTAGTTCATATACATCATCGTATGGTTTGGATCCGCTCAAATCCAGTTCAAAAGCCTGCTCAAGTTCTATTTCTTTTTCCTCAAACAAATTGCCGGATTCTTCAAACCATTTATCAACCTTATCTGCATATAATTTTGACTTTAAAAATAAGTTATGATTTTTTACAGCTTCTTCTCTAACCATCATTTCTTTTTCTATTTCTTCGCCATCTATTGAGTCAAGATCAATTCCTAATCTTTCTGCTTCTTCTTTAAGCATTTCTATTGTAGTTTGAAAAACCTTTGATAAGCCGTCCCAAAACTCTTTGTTATTTATATCCAGTTTTTCCGTGTCGCCAAACTTCTTTTCGCTTATGTCAAAATTAAGGCAGCGGGATGTGAAACTGCATCTCTCGCACCACCTATCACAGTAATTATAAATCCCTTCAATGTATTTAGAGTTTTTCGGTTTGTTACTTTTCATTATTCAAAAACATTTCTTACGCTATTAGAGTTACTGCAAAATAATATATTTGGGTGTTCTGTCATGACCGAAGATAGAAATCTTTTTAACATGCTATAATTAAAAGATTTCTCACCCAAAAAACGGATTCGGAATGACTGATTTTTTATTTTGCAGTAACTATATTATAGCAAATTATTTATTAAAGGTGAAGTATGAAAAAGACACTTTTTTTAGTAACATTATTGCTGATGTTAAAAACCCAGTTAACATCACAAACTGTGCAATCAATTAAACTTCCACAGCCGGAATTTAAAAGCAGCACTTCCGTTGAAGAAGCAATTTTAGAAAGACGATCAACACGTTATTACAGTAACGAAGCACTATCTTTAAACGAAATTTCACAACTGCTTTGGGCAGCGCAAGGAATAACAAAGGAAGTAAAAAATCCTCCTTCATGGTGGGAAATTGGTGAATGGCAGGGCGGTTACAGAACAGCACCTTCTGCCGGAGCGTTGTATCCGCTTGAGATATATTTGGTTGCCGGAAATGTTGAAAACCTCAAGCCCGGTGTTTACAAGTACATGCCTAAAAATCATGAGTTAATTACAATCTCAAGCAGTGATAAGAGAGAAGAAATATTTGATGCCGCATCAAATCAAAAGTGGATTAAGAAAGCGCCCGCTGTCTTTGTTATAGCCGCTATTTACGAGAGAACATCTGTCAAATACGGCAGCAGGGCCCAAAGGTATACTCATATTGAAGTTGGGCATGTAGGGCAGAATATTTTTCTTCAAGCGGGATCATTAAATTTAGGAACTGTAATGGTCGGCGCATTCAGAGATGAAGTATTAAAAGAAAAAGTGGGAATGAATAAAAACGAAAACCCCCTTGCAATAATGCCGGTTGGAAAGAAGAAATAGCAATTAGCTTATGATGAAAGTAGAGGAGTAATTTAAGTCGAAGAGTAGAATTGTTGGTTTATTTTATATGAATCAGTTATGTAATAGCTTTACATGCGGAAATTTTATATGCATTTGTCTTCTCCTATGATTTGAAGATTATGAAGTAAGCCGCTCAATCCCTTCAATAGAGAAATATCATAATTGTGATTACCTGCTATTTTAATTAATTTATCTAATTAAAACTGACACCATTACTGAGGGTGAGATTATGCCTACCGATCTGGAGTTAATAAAGCAATTAGAGAAACTATTTGCCTTTAAACTTATCAAAAAAGAAAAAATAGATTTTGATAAAGATCTTTACTGTTACGAAATTGATAAAGATCAAAACGTAATTGCTCTCTCCATAAATTTTGTTCACAATAAAATTGAAAAGTATATAAATATTGTAAGACAATTTAAGGAACTTAGAGAACTCTCCGTTAGACATCAATTTATTACCAGGCTGCCCAAAGAGATAAGCGAGCTTAAAAGCTTAACAAGCTTGGATTTGAGCTATACAAAAATCACAGAACTGCCCAAAGAGATAAGCGAGCTTAAAAGCTTAACAAGCTTGGATTTGAGATCAACAGACATCACAGAGCTGCCCAAAGAGATAAGCGAGCTTAAAAGCTTAACAAGCTTGGATTTGAGATCAACAAAAATCACAGAGCTGTCCAAAGAGATAAGCGAGCTTAAAAGCTTAACAAGCTTGGATTTGAGATCAACAAAAATCACAGAACTGCCCAAAGAGATAAGCGAACTTAAAAGACTTAACGATCTATACATTGATAGTGATAAATTTACTAACCCGCCGCCGGAAATAGCCCGCAAAGGTGTTACAGCAATATTTGAATACTTTGAAAAACTGGACAAAGAGGAAAAAAGAGTTGTAAACGAATCTAAACTGATTCTTGTCGGGCAGGGTGATGTAGGCAAAACATGCTTAGCAATAAGATTAATTGAAGATAGATTTGAAGAGCAAAAATCAACGGAAGGAATTGATATTTTGAATTGGGAGTTGCCTACGCCAAATAAGGAGGATAAAATTAATTTTAATGTTTGGGATTTTGGCGGACAAGCAATTTACTATGCAACCCACCAGTTTTTTTTAACAAAACGCTCGGTTTATTTGCTTGTCTGGAATGCCCGGAAAGCAATGGACTTTGAACATATATATAATTGGCTGCATACTATAGAAGCATTTGGAGAGGATAGCCCGGTAATTTTAGTTATGAGCAAATACCATGAACGCAATGATGATCTGAACATGGAAGATTTAAGAAAACGGTTTCCTCAAATTGTTGAACTCGTTAAAGTTGACAGTAAGGATGGATTTGGAATAGATGTTTTGAAAAAAAACATAAGTAATTCTGCATGGGAATTACCACAAATGAATGAAGAGTGGCCTCTTTCATGGTTTAATATTAGGGAACGATTGGAAAGTGAAACCAGGAAATGGATTGGTTATGATGAATATTTGAAGATTTGCAGCGATCAGCAAATTGATGAAACCGGTGCGGAAATACTATGTAACTATCTGCACGACCTTGGAATTATATTATGTTTCCGGGATAATTTATTGCTTAAAAATATAGTAATCCGCGATCCAGAATGGGCAACTGATGCAGTTTACAAAGTTTTGGATACAAATGCAGTTCAGGAGAATGAAGGAATTCTATTTCACTCGCAACTAAATGAGATATGGAATAAAGAAGTTTATCCTCAAAATGTTTACCCATTGCTTCTTGAATTAATGAAAAGATTTGAATTAGCTTATGAACTGCCGGATAAAAAAAGTTATTTAGTAGCTGAACTGCTGCCTAAAATTCAACCGGAATTTCTTTGGAGAAATGAGAACAACCTTCGTTTCTATTATAAATATGATTTTCTTCCGGCGGGAATTATTACACGCTTTATAGTAAGAACTCATGAAGATTTGGAAAAAAAACCTAACGGCATACAGGTATGCTGGAGGGAAGGTGCTGTTCTTAAAAGGGAGGGTGCCAGGGCCTTTGTTAAACAATGGACTAATGATAAAAGCATTGAGATAAGAGTTGACGGTGAAGACAAAAGTAAAAGAGAATTACTTTCTATTATTAGGTATCATTTTGATAATATAAACAAATCAATCAAAAAAGTGAAAATCACAAAAGAGATTCCATGTAGTTGTTCTTTAAACTGTGTAAAAAAATGGGAATATAAAGACCTGCTGGAATTAGAAAAAGAATCAATCGATAATGCATTTTGTGAAAAAGGTAAAAAACCAATATTTGTATCGGACTTGTTAGATGGTTACGAAACACTTGAGGATAGGCAGGCAGAAATTAAGGATGAAATAAGAGTTGAAAGAATTCACAAAGTAGAAACTATAAGAGAGAAAGAAACAATAATTGAAAAACAAATAAAAGATGAAGAAAAGAAAAAAACTTTTTGGAGTTATGCGTGGAAAATAATTTTGGGAATAATTGCTCTACTTGGAGGTATTTGGACGGTTATAAAAATTATTGAAAGTGAGACATTCAAAAATATATTTCAGTAATCAATTTCTAATTCTACTTACCACCAACACACAATTAAAACAAGACACACGTTTTGAAAAAGATAGGAGTGTAAATACTTCAGTTCCTTTTGACATAATAAATCTCCTTATTTAACCCAGTTTATGCATTAACACATCATCATTTTCAGTAACTAATTCATTTATAAGTGGTTACAAATCTTTTCCCCTTAACCATTTTCTAATGCAAAGCAATAGAATAACTGATTGTTATAAAATAGATTTACGGTTTCTGCATTATCCTAATGCATAATTCGCGGGTTTAACTAATTATTGATGTAAGTGGGGCAGAATTCAGCCATATTTCTTAAAAACGCCCCATTTTATGTGAAAATTTTTAAAATACATTTTATAATTACTATGATATTCATAACCGCTGTTTTGATCTGTTTCGCCACTCCGATGGTGCTTTCCGGCATCGGGAAGGTCTCCTTCGCCAGTCCGATGATCCTTTCCGGCACTTCGATGATCCTTTCCAGCACTTCGATGATCCTTTCCAGCACTTCGATGCTTCTTTCCACCGATATAATAATCTCTCCCGATAGTGAAATAGACTATTTATCCCTTGATAAATACTAAAAAGCTGTATTTTTTGTCCATTATAGCTTTTTTATTCCTTCTCTTTATTGCGAAGACAAGCATTGGAGCGACGGCGCCCGTTGCGGGGGTGACTCAGAAGTGTCATTCTGAATTTATTTCAGAATCTTTAATTGAGAAAACGCTCTAAAATCGAGACTCTGAAACAAGCCCGCCTTCCTTAGTACAAAGTACGTCGGACAGGTTCAGAGTGACAAATTTGAGTTTTGAGACATCCCCGTGGTAGGTGTCGCTAAAATAATTATATCTGGAAAAATGTCAGATTGTCACGTAAATCGCATAAACGTCAACTTGATGGAAAACATGTAGTACCTACGGCACTTTTTTGTTTATTTCTATTTATTCAATAAATATGACAACCGATGGGGTGATATATTTTTGTTAAGTGACGTCTATGTGCAGAGCGGGATTGACGGATCAGAGCCGAAGTCAAGTAATGCTTGCCAGCCGAAGCCACGATTTAGCGGGACAAAGGAGCGGCCTGCCCGACTTTGGAAATTCTAATTATTCTTCCTATCACGCCAACTTTTTGTCAGATTTACAAAGCAATCTTACAGCCTTTTGTTAACCTCACCCTGCCCTCCCCTTGACAAGGGAGGGGTCCTTTAGAATCTTCGAACTACAACATTGGTTTCGAGTGCGTTGGATTTCAAAATGAAGGCGGGATACTCGACACCTTATAAAATTGCAACTTTATCGGAGTTTAGCTTCGGCAGAAAGGTTTACCCCCGCCGTGTATAGAGAATGTAAAGGTTAGACTCAATATAAGGTAGTGGGGGGTTGGCTGTGTTATGAGTTAAGTTTTGTTATGGCCTTGTCAATTGATTGATGGGTGCCTGTTAGTACAAGTGTGTCGTTTTGTTT
>CAJHYN010000287.1_pt1 | contig 51642 bp, 47 predicted proteins | sample 9198641 | NCBI WGS metagenome assembly CAJHYN01 (sample SAMEA7708370, study PRJEB35096) | sediment metagenome | biome: marine neritic benthic zone biome [ENVO:01000025]; feature: sediment [ENVO:00002007]; material: shallow marine sediment [ENVO:03000034] sea grass bed [ENVO_01000059] ... | reverse complement strand
GTTCGCAGAAGTGTTTATCCTGTCCGCCCGGATTATCTCCTGTTACTTTTAATCAAAAAGCAATTGAGAAGATTAAAAACAGAAAAACAAAAGTACAAAGCTGGTTCTCAGATTTGAACTTGGTTTTAAGTTATTGGGGAAGCGGTTCTAAAAGAGCTTATCACCATACAGCTCCTGTAAATTCTTTATATGCTTTACATGAATCACTGTTAATTATTAAAGAAGAGGGGATTGAAAGTAGCTGGGATAGGCACAAAAGAAACGGAGAACTATTCTGTGGTAAAGTTAAAGAACTCGGGCTTGAACCTTTCGGAAAAGATGAAGAAAGATTGCCGCAGCTTGTGCCAATAAAGGTACCGGAAGAAATTAATGAAGCAAAAGTTAGATCAATTCTACTTAATGAATTTAACACCGAAATAGGTGCAGGACTTGGTGCATTAGCAGGCAAAGTATGGCGTGTTGGTTTAATGGGCTATTCTTCAAGTGAAGAAAGCATTCATAAATTAATTGAAGCCTTAAAATATGTGTTGGAAAAATCAAAAGAATAATTTCAGGTAATAAAATGAAAAACAGGTCGTTTACCTTTTTAATCTTAGTAATTTTTTTTTCATTTACACTTTTTGCAAATACAAACGAAGAAACAGAATTATACAAATGGCTGAAATCACAAGAGGGTATTGAAGTTTCTGAGATGGATGTTGATTCTTCCAGGTTCAGTAAAGGATACAAGGTCTACATTTGGCAGCCGGTTGATCACAAAGACCCAAATGGACAAAAATTCAAGCAGCGTATTTATGTCTCTCATATGGATATTGACAAACCAGTTGTTTTAAATCTAGCAGGCTATGCGATTAGAAACGTAACAACCGAGTTAACAAGAATAGTGAATTCAAATCAAATAAATGTTGAGCACCGTTATTTTGGTGAATCTGTACCGGAACCTTTTGATTGGCAGTATTTAACAGTTTGGCAGTCTGCAACCGACCATCATCGCATCATTGAATTGTTTAAAGAATATTACAAAGGAAAGTGGGTGAGTACAGGTATCAGCAAAGGTGGTCAAACTACTATCTTTCACAGAAGATATTATGATGATGACGTTGACGCATCAGTGCCTTACGTTGCTCCATTAAATATTGAAGAAGAAGAAAGAAGAATTTATACACATCTTGAAACAATAGGAACTAAAGAATGTCGTGACAAAATAATGGCTTATCAAAAAATACTCTTAAAAAATAAAGATGAAATCGTTCCTTTGATGAAAGAGTATGCAAAAAATAATAATATGTCATTTGACTACTTGGGTTACGAGAAATCATTCGAATATGTAGTTCTTGAATATTCCTTTGCATTTTGGCAATGGCAAGGACCAGGATGTGAAAATGTTCCAGGCGAAGATGCTACTATCGGAGAATTATTTGAGCATCTCAAAGACAAGAGATCATTCAATTACCTGGAAGATAAGAGCTTTAGAAGATTAGACCCTTTCTTTTATCAGGCATTTACAGAAATTGGTTATTACGCTTATGACACCACTCCATTTGAAGGTTTGCTAGATCACGCACAGGAAGGAACGAGTCATATATTCGATCCTCCCGGAGCCGAAATGACTTTTAATTCCGATGTAATGTTAGACATAAGGAATTGGTTGAGATTAAACGGGAACAGCATGCTTTACATTTACGGCGAGTATGATCCCTGGTCTGCTCCGGCTGTTGCTCTGACAGGCAGAACTAATTCAATTGTGATGTTTAATCCAAAAGGAAATCATAAAACTAGAATAAAACATTTTTCAAAGGAAGATCAGAAGTTCATTTTCTCAAAGCTGGGAGAATGGCTTGATATTGATATCGATTATGAATTCCAATAAATAATAAATTTAACCCTTTTAAAAGATTCTTATTAATTAGCAAGGTTTATTAAGAAATAAATCTTGCTTATATTTATAAGCGATATGTATGTCTCTTTAGTAAAACCCGGAGGATAATTTTGGATTTTCCTTTATTTCATTTGGACTTTATGGGCGATCGACTCTTGATTGCAATAATCGCCATTGTTCACGTAATCATCAATCACGCATTGGCTGTTGGTTTTATCCCTATTGTAACCTGGTTTGAATTTAGAGGTTACAACGAAAGCAAAACAAATCCCGAAGAAGGGAAAAAGTGGGACGAGCTTGCTTATAAGTTTATGTTCGTAGCTTTTGTTATTACTACATCTATTGGAGCTTTAACAGGAGTAGGAATTTGGTTTTCTGCAGCACTGATAAGCCCAAATGGTATAGGTAGTCTAATTCGTGTTTTCTTTGGAGCATGGTTTACGGAGTGGATTATTTTTGTTCTCGAAGTTGTTTTTGTGATGATCTACTTTCTGACATGGAAAAAGTCGCGAAAGTCACGGAAAGCAAAACAAAGGCACATAACTGTTGGTGTCGCACTTAGTATATTTTCGTGGTTAACAATGGCAATCATTGTAGGCATACTAGGTTATATGATGGATACCGGAAGCTGGACTGGCAATCAAACATTAGTTGACGGTTTCTTCAACCCTATTTATTTACCGCAGCTATTGTTCAGAACCCCGTTGGCTTTTGTAATGGGTGGTTCGGTAGCACTGTTGTTAACGGTTTTCTACCTAAAGGATAAAACCGAGTTTAGAGGAAAAGTATTTAAGAATATTTCCATATGGATGTTTTTATGGACTCCGCATGTTTTATCAGCCGGGGTTTTCTATTATTATAAAATTCCCGATTTAATGGTCGGTAATATTCCTGTTGCTGTTGCTACACAGCAGTTTCAAAACTGGTATGATTATTTAATGTATTTCCTCATTGCAACAATTATTGTTTCGATGCTGACGGCAATTTGGGCAGGGCTTGTACCAAATCGAACATCAAAAGTATTATTGATAATTCCGATTATTGCAGCAATATTAACCCTTGGCTGGTTCGAAAGAGTGAGGGAGTTTATTCGTAAGCCTTATGTTATTGAGGATTACATGTACTCGAATCTAATAAGAGTTGAAGACTACCCTTTGTTCAAAGAAGAAGGAATATTAAAGCACTCAACTTTTGTTTCAACTAATGAAGTAACTGAAGAAAATAAATCAGAAGCTGGAAAAAATGTCTTCCTGATTGCCTGCAGTAGATGTCATACAACAAATAACCTTAACTCAATTGTTGAGAAGTTTGAAAAGCTGTTCATGAAAGAAGGTGAGCTGTTGGATAAGCAGGAGATATTAAATTATGTACCGGTAATGCATAAAGGAAGATATTACATGCCGCCTTTCCCGGGCAATGGAGAAGAGGTGGATGCTTTGGCTGATTACGTGATTGATTTACAAAATAATCCACAATTCCTTGAAGGCGCACAATCAGGTGGTGTTTCAATTTCGCCGATTTCTACATATATGAAAAATAAAGAGTGAGTGAAAAATGTTTAATACAATTGTACAAGTACAGCCCATTCCGAAAGATATTCCATTGCCGTTACCACTCCCTGAGCCTTTATTGATTGGGCTTCTGATATTCTCATTTTTGATGCATATCTTGTTTGTTAATTTAATTGTCGGCGGATCAGTGCTAACATTGTTTTATCAAATCCTTGGCTTGAAAGAAAAGAAATATGATTTGCTTGCAAAAGAAATTGTATCAACAATTACTGTTAACAAAAGTTTAGCTGTTGTTCTGGGTGTTGCGCCTCTGCTTTGTATCAATACTCTTTATACCATCTATTTTTATTCAGCTAATTCGTTGACAGGCTCTTTATGGATTTCAATTGTCCCGATTTTGTTTATAACATTTTTGTTAGCTTATTATCACAAATACAGCTGGGAAAAATTTGAATCGAACAAAAAAGTGCACATCGGTTTGATGGGAATAATTACAGCAATGTTTTTATTTGTGCCTTTAATATTTTTAACAAACATAAATTTGATGCTCTTCCCGGAAAAGTGGGGAGAGGTGAACGGATTCTTCTCTTCAATGCTGCTTTGGAATGTTATACCGAGATTTTTTCATTTTATTGCAGGTTCGCTGGCGATAACTGGATTATTTTTATTCTGGTACTTCGGTAGAAAATCATTTGAATACGATGAAGAAAAAATTGATATCCCTAAAAATTATTTAAGAAAAAACTTTTACAAGATTGCTTTGTATGTAACTCTTTCCCAGGTTGTGTTTGGCCCATTTGTATTTTTTACATTACCTTGGCACGGAGTAACATGGAATTTGTTTTATATTTTCTTGGGCGGAATTATTGCTGCTGCAGTAGCAGTAGTTTTAATTTGGCGTGATATTAAAGGTCCCGAAGAAAGACTCGGTAAAAGTTTTGCTGTTGTAGTTTTACTGTTAACAATCACTGTTGGGTTTATGGGCTACGGCAGGCATTATTATCGCAGCACGGTTTTGGAGCCGCATCAAAAATTAGTGAAAGAAAAAACTCAGCAGTTTTTGGAAAAGTCGGAAGAGTACAGATTAAAAGGAGAGCAGGATAAAGGAGAAAGTAGTCAGTAGTTTTAATAAGAATCTTTTTTTTTCTGTCACTCCGGTCAACGGGGCAAGAATAAACAATCAACCAAAACCCATTGTATCAGGAAGCATAAATAGGGAGCTTAATTTTTCCCCTCTGCTGCGATTTCATTATGCAAAATTTTGTTATCATCGCCCACAGTTATTGCTAATTTCCCTAGAACATGCTCTTCTTCAAAGTATCGCATTGCTTCAGGAACTTCACTTAATGAATAGATTTTGTCGATAACTGGTTTCACTTTCTCCGCTTCAATTAGGTTTTTCAAAAAGGTAAGGTCCTTGTTGTTGGATTTTGCCACAAAGAATTTAACTTTCTTATTTTCTCTTTTTGCAGCACTTTTGCCAAAAATCATAACTTTGAACAAATGAGTTATTGATCCTCCTACCAGGACGTAAATTCCGCCGGGTTTTAATACACCTAACATATCGGAAAGCTTTCGGTATGCTGCTGCATCTATTACAAGATCGTAATGCTCTTTGTTTGAGATATAATCTTCCTTTGTGAAATCAATAACACAATCAGCACCAATAGAACGTACCATTTCAACACTGCCTGTTCTACAGACTGCGGTTACTTCTGTTTCATAAGATTTCGCTATTTGAACTGCATAACTGCCAACACCGCCGGAGGCCCCGGTAATCAAAACCTTTTGTCCGGGCTTGATCTCACCTTTATCGCGTAATGCCTGCAATGCAGTGAGTGCAGCTATAGGTACGGCTGCCGATTCCTCGAATGTTAAGTTGGAGGGTTTCAATGCTATTACATCCTCTGTAGCGCAAACGTACTCAGCATATCCACCTCCGGAAGTATCCCCAAAAACTTCGTCACCGACTTTAAAGTTCTTCACATTTTTGCCAAAAGCTTCAATACGTCCGGCAATGTCACCGCCGAGAATCTGCTTCTTTGGTTTAAGAAATCCATCACCCATCAAGCGGATAAGAAATGGCTTGCCTGTCATCATATGCCACTCAAATGCATTTACAGATGATGCATAAACTTTTACCAGTACCTCATTATCCTTTGGAACAGGTTTATCTATCTCTCCTAATTTAAGAACATCGTGTGATCCGAATTTTTTATATACTATTGCTTTCATTTTTATATCCTTTAAATATTTTGTCAATGTCCTAATTTCATTTGCTGGTTTTTTTAATAGTGTCATGCTGAATTCATTTCAGCATCTTCTGTTATAGATTCCGGATCAGTGCCCGGAATGACAAGTAATTGTGAAATTAGGACATTATCATTTTTATTTATTCACTTCTTTATTAATATCATTTTTAGGCATGTAAGAAAATACTTCCTCCAAAGGTGAATCGAATACCTGTGCAATGCGGAAAGCCAATTCTAGCGAAGGTGAGTATTTTCCTTTTTCAATGGCTACTATTGTTTGTCTCGTAACACACGATTTTTCAGCTAATTGCTGTAGTGTCATTTCATCATGATGAAAACGTAATTTCCGGATGTTATTACTTATAAAATATTTAGTCATTTCAGACTCCTCCAATGTGAAGATAGAGCTGTGAAATATCATTTAGCAAACAAGAGCCGATCATGGAAGCAGCCAGTGAAATAAACATTGCCATGGGTGTAAAACCCATAACCAGAGTAGACATTGAAAACAAAAATCCAAGCAGAAAAAAGTAGTAAGAATTTCTTGTAGCTTTCAATTCTATTAGCTTGTCCAATTCATCTTCAAACTCAGGTATGTTTTCGTCAGTTGTGATCTTACTAATTACATGAAACACAATATGAATTATGATTTTCCATTTACAGGCATAAGAATAGGCTGTCATTTCAAAGCCAAACTTTTCCAAAACGGGTCGACATAGGGCACTATCATCCACGGTAAGATATCTTACACTACAAGCTTTTGTTTCCCGCGCTCGAACTACCAAGATCGCTTTTTACTCACCCAACCAAGAAATCAGTTAGCTTAGAGTTCTGCAAATACATCAAACATTTTTGATTTTAGTTCATTTTTAGCTTCTTCAGATGCTTTTGCTGTTGCTACGGATAAGCATTTTGGACACATCATTTCCATCATTTGGAACATATCAATACCTTTCTGCTCCATCATCTTCAGCATCATTGGCATCATCGCATCCATCATTTTATCCATTTGGTCCATCTTGATATCTTCCATCATAAGGGGCATCATGCTTGACATCATTTGCATTTTTTCTTCGAAGGACATATTAGCTAACATGTGCGGCATCATTGAATTCATCATTTTTTCTTTTTCGTCAAAATCCATTTTCTCAATAGTTCCGCTCATCATGGGCATCATTCTTTGCATCATCCTCTTCATCATAATATAATTCCTCATATTTTGATTGATAATTAAATGAAATAATTAATGCAACATTTCCAACGGGGTAAAAATCAGTCGAAGAGATCCAATCAATAAGTAAATGATTTTAAATAAAATAGATTAATAAATCAAGTGATACAACTATTCATCTAATATAAATAAACATAAAAAAGCTTTCGTCGTGATGTCACAAAAATTCCCTTCAAAATGAGCAGGCTTTTAACTAATATAAAAGATATGTAATTTAAAAAATATATTTTAAGATCAATTTTCTATATATAGATAATAGTTATGCTAATTGGTTTTCCTTCCTACATTTAGGAGATTTTGTAATGCAACAAATGCAGTTAACAACATTCAGCTTTCGAAGATTATTGTTCAACCTGTTGTTTTGGACAGCACTTTTTACCTTTATTCTCGCTGTGCGTTACTATGATATCGGGAAAATCGCATTTATTGATCTACCGGTTGAGATTCCCGTCCACCGTATTTTTTTGAACGGCTTTGTTCTTGGTTTCTTTGTTGGCATTTTCTATACAATTGTAGAAGTCAGGCTTGAGTCACTGAGGTTCTATGATAATTCATTAAGCAAGATAATTCTTCTCCGGACGATCTACCTATTTATAGTTTCGCAAATAACGCTCGCAGTTGTTGCTTATGCAAATTACTATCTCGACGCAGCTCAACGCAACATTGATGTAAGCCAGGTAGGATATGTACGTTACTTATTCAGCGCTACTGTTCAGTTTCTATTTCTTGGCGCTTTAATCGGGAACTTAATGCTGTCGATCTTCCACACATTACGTTCTAAGATCGGTTATACGGACTTTGGTAACTTACTCACCGGCCGCTATAGAAATCCAAGTGATGAAGAACGTACATTTATGTTTCTCGATCTAAAATCTTCAACAACGATAGCAGAGAAACTCGGGCATCGTAAATACAGCCGTTTGATCCAGGACTGCTTCCGTGATTTGACAGAAACACTGCTGGAAACAAAAGCAGAGGTTTACCAGTACGTTGGCGATGAAGCAGTATTGTCATGGCCCGTTAATGTTGCAATTACAAATGCCAATTGCCTCAATGCTTATTTTCATTTTGCCGATATATTGAAAAGTAGAAGTGACCACTACAAAAAAATGTATGGACTGGTACCGCAGTTTAAAGCTGGTATCAACTTAGGTGATGTGACGGTTGTAGAAATAGGTGTTCTTAAAAGAGCCATTGTTTATCATAGCGATGTTCTTAACACGGCGGCACGTATCCAGGCTTTGTGCAACGAGCACGGAAAAAACCTGCTGATAGCAGGAACCGTTAAGGAACAACTAAAGAATACAAATTTTTCATTCGAGTTTATTGGTAACATTTTGTTGAGGGGAAAAACCGAAGAGGTGGGTGTATACAGTGTGGAACGGGTTAATTGATAATTACTGCTTGGCATTAACGAACCTTCATTAGACGGTCATATCAGCCCACAATTATTAATCTTGGATGGATCTATACGTCTGATTATTTTGCTATGTGCAAAATAACCTTTTACTCCAACAGCTAGTAATAATAAAACCAAGGATTTTTGATGAAAACAATACTTATGCGTATCGCTTTATTTTTTGTAATTATTTTAGGTGTATTCAATTGTAAAGATACTTCTTTAACTGAAGATCATGAATTACAGAAACTTAAGTCATGGATGACAGGCTCATTCAGCAGTGAGGAACAAGCTAAAGCAGACACAAATTTTTTTAATATCCATCTTAAAATGGTTGAAATATGGAAAGAACGTAAAGATACTATCTGGTTATACGTAGAACAGGCTGCAGCATGGTCACTTGATAAACCATACCGTCAGCGTGTTTATCGACTTGCAAGAAAAGATGATAAAACATTTGAAAGCGCTGTTTTTTCCTTTAATGATCCCTTACGTTTTGCCGGTGCCTGGAAAGAAGATCAACCTTTAAAACAACTAACACCTGACTCGCTTATCGAAAGATCTGGCTGCGCAATTATACTTGAATATAAAGACGGTGCATTTGTTGGAAGCACAAATGAAAAAGATTGTTCCAGTGAATTACGCGGTGCCGTATATGCTACTTCTGAAGTACGTATTGAAGAAAAGGTACTCACAAGCTGGGACCGTGGTTTTGATGCAAACGATTTACAGGTTTGGGGTGCAACATTAGGGCCGTATATATTTAGGAAGTCGGAAAATTTTAATTGATGACCCATGAAATAGCACAAAATCCCCGAAATCTTCAAGATTTCGGGGATTTAAAAACTAACAAAAACAAAATACTAGGTTTTTCAACAACCAGGAACCCCGAAGAAGTTCAATTATTGTAAAAACTAAAGCCCCACTTCTAAAAAGCTTCAGAGAAGCTTCATTACTATGATTTAATTGTTATATTTTTTACAGATTCAGTACTATGCATCGGTACGTTATACGTTAATGGTAGGATCCCTAGTATTACGATAGTAGGGATAAAACTGTTATAATACTTTGGGTACTACTGTTATGATATAATGACCCCTATCGTACTAAAGATAGTGAGGCTACCATTAAGATACTTTAGTCCATACTATATTAACGATAGGGAGGCTATCATTAAAACACTTTGGTCCGTATTATATTAACAATAAGGATACTACTATTATAATGTTTTAACAATTAGGATAAGTAATTCATTTTGCAGACCTAAGGTAGGTCGGGTTCTTTGCTGGTTATACCGTCTCAGTCTTAAAGAATATCTCCAGCTACTAATGTTATAACTGGCTTAATTGCTAGTTCATCAATAGATTTTATTCTCTCCCAATTCTTTTGAACATCAACAACATCCAATACTTCTGTAGTAAATCCTTTTGAGATTGTTTCACCGGTTAATTCATCCTTAAATCCAGATAATTTTCGTATAGGTAACTCCCCAAAATATAGTCGGCTTTCGACAAGTAAATTTAATTTTATTCTCAATTCTTGATATTGATTATCATATTTAATTTTAGTGACACCATTCAATAAATCTAAGTCTTTATAATCACCTGGTTCAATAGGATATTTATCTTTATTCCAATTATTCTTTAAAACATTAAGTATTGTCCCTAATTCTTTATTGTTATGATCATATATAATTAGATTTTGAGGATTGTTAAAAGGAAATTCTAAAATTTCAAAATTCCCAGAAAATGTAAAACTATAACTCTTAGGTCCAATAAAATTACATACAACTGGAACAAATGACATTACTTGCCAATCGTGCTCACCAGTATCAACAAGTCTATAAAGATTTAAACCAGCTTTTTCGCCACGAATTTTTGCAGTTTTAGTAAACCCATTAGCAGAAACAATTACACCCTTATTTGCTTGGATGTCACTAATCAATTCTATAAATTCCCCAATCTGTGGTAAACCAACTGGTTTAGAATAATCTTTACAATCTATAGCAATAAGCAAATCATAATTACCAACTTTTTGTCTTACAGAAATATCAATTTGTCTTTTTACTCCGGTTATTTTACCAATGATTTTATCATCTAGTTTTACAATTGCATTCGGAGCTAATTTCTTTTGAACTTTTTTAACAAGTTCTTCAAATTTTTTCCATTTTACATTATTCATTTCTATAACATTCTGTTAGTATATGCATACATCATAATATTAATAATACCACAAAAATCTAAATTATTATATGGCAAATCATATTAAGGCGTCAGGATGCTTTTCTGGTTAGGTGTAAATCAAGATTCCCATAAGTCAATACGCTCTTTTATTAACCAATCATTATTAACTTTTTCAATCGCGATCAATTGTCCAATGGCATTATCACCTTTGTTATAAAAAGACATATAGAAGCATCCAAAGTCTCTTGAATCATTAAATATTATTCGTGAGAGTGTTATAATTCCCAACCTTCCGGGATACTTTTTATTAAATGAGCCACGTTTAATTGGCAATAATTTATACCTATTACCGTTATCAAGTTCATGTATTTTTAGAACAAGGTTCTCAGAATTTATTCCACGAAACTTTCTTGCTAATTCAATCAAAGAATCGTTTTTTGTAACTTTTCGAAGCCACTCTAAGTTGGAATAATCAAAATCCCTTATGTTAGGAACACTTAATATTGTATCAATAAATACATCTAATTTATCTTTATATATTTTTGATCTTACTTCACTCTGACTTAGATTTTCGAATCCAATTCCCCAAATTACTTTATAACGTAAAGTATCAACTATCGAAGGGAAGATTTTATTATAAACTTCCTGTTCAAGATTTCCTTGATTCTCTAATTCAACTTTAGAGTTGCATGCGTTAAAGAGTAATATCAAAAGGAATAATTTTTTCATTCTGTCTACTTACTCCTTAATCCTCACATTTCACGTCATAAATATTAATCGAAATTTCTTTCCCTTTCAGTTTTACGTTATCAACAAAATCAAATGTGAATTTATCCTGATCTTCCAATGAGTTTTTAAGTGTTTCCGAAATCAATAACTGCTTTTGGAAATGGTTGCATTTTGCTTGAATGCGCGCAGCTGTGTTTAAAACATCACCGTGGTAAGCCAGCTCTTTTTTAAGTTCACCAACTTCGGCAACTGTTACAAAACCGGAATTTAGCCCCGCCTTGAATTCTGGGAGCATCCCGTATTTATTATAGTAGTACTCTCTTTTTCTGTTAAACAAATTATCGTATTCAAAAAAGATGTTGATACAATTACTTTTGTTTACACCTTTATTCATTTCCCAGGTTAGTACAACTTCGTCGCCGACATACTGATATATTTGAGCATCATATTTATCAACCAATTCGTTAACGTCGAAAAAGCAGTCTTGAATTAACCGGCTGTATTTTATGTGTCCTAATTTTTCTGCATAAGTTGTCGATGATTTTAAATCCATAAACATAAAAATTCTTTCTTCCTCTTTTGGCTGATGATACTTACCGAGAAGGAAATTAACCAACACACCCTGACCGAATTTATCACTTACCTGTAAAATAAAAAGTGAAGAAAAAACCGCGATGCTCCAAAATATCATTGTCATTAATAAATGAGAGCCGGTTAAATAATCAAAGAAATATTCCAGAACCTGGTTGTGAAATAAGGATTTGTTCATTGAAACACTATAATTAATTATTGTCCCAATAGATGTCCAGACAAATATATTTATAAGATAAAAAATGGTTTTAACAATAAGCGTGAATCCAAATGGTTTTTTGCGAAGTATGTTATTAAAATATAATACTTCAAAAGCTGCTATTACAGCTCCAATAATAATAGTGAAAAGAACACTTGAAATTAAAGTAAAACCGAAATCATACTTCATCCCGGCTTTAATTTGATCTACAGATGATTTAAATCCAAGTGAAGAGGCTTCGTAAGTTGTAATAAATATAACGGCTAATATCCAATAGGAAACAAGAAAAAGTATTTTGTAGAATTGATTTTTATTCATAGCAAATCTTTTGCTGTTAATTCAATTAGAGATTTTAATTTATTTATAATGAATGAAAGAATTTGCTTGATGAATGGTTTACAAAGTATGTAATAGTTGTAAATTTATCAACTTTTACATGGCTGCCATCGACCACTCGATGGCAAGAGAAATACACTAAACATTACTTATATGCTTTTCTCTGAAATTTATGTTGTCAAACTGACCTTTCAATTTATAAGTATTGAATCTTTTTTTTTAGTTTTGCCGGAAGTAAGACCGCTAATATATTTGTATACTTTTTCCAATAAATCGTTTGGTATCCGGTCAATTTCTTTTTTAATTTTTTCTTTAGAAATCATCTGTTCTAATAACTCAGAAATAAATTTTCTAAATATAAACTTAGTCTTCTATACTTTCAAATAATTCTTTGATTTGAAAAATACTTTCTTGCATGGAATAAACCCCGCCTTCACTTTGTCTAACCTTTTGAATAACAACAAATAAGGGAAAATATATAAAAAATTTATACTTTTGTTTTAGTGCTGTTCGGAATGTTGAGAAAGTCACGCTGTCCGCCGCGGCGGACAGTGTGACAGACTTGTTGCGGACAGCTGATTAAAGGATTATAACATTACTTACAGCGGTGTAAATTGGGGAATGAGCAATTATTAAAAGACTTGCCGGATAATGAACTGGTACAGATGGTCCGTTCAGGCAACCAGTCGGCATTTAAAGTAATTGTTCAAAAATATAAATCGAAAATTGCCGGTGTTGTTTTCGGTATGCTAGGCAATACTTTGGAAGCGGAGGACGTTGGGCAGAACGTTTTCATTAGGTTCTATAATTCGATTGAACAGTTCAGAGGTGACGCGGCTCTTTCAACATATTTGACAAGGATTGCAATTAACCTGTCAATAAATGAAATTAATAGGCGGAAATCTAAAAAATTATTTTCGCTTGAGTACTGGACGCAGTCGTCAAAAGAAAACACAAATGGAAACGAACATTACAATAATTTTGAGCAAAAAGAGATTGTAAAAAAAGCATTATCAGAATTGCCGGAAAAATATAAATCGGTAGTTGTTCTTAGATTAATTGAAGGTTACTCAACTGAGGAAACCGCAAAAATTTTAGAAGTGCCTCTTGGTACAGTGCTTTCGAGGCTTGCAAGGGCACAGGACAAATTAAGAAAATTATTAACTCCTTTAGTTGATGGAAACTTGTGAAAAATAATCGCAAGTCATGTTGAGCTTGTCGAAACATGTTTCCTTAAGTAAACACACTTCGACATGCTCAGTGTGACGATCAAAAAAAGGTTACAATTTTTTCAGAAGTTTCAAGGAAGAAACATGATAAATGAAAAATTAAAAAGTCTTTTGTATAAAAGTTTTGACGGTCAATTAACTGATTCCGAAAGAAAATTATTGGAACACGAACTAATAATCAGCCATGAACTAAAAAAGGAAAAAGAGAAAATAGAACAGCTAAGGTTGCAATTAAGCGAAACTGAGCAGCCAGAGTTTAGCGATTCGTTTGTTGACAACGTGATGAGTTTGCTTAAACCTCGAACAGAACTTGGGCATGACGAATTTTTTGATTCAATTATGTTTTCATTTAAACGTGTCGCTATTTCTGCAATGGCAATTATTTTGGTTCTGCTTTCAATTAAATTAACACAGACAGAAAGCCTCGATGAAATATTCGGGCAGAGCAATTTAACTATTGAGGACGTTTCAAATCCCATTTATTATTTTGATTAGGTAATAAAATGAAATTACATACTAAAACAGCTTTAATAATTATCGGGACTTTGCTAATAGGTTTTGTACTTGGCTTTACAAGTAATATTTTTTTCTTGAAGAGCCGCTTTGATAAAGTTAAGGATTTTCATAGAAGAGGGAAGATGACAAACTTTTTTGTGGAGAAATTGGATCTGACTGATCAGCAGAAAGAACTTGCCGAACCGATTATTGACAAATACAATGTGCGGTTTCATAAACACGGCGAAGAAATGAGAGATAAAATTGAAGGCCTTGTTGATTCGCTGAGAACTGAGTTAAAACCAATTTTAACTGAAGAACAGATGAAACAACTTAATAAACGCTACAGAAGATTTACACCTTTTATGAGAAAACCACCGCGACCGTAATCAACTTTATTCAAAAAGATTAAAAATTGGATCTTCTCAAAGTCTGCGTAAGCCTAATAATAAAAATAATTGATTTACGAATATCGAATAATGATTTGAATGACTAAGAAAACTTCTAAAATCAAAGATCGTTAATCGAAATTCGAAATTAAGATTTACTGAATAATCTGCTCTAAATCCATTCTCATGGAATAATCAAAAAGTTCTCCTTGTCTAACATGCAAAAAACAAAGGAGAACAAATTGAAAAAACAAATCTTATTCTTATTATTCGTTGCATTATTCATCTTAGCCAATTCCTTATTCGCTCAAAGAAAAAGCATTGAAGAAAGACTCGAGCATTTAACCGAAGAACTTAACTTGTCTGAAGAGCAGCAGGAATCAATAAAATCAATTTTAGAAGAGGCGCGAGAAAAAGCAGAATTTTTGCGTGAGAACAATACTGGAGATAGAAGAACTATTATGCAGGAAATAAGAAATATCATGGTTGACTCAAATAATAAAATACGCCAAGAGTTAAATGAAGATCAAATAGAAAGGTTTGATGAAATTGTAGAAAAACAAAAATCAAAAATGAAAGATAGATACAAAGGAAGAAGAAGGTAAACCAAAAATTAAGGAGACAAAAAAATGAGAAAACTAATTTTTATACCGGCAATATTGCTAATAGCAGCGTTAGCTTTCACAGCATGCGACGGCAGCGGTAATGAAGATGAAAGTGCGCTGCTTGTTGAATCTTTAGCTAAAACTGATGGCGACGCCGATTACGAATTCAGAGGCCCGAGGCATGGTATTTTGAGACACTTAAAAGAAGAACTTGAAGTTACCGACGAACAGGCCGAACAAATAAAAGCTATAATTAAAGAGCATATGCAGGCCGTCCGTGAAGAATACAAAGATCAATGGAGCGGCATGACCAGGGAAGAAAGAAAAGAAATAAGAAAAGCAGGACGTGATGAAGTTGAAGCAAAAATTCAAGAAGTATTGACAGAAGAGCAGTGGGCAAAGCTGGAAGAAATAAAAGCAAACGGTCCCGATCCTGAAAAAATGAGAGAAAGAATGGAAGCGAGATTTGAAGAGCTTAAAGAGAAATTAAACTTAACTGCTGAACAAGAAGAACAAGTCCGAGAATTATTTGAAAAGAAGCTTGAAGAGAAAATGCAATTAAGCTGGGAAGAAAGAAGAGATCACAGGAAAGAAGACCGTAAACAAATGAAAGAGGAGATGTCAAAAATATTAACAGACGAACAAATGGAAACTTTTGAAGAGTGGAGAAAAGAAAGAAGAGCAGAAATGAAAGAACACTTCAAAAATAGAAGGTTCGGAAGAAGAAATAGAAATTAAATTATAATTAGTCATGTTGAGCCTGTCCGCCGTACTTTGTACTAAGGAAGGCGGGCATGTCGAAACATTTTATCGCACACTTCGACAAGCTCAGTGTGACAAGAAAAATTAACCTCATACCCCCTTATGTAATATGTTATAATCCGACCAAAAGCTGTCTGTGAAAATTTGATTCCCCCGTAAGATCAAAAAAAAGCAGGCAGCTTTTTTATTGTCACTATCAAAAAAGTTAATGGAAATTATTTATAAAACCACCGAGGTTTTTAAGAACCTAGGAAGTTACATCCGTTTATAATTTTCCCAAAGCTCTTTCTAAATCTAAGATTAAATCGTCAGCATCTTCAATGCCTATTGAAAGCCGTATTAGATTTTTGGGTACTAAACTATCCGGCGATTCAACACTTGCACGATGCTCGACTAAACTTTCTACTCCGCCTAATGAAGTAGCCGGGATAAAATGTTCTAATGACGAAGCAAATTTCCGGCATTTGTTTTCATCTGCTTTTAGCAAAAATGACATCATTCCGCCAAAGCCGTTTGTCATTTGTTTCTTAGCTATGCCGTGTGTTTCATTACTTTTTAATCCAGGGTAAAAAAGTTTCTCTATTTTAGGGTGATTCTCAAAATGTCCTGCAATCTTTAAAGCATTATTTGAAATCTCTTTAAATCTAATCCCTAACGTTTTCATTCCTCTATGTAGAAGCCATGATTCAAAAGGACCTAAAACACTTCCGGTTAGCTCTCTTACTCTTACGATTTCTTCCCAGCGATTATTGATTTCTTTCGTGACAACTACTCCCGCTAAAACATCGCAGTGACCATTGTAATATTTTGTTGCTGAATGGAAAACAATGTCACCTCCTAAATCAAGTGGTTTTGTGGTAACTGGAGGTGCAACTGTGCTGTCTACAACCAGTAAAGCTCCGGCGTTGTGAGCTTCAATTGCTGCTTGTGCAATATCGATTGACTGCCATATAGGATTTACTGCAGTTTCAATCCACACTATTTTGGTTTTTCCTTTTATAATATTCTTTTTGATTGCATCTCTGTCATTTATATCAAAAAGAGTTAATTCAATCCCTCTCTTTTTTGAAATATATCTCATCCACTCTTGGGCAACATAATACATTATATTCGGTGCAAGAATATGATCCCCTGAGTTTAGGGTTTCTAAAACTGCTACAATACCCGCCATCCCTGATGAAAATAATTTTGCATCTTTACCATTATCAAGTTTGGCTGCGAGTTTTTCAACATTGTCGAAATTTGGGGTATTATAACGTGAATAAATATATTCGCTTATTAATTCGTAATCTTCATCTCTTGCAAAAGTTGTAGATAAATTAATTGGCGGAGTAATTGCGCCTGTTTGTTGATCCATTGCCTTTCCGCCCGAAGCAAGAATTGTGTTGATAGATGCTTTATTCTTCACATCAAACTCCAATAATTTATTTATTTTCTAAAAACCTAATAATACTAAACTCTAACTTGAAATATAACACGGATCATTATGATTAAACGGATTTAAATCATGATTAATCATAAAGATCATGAAAATCAGTGTTCTATTCTTATCTTTTTCTTAAATTTAAGATTATTAATTGGGGACTATTGAATGGAATTAGCTATTGTTGAAGGAACCATCGTAAGCACAGCAAAAGTGGAGAGATTAAAAGGATATAAGCTTTTACTGGTAAATATGCTCACAGGCGATATGAAAAAGACAGACAATTTTCTCGTTGCAATTGACTCGGTTGGAGCCGGCAAAGGTGAAGTTGTGATTGTGGTAAGAGGAAGTTCGGCAAGACAGACGGATAAAATGGCAAATGTTCCGACAGATTCAAGTATTATAGCGATAGTTGATTCGATAGAGCATAAAGGAAATATAATTTTTGATAAACAAAATCCTGCCGAGTATTTAAAGTGAAACTGGGGATTGTAACCGGGAAAGTTTGGGCTACTGTAAAAGACCCTCAGTTGGAAGGTATTAAACTTTTTACTATGCAGCCGATTGATGAACATAAAAAACCTGTCGGGAAAGAAATTGTTGTTGCAGATACGTATGGCGCAAGGGAAGATGACGTTGTTTACTGGGTTGGCGGAAGAGAAGCAACACGTGGGATTGAAGGTAGGTTATTCCCCAGTGATGCAACAATTTTGGGTTTAGCAGACAGGCTTGATGTGAGGGAAGAAAATTAATGTTATTAGGGAAAGTTGTTGGTAGTATTGTTTCTACTATTAAACATGATGTTTTACATTCTCATAAATTATTAATAATACGGCCAATCACTCCCGAAGGTAAATTTAAGAAAGGAACAATGGTTGCCGTTGATGCTGTTGATGCAGGTGAAGGAGACACTGTCATAGTTTCCTCCGAGGGTAAATCAGCAAAGGATGTTTTAAAACTAAAAAAACTCGAACCGCTTAGAAGTGTTGTGGTTGGTGTTGTTGATGAAATAAGGTAATTAAATGTCTGCAAATATATATACATTAAAGCAACAGATTATTGAGGTCGGAAAAAGAATGTACGACCGTGGATATGTTGCTGCAAACGATGGCAACATTTCTGCAAGGCTTGATGAAAATAGAATATTGATAACTCCAACTGGTGTTAGCAAGGGATTTATAAAAGCTGAAGAGCTTTGTATTGTTAATTTGGATGGAAAAGTTGTCAGCGGAACTACACGGCCTTCTTCAGAAGTTTTTATGCATCTCGAAGCATACAAAACAAGGGATGATGTTATAAGTGTGTGCCATGCGCACCCTCCTCATGCTACTGCATTTGCTGTAGCAGGTATTGCTCTTGATAAATGTGTGCTTCCTGAGGTTGTTGTAACAATGGGAGAAATTCCTTTAGTTGAATACGGCACACCGGGAACAGAAGCATTTTATAAACCGCTTGCAAAATATTTCCCTTACCATGATGCTTTGCTTTTAGCCAACCATGGTGCTTTGACTGTGGGTAAAGATATAATCGGAGCATATTACAAAATGGAAACACTCGAGCACTTTGCAAAAATTTATTCTATTGCTTTGCAAATTGGGAAAGTGAATTATTTGGATAAAGATCAAGTATCAAAACTGATTGATCTACGTGAAAAGTTTGGAGTTACTACCGGAGCAAGCTGCAAATCCTGCGAAAATATTAATGAGAGAAATTCAGATTTAAGTAAAGCTGATTTGATTCAGGAGATTGTAAGAGAGGTAACTGAAAAGCTTAAAAAATGAATTTTGTCTTTCCTGGTTTATACGAAGATCGTATACTGGAATCTAACGAGCCTTAACTGTTTGATAAAAATATGATTTCATTCTTCCAAAAAACTAAGCAGATCCATTTAAGATACGATTTAATAAAATTTTGGTGGAATCTAAAAAGGAATAGAAGAAACAATCCGAAATTTATAATTGAATTTAATAACACCATCACCTCACTTTGGTTACTTACGTTTGGAGTTAGAATAGGTTCGCTTTTATTTCTTATGCTAACAAGTTATGGTGAATCCGAAAAAGCCTATGCGATGCACAAAATTATTATCCCAGTTGCAAGTAATACTGAAAAAATTGAGAACAAAAGATTACATAGTTATTTGTCTGTTAACTCAAATGGTATAATCAAATTTGATAGAGTAGAAATTCATAAAAATCAGTTGTTTGAGAAATTAACTAAGAGAAGAATAGCAATTCCAAATGTAATTATCACCATTATTTCCCCAAACGATTGTAAGATGGAAATAATTCAAGATGTTTTAGAAATATTAAAAAGAGCAAAAACTAGAAGGATTTTCTTTCTAACAAAAAAAGAGCCTAACATACGGGAATTATATTAAAAGTTCAGGTAATAAATGTTAGTTATTACTAGAACGGAAAAGCCTCTTCTGTACTAACCTCCTCAAGTTTTTCCTGTTTTGGTTTTTTTGCTAATTGGTGAATATAGTTACCATCAACGTAAATCGCCTTATAAGGAATAGTTGGACAAGCGTATTCACAAGCACCGCAACCTATGCATAGTTCTTCTTCAACTTTTGGTTCTCTTAAATTGTCTTCATTGATAAATGTCTCAACCGCCTTGGTGGGACAATGTTCAGAGCAGGCAGCACAATCGGATTTTTGTGTTATAACAACACAATTATCTCTTACAAACTTTGCTTTGCCAATTTGAATGAGTTTTTTGTCTTCTATTTTTTTAGGGAGTATTGCTCCGGTTGGGCATACTTCTCCGCACTTAATACAATCGTAATTACAAAATCCGATTTTGTTATTCAAATGCGGCATCAGAATTCCATCATATCCATATTGAAAAAGTGACGGCTGTAAAACTTGCGTCGGGCAAACGCTCACACACATTTCACATGCAATGCATTTACTTGTAAAACTATTTATACTAATAGAACCTGGCGGGGAAACAGGGAAGTTTTTCTCTTCAGGTATTTTATTTTTCACATAAACATTTACTTTGTTTTGTGACAATAATTTATTTGTCAGCAATGATGAAAACGAGATTGCAGAAATCAAAAAATTTCTTCTACTGTATTCGAAGTTTGATTTTGTTGTTATTTGCTTTAATGAATTTTTATAAATCAATCCTTCGGATGGGCATGATGTTAGACAGTTAAAACATGATACACATCTATCAAAATCTATTCTCTTTTCTTTTGATGAAATACAACTTGATTTACAAACCCTCTCGCAGACACCACAGCCGTTACAATTGTTTTCATCGACTTTAATCTTATAAATGGAAATCTTTGATATCAACCCAAGAAATGTACCTACAGGACAAACAGTATTGCAATAAAGCCTTCCATTTTTTAACGTCAGTATCAAAACCAAAGTGATAAAAAATAAAATAAATATTATTCCACTTATTGATGAAGCTTTGTAATTATAAGGAGAAACAGAATAATTATCTAAAGCTTCTAGTCCTATGGATAGCAAGTTATTAATAAATACAAGGATAGGTTTAATTATGATGTTACTGAATTTACCGAAGTTACTGTATGGGTCTAAAATATTAATAAAGAACAAACTACCAAACAGAAAAAAAATAACTGTTAACGAAATTAATGAATACCTGATATGGTTATGAGGGAGTTTGTACTTAAATCTGATTTTTCTTTTAATCTTTGTTTTTACATAATTAATAATATCTATAAAAATACCGAGAGGACAAAAAGATGAACAGTAAACCCTGCCGAATAATAAAGAAAGTAATACTACAAAAATAAATCCGGTTGCTATTATAGTCGGTGAAGAAATGAATTTTATAAAAGAAGGAATAAACTGAAAATAAAGAACATACTTATAAGAATCTGCTGGTATTAATTCGTGGAAATCTATAAAAATAAGAGTAATTGTAATAATAGAAATAAGAGAAACAATTACTCTTATTTTTTTTAATAAAACAAAATTCATTAACTATACTGTCATTCTGCTGATATTCAATTTTGAAAGATCCATTGTTCCGAGTTTCATCTCGTTTGCTATATTGATATGACCGATTGTTTTAGGTTCAATGCCAAAAAGTTTAGAGGCAGCAGCATCAGCAGCCACGGGATCTTTTGATATTATTTGTGATTTCATTAATGACACATCTGCAACAGAAATTCCGCGCGGTCCGTTTCTCTTCATAACTGCATAAGCATCAACAACAGTTAAATCAGGAACTCTGTAAGTAGTAAAGTCTGCTATACATTGATGTAAATTGTTTCTGTGCCAGTATCCTCTATCCCATACATTTCCCATTAAATTTTTCATTCCAATTGAAAGTCTTGTTCCACTATGGTTTTTAAGTACTGGTACATTAATGAACACATCTGTTTCTATAATTTGCTCATGAACTTTAGCTTCTTTTAATCTAATTCCTTTTTCAATTGTTACTTCTTGGTAATTTCTTTCATTATTGCCTGGTATTGTTTTGCCGCCGTTATCTTTCACCTCTTTTTCTATACCACTGTTTTTGTAGCATCTACTCCATTCATTACAAGTATGGTCAAAAACGTATACATTTTTTGCACCGGCGTCAACACATTGTTTTACGATTTCGCCTACTAATCTTGGATTGGTATTGGCAGCCCGATTGGGTTTAACATCCCATCCGATATTTGGTTTTACCACAACATTTTGGTTCTGTTTAACAAAGTTTTTAATTCCTCCCAACGCTTCAATTGCCTGCTTGAACATTACATCAGGCTCTCCACCTTTAATTGCTGCTAAGTCATAAATGACTTGATCTTTAGTCTTTGATTGTGTTTTGACAAAAGGAAAACTGCCAAGTGATAAGGATGCTGCTGCTGCCAATCCAAGCTGCGATCCTTTTTTAATGAAATCTCTTCTTTGCATACTTTTTTTGATTTTTTATTTAGCGACAATTTTGTCTAATATTAGAAAAAAAGATAAATATATCAAGTTAAATCGGTGTGCGATTTTTTAACTTAATACGAATTTAATATCTAATATGTTTCTTACAGGATATAATTTCTTTTCTTATCATTTATATTTAACTTAATCTATTAGTTCACAAAATTATATTCTATGGCAAAAAAAATAGAATACTTAAAAAAAGGCCGACCCTTTGATAAACCTGCTATTATTGAGTTAATTACAATTATGTCCCTCACTGTCTTTGTGATTACATCATCAATAATATTTTATTTGAGAATTGATGAATTGGCAGAATTGAGAGATACACAACAAATTGGTCTTGTTGCCAAGTATTCAATTTTAGTAATAAGTTTGATCAGTATAATCTTAGCTGCTGCATTAGTTTTTTTCATAATTAGGGGAAGAAGACGTTCATTTGAAAAGTTGATGGATACACAAAAAAATATTGATGAAAAAATCTTCAGAAAAATAAAAGATTTAAGAAAGGCAAATAAAAAATTAACAGCCGAAGTCGAAGATAGAAAAGGGCTTGAAGAAGCTTTAAGAAGCATTCAGCAAAGGCTAAGAGCTATTCTTGATAGTACCTACGAATTAGTGGGGTTATTATCAAAAGAAGGAACAGTGTTGGACGTAAATAAGAAAGCACTTACTACCGTAGGTGTAAATAAAATGGAAGTGCTCGGATTAAAGTTTTGGGAAACCCCTTGGGTAACTGATGATGATAAAATACAAAAAAGAATGCAAACTATAATCAAGAGAGCAGCGAGGGGTAATTTTATTAGATTCGAAACTGAGCTTAAGACGAAGGATGGAAGCACAAAGGGAATTGATTTCATAATTACACCTATCAAGAATGAAAAGGGTGAAGTAATACTTTTAGTACCGGAAGGGCATGACATTACGGAATTAAAAAAGGCAGAGTACGAATTAAAGAAAACAAAAGCTGAAGCAGAAAATGCAAACAATGCAAAAAGTGATTTCCTTGCCAGGATGAGCCATGAGCTAAGAACCCCGTTAAATGGAATTTTAGGTTATGTGCAAATTTTGTTGAGAAACGAAAACTTAACTAAAGGTGATGGCAAAGGTCTCAAGGTAATTAAATCAAGTGGAGAACATCTACTTGATTTGATTAATGATATCCTGAATTTATCAAAAATTGAGGCAGGCAAATTTGAAATACTCCCTGATGATTTTGATTTGGATCATGTACTTAAGAGTGTTGTTGATTTAATAAAGGTAAGAGCAGATCAAAAATCAATTGGATTTGTGTTTAACTTTGATGATCAATTACCAAGACATGTTTTTGGAGATGCAAGGTTAATTAAACAGATATTATTAAATATTCTAGGAAATGCGGTAAAATTTACAGAACAAGGGAAGGTAGAACTTAATGTAGATTTAGTGGAGAACAAGGTACAATTTCAAATCATCGATACAGGTGTTGGAATACATGAAGATTTGCTTTCGAAGATATTTGAACCCTTCGAGCAGACTGGCGACAAAGCTCAAAAAGAACAGGGTACAGGACTTGGTTTATCAATCAGCAAAAAGATAATTGAACTAATGAATGGTGAACTTAAAGTCGAAAGCAAACTTGGAACTGGCAGTAAATTTACTATTCTTCTAAACTTAACTGAAGTACAGGAAGTTTCAAAGTCGAATATTATTTCAAGTAGTTTAATAACAGGATACAAAGGAAAGAGAATAAAAATATTAGTTGGTGAAGATAACGCAAATAATATTGAAGTTGTTAAATCTATTTTGGAACCATTAGGATTTGAATTGATAATTGCTGTTAACGGTAAGGAAGTTTTGTCCAAAACTATTGAATTAAATCCCGATATAATTTTAATGGATATGATTATGCCTGTGATGGACGGGTTTCAGGCAACAAAAGAAATCAGAAAAAATTATTCAAATGAGGTTCCTATAATTGCAATATCAGCGAGTGTTTTAAAGAAGGAACAACAATTATGCTTTGAGGCAGGCTGTAATTATTTTTTGCCAAAGCCCATCAATTACGATGATCTATTGGAAACAATAAGCAAGTTTTTAAAGGTAGAATGGATTTATAAAGAGACTATTGTTGAAAAAATTCCGTTGGTGAAAGACGGAGAAATTGTTTTTCCTAACGGAGAAATCTTAAGGCGAATTTATCACGAGTCATTAAAAGGTAATTTTACAGGTATAGAAGCTTTGATGAGCAGCGTCAAAAAGAATGATAATTTTGTTATTTTCTGTAACAAGGTTGAGGAATTTATAAAGAATTATAACGAAGACGGCCTAATTAATTTTCTTGAGTCTTCTGAAAATTGGAGAAAAGAATAAATGGAAAATTCTAATCTAAATGCCAAAGTATTAATAATTGACGATTCTCCCCAAAATATTGATGTCGCAAAAGAATTATTGGAATTGGAAGGTTATCAAGTTTATGTTGCTACAAGCGGTGAAAAAGCACTTGCAAGAGTTGAGTTGGTTGAACCTGAACTGATATTGCTTGATATACAAATGCCAGGCATGGATGGCTTTGAAACTTGCTCAGAATTAAAGAAGAATCCCAACACTCAAAATATTCCCGTTATATTTTTAACTGCTTTAGCCGATATTGATAACTTGATTGAAGGTTTCAGATATGGTGCCGTAGATTATGTTACCAAACCTTTCAGGGCAGAAGAAGTTTTGGCCAGAGTAAATTTGCACATAAAACTAAAAAGACTTGAAAATGATCTAAGGAAAGCAAATGCAAGTAAGAATAAATTCTTTTCAATTTTGGCGCATGACATGCGAAATCCTTTTGTTTCGATTCTGGGAATGACTGAGATATTAGAGGAAGATTTTTATGGAATAACTGACGAAGAAAAAATTTCTTTTATTAGAGATGTAAGACTTACTGCTCAATCTGCTTACAAGTTGCTTGAAAATTTATTGCTTTGGTCCCGCTCTCAAATAGGAACTCTTAAAATTTCCAAAGGTAATTTTAATCTAAAAGATGTTCTTAAAGAAACTTTATCGGATGTTAGTACTAGTGTATCATTAAAGAAAATAAACATAATTAATGAAATCGATCTTGATACCATTGTTTATGCCGATCGAAGTTTAATCGAGATAGTTCTTAGGAACTTGTTATCTAATGCAGTGAAGTTCACACAGGAAGAAGGAAAGATTATTATAAGTTCCAAAGTCGAAAGCGGTTTATGCATTGTAAGCATTAAAGATAGCGGTACCGGCATAAAGGAAGAACTTAAAGAAAAACTTTTCGATATTGCTTCCAGTAAAACTATTGTGGGCGCTAACAATGAAAAAGGAAACGGTATCGGCTTAATGTTGTGCAAAGAATTGTCTGTTAAGAATGGTGGTGATATTTGGTTTGAATCGGAATTTGGCAAGGGCGCTACCTTCCACTTTTCAATCCCGTTGAAATCTCAAAATTAAAGAACTTTTCCTATAAGCAAATAGTCTAAAAATTCTGCTCCAGAGTAATAATTACTTGACTACATTATTGTTAATTATATATAATTGCAGTTGCAATAGTAAATTAACTAACAGTTAGTCGAGAAACTAATGGGACCATTTCACAAGTCCGGGAAAAAAGATCAGATCGGGTTTTTGCTCGTGCGAGCAAGAAATATGATAGTAAAACACCTCCATCGTAATTTTGTAAATAATGGGCACGACCTTACCCACGAGCAATTCTCAATTTTGGTTAATCTTTTTTATTACGACGGACAAAGCCAGCAAGAACTGGCAAATAATACGTTTCGTGACAAAGTGAGCGCAACAAAAGTCATTGACTCGCTTGAAAAAAGGAAATTAGTTGTGCGAAAAAACAATCCATTGGATAGAAGAGTTAATAAAATCTTTTTAACAAGTGAAGCAAAAAAAATCTTCCCTGAATTAAGTGAAATAGCTCGAGACACAATTGACAATGCAATTGAAGGCATCTCTCAAAATAAAATAAAAGACTTTGAGTCTGTGCTAAATTCAATTCATGAGAACTTAATGAAATACGAGAATGTTTAAAACGTCAGTAACAAAAGAATATGAAAATAGTAACAAAAGGTAAACAATGAGCAAAAAATTGAAGATTATTATTTCAGCAGCATTCATTATTTTAGTCGCGTTTTTTTCTATGAATGTTTTAAGCGGCATGAAAAAAGATCCTCCCAAAAGACCGCAGGCAGAAGTAGTTAGATACGTGAAAGCTGAGCAAGTGAAATACGAAAATTTATTGACTTCGTTCAAAGCTACTGGAAGGGTTAATTCAAAATCTGAAGTCATACTAAGTGCAGAAGTAACAGGTAAAATTTTGCCTGGAAAAGTTGAATTTAAGAAAGGTGAGTCTTTTAATAAGGGTGATTTGTTGATAAGAATTTTTGACGATGAATTCGCACTTGGACTTAAATCAAAGAAATCGGCATTCTTAAATAGGATAGCCGGAATATTGCCGGACTTTAAGATTGACTTTAAAGAAAGCTACGATGAGTGGTATAGCTTTTTTGAAAATGTAGACATCGAAAAGGAATTGCCTGAGCTTCCCCAATTTTCGTCAACAAAAGAAAAAGTATTTTTGGCAAGCAGAAATATCTTGAGCGATTATTATTCAATTAAAAGCGACGAGATAAGGTTAAAAAAGCACGAAATTCATGCTCCGTTCAATGGCTCATTTACAGAAGTAACATTGGAAGTGGGAGCTATAGCAAATCCGGGCACAAGGTTAGCGAGGATTATTAATACTGTTGATTTGGAACTTGAAGTTCCTATTGAAGCAAGTGATGCTAAATGGGTGAGAAAAGGACAGACGGTTAAGGTAAATAACGAAGATAACTCTACAACGTGGACGGGGAGAATATCAAGAATTTCAAAAGATGTTGATTTACAGACTCAATCGATTGGTGTTTTTATTGGATTGAAATCTTCATATAGCAAACCAATTTATAAAGGTCAGTATCTGATTGCTAACTTTAACGGCATTACTCTTGAAAATGTAATGAGAATGCCTCGCAATGCTGTTTTTAATACAAATGAAGTTTTCATTATTAATGAAAACATCTTATCGAAACGTGAGATTAATATCAAAAAAGTGAATGAAACGAATTTATATTTTGATGGACTTGAAGAGGGAACAGAGCTTGTAGTAGAGGCACTTGTTAATGCCAATGAAAACACTAAAGTGGAAATCATTAGATAAATAAAAAAATTTAATTGAAAGGTTTGCAATGAAAAATATATTGACCACATTTGTAAAATATCCTTTCTATGCTAACATTCTGATTGCAATTATTGTAATAGGTGGAGGTTTAAGCCTGCTTTCAATGAAAAAGGCTTTCTTCCCAGAAGTGAAATCGAAATTTATTAATGTTAACGTAAGTTTTCCTGGTGCTTCTCCTAAAGAAATGGAAGAAGGAGTTACAACAAGAATAGAAGAAGCTATTCGTGGTATTGTGGGCATTAAAGAGATCACATCTACTTCATCCGAAAATTTTGCCAGCGTTAGCGTTGAAGTAACAGGAGAATACGACATAGATGAAACACTTATTGAAATTAAAAATGCTGTTGACGGTATAAGTTCTTTCCCGGTTGATGCCGAAAGGCCTGTAGTATTTAAAAGACGAAACACGACTCAGGTTGCCAGAATGGGTCTTTACGGAGATGTTGATTTAAAAACACTCAAAAAATATGCACAGCAAATTGAAGAAGATTTTTTAGCTACGGGTTTTATCTCTCAAATTAATGTTGGGGGTTATCCGCCTCTTGAAATTTCAGTTGAGGTTTCTGAAGAAAATCTATTAAGATACAATCTTACTTTTGATTTTATCTCCCGTGCAATTTTTAATAACAACAGGGATTTCTCAGCCGGACAAATTAAATCCTCCAGCCAGGAAATCTTGATCAGATCAAGATACAGAACTGTTGATCCCAATAAAATCGGCGAAATAATTTTAAGAGCAAACAATGACGGAAGCTTTTTAAGGATCAGGGATATCGGCGAAGTAAAAGTTAAGTTTACTGATGTTTCTAATGTTTCATACATCAATGGAAAACAGGGTGTGTTTATATCAGTTGATAAACTTGTTGAAGAAGACCTTAAGCAGATATCCACTTATGTAAAAGATTACGCAGAAAAATTTAATGCAAAAAATGCTGTTGTCAGACTTGATGTTACTTACGACTTTTTAGTAATGCTAAACAGCCGTCTTGATTTGTTAATTAACAACGGTGGTATTGGTCTTCTGCTAGTTGTTATTGCTCTTGCATTGTTTTTAAGTTTTAGATTATCGCTGTGGGTCGCCTGGGGAATACCATCTTCGTTTTTGATGATGTTTATAATTGCAAACCTGGTCGGTGTTACAATAAATATGATTTCACTTTTCGGAATGATATTGGTAATCGGTATACTGGTAGATGACGGAATTGTAATCGGTGAAAATATCTACTCGCATTTCGAAAGCGGTAAAAGTCCACGCCGGGCAGCTATTGACGGTACTAGGGAAGTTATGCCTGCTGTTGTTACTTCTGTTACAACAACAATGATAGCATTTGCACCTCTATTGTTTTTAAGTGGAAGAATGGAAATGTTATTTGAGATGGCATTCATTGTAATCTTTGCATTAGGATTTTCATTGCTCGAAGCTTTCTTTGTCCTTCCCGCACATCTTGGTAACCATAATGTTATGAGAATAAGAAAAGGCGAAGGTTTAGGCGCTAAAATCAGAGGGAAGCTGGAAAATTTTATTCATGTACTCAGGGATAAAATTTACAACACATTTCTGAAGTTTATTATAAAATGGAGATGGGTAATTGTTACTGTCCCGATTGCATTGGTTTTCATTACAATCGGCTTAATAAGGGGAACGATTATACAGACTACTTTTTTTCCTTCAATTACTTTTGATTTCTTTAATGTCAACGTTGCATTTACACCTGGTGAAGGAGAAAAACAAACTTTGAAGCATCTGCGCAATTTTGAAGAAGCTATTTGGCAGGTTGATGAGGAAATAAGAGAAGAGTTTGCAGATACTAATGCGTTTGTTACTTATTCATTTTTAAGTCTTGGTAATGCGTTTAACGGACAAGAATCCGGTTCGCATGCTGGAAATATTTTTGTACTGTTAAGAGATATGGAAGGTTCGCCGATATCGAGTTTTGAAATAGTAAACAGAGTGAGAAAGAAAATTGGTGAAGTACCAGAAACACAGAAGTTTACTGTCGGCGGAATAAACAGGTGGGGTAAACCTGTTGCCGTTAGTTTGCTCGGTAGAGAGCTAGAAGAACTTGAGCAGGCAAAACAATTTTTGATTTCTGAACTTCATAACCTGCCGGCACTTGAAAACATTGAAGATAATAATGCACAAGGGAAACAGGAAATTAAACTTGAATTAAAACCAAAAGCATATTTTCTTGGATTAAGTCAAGCAGAAATCAGTAACCAGGTAAGACAGGGGTTTTACGGCGGTCAAGTTCAAAGACTTCAGGATGGAAAAGATGAGTTAAGAGTGTGGGTACGTTATCCTAAAGAAGACAGACTCAATATCGGTCAACTTGAAAACATGAAAATAAAAACTGCTAACGGTGAATACCCGCTAACTGAGCTTGTAACTTATGAAATTGAAAGAGGTCCGGTAAATATTCAGAGATACAACAGTTCAAGAGAAGTAAGAGTTGAATCAGACTTGGTTGATCCATATGAACCGGTTCCGCCGATTTTAGCAAAAATAAATTCTGATATTGTTCCTGAACTGCAAGCAAAATATCCTGGTGTTAGACTTGAATATCAAGGACAGCAGAAGACAAGCAACGAGGCGTTAGCTGACATGCAGAAATTATTTACGATAGCATTTGGAATAATTATTTTAATTTTGATTGTTCACTTCAAATCTGTTTCGCATGCTGCAATAATAATTATGATGATTCCACTTTCGTTTCTTGGGGCTGCTTGGGGACACGGATTACATGGTCATCCGATTTCTATTTTAAGTGCTTGGGGGATGGTTGCTCTTTCAGGGGTAATTGTAAATGATGCTGTCGTATTTTTATCTAAATATAATTCTCTTTTGTTAGAAGGATATAAAGTAGAAGAAGCTGCTTTCAGAGCAGGTATTAAAAGGTTCAGAGCTATTTTATTAACCACTATAACAACTGTGCTTGGTTTATTTCCAATAATACTGGAAACAAGTTTTCAGGCACAATTTTTAATCCCTATGGCTATTTCATTGGCTTACGGTGTAATGGTTGGTACAGGTTTTATTTTAATATTTTTCCCGGTTCTCATATTAACTCTCAATGATACTAAACTTTGGATCAAAAATTTATTAAGAGATAAAAATGTTTACCCTGAGCAGTTTAGGCCGGAAGATGTTGAAACAGCAATAGCAAATAGCCGCATAACTATCGACTAATTATGTAATTATTTCAAATAGGAAATTTATATGAAAGTATATTCTTGTGTGTTTTTATTATTGAGCGTTAGTGTGTTTTCTTTTGGACAGGAAGATTTATCATTAAGTGACGCAGTTCAGAGAAGCCTTGAACAAAATTACGACATCCGCATAATTAAGAAAAGTCAGGAAATTGCAGAGGAGAATAATTCGTGGGGCGCTGCAGGAAGGTATCCATCAATTGATTTAGAACTTGCTTCAAGAAACAGATTTGACGATGGAGATGATTCGGAAATTACAACCAATACGCTATCTCCTTCAGCAAAGCTAAATTGGACTTTGTTTAACGGCTTTTCAATCTATCATCAAAAAGCAAAGTTTGAAGATCTTTACCGACTTTCAGAAGGGAACACTGTTGTGGTTGTTGAAAATTCAATACAGGCAATAATTCTTCAATATTATACAATACTTCTTGAGAAAGAAAAGCTTTTGGTTTTTGAAGAAGTGATGAAGTTGTCCAGAGACAGGTACGATCAAATGTTGGAAAGGAAAGACCTTGGCAGCGCTGTTACTTTTGATGTTCTGCAGGCTCAAAATTCCTGGCTTGAAGACAGGACAAATTATCTTCAGCAGCAGATTAACACAGAAAACTCAGTAAGGCAGCTTAATCTTTTAATGGGAGAGGATGAAAATAAAACTTATAATTTCACAGACAGTTTGATTACTGAATTATTTGATTACGAATTTGAAGTTCTAAAAGAAAAATTATTTGAAAATAATAGCACTTTGAAAAACCAGTACATAAATGTAATCCTTAGTAAAAGGGAAATTGATATTGCCAGAGCTGCTTTCTGGCCGCGGTTAGCATTAAACTCGGGTGTAGATTTAGTTCGTACTACTCAAAAAATTAATGGTTTGCCCTCAACTACTTCCGACTCTTATGATTACTTTGCAAATTTGACTTTGAGCTTAAATATATTCAACGGTTTCAACACGAAACGAGCAGTTGAGATAGCAAAGATTCAGCAGGAGATAAGCAAAATAGAAACGGAAGAAATGAAACAAAGCTTATCAATCAGTTTGGCAAATTTGCTCGAGTTGTATAATGTTCAAAAGGAATTATTGAGTCTTGCAAATGAGAACCTCGAAGCTGCAAAACTAAACCTGGAAATCTCAAGCGAGAAGTTTAAAGCAGGAAACATAAATTCCTTTAATTATAGGGATGTTCAATTGATTTATCTAAACTCATCTATAAGCCAGATAAATGCTATTTTTAATTTGATAAATACAAATACGGAATTGACAAGAATTACTGGGGGAATAATTGCTGAAAGTTAATTAAGATTTTTTGTAATCTACATACTGCTTGTCATGATCCAGTATATGTTTGATAAGCCAGTTGTAGAGCATTTGGTTTAACTTTTCACCTATATCAAATTTCTTCTCTTTTAGATTCTCTAGAATTTCGACTATCTGTTTCACTAAAACTTTATGCTGAGCTTTATGCTCGTTCAAATGAGGATACCCCATTCTACCCATTAATTTTTCTTCTTCGCTGAAATGATATTTGGTATAATCTATCAAATTATAGAAAATATCATGCACAATTTTATCTTTGTTCTCTTTCCCTTTTGCTTCTTCTAAACTATTAATCATTTCAACTAATTTCTTATGTTGGTTATCGACTGATTCAATGCCGGTGTTATATTGTTTCTTCCAAGCTATTATCATTGTTCACCCCGATTCTTATATATTTGTTAAATCCGTTTATCAGTAATTTAATTCATTTTACTAAAACAAAAGCCAAAACATCTGTATTAAAGTTAAGTTTATTGTATCGTGATTCTATTCATTACTAATATTACAATAATAGGTATATATTTTCAACAATTTTATGAAGATTTGATTTAGATTGGAGCTATCTCTTAAATCTGTTACAAAGGGGAAATGTATTTTTTCCTATTGTCGCAGTATTGTTTTTGCTAAGCTGCGAATAATAAGTTCAGAGGTTTGGTTTTCCAGTTATCTTTCATTCAGACACAAATTGAGTTCTTTAATAGCAGAATTCGGACAAGTTCAATACAAATAAAATGATATCTTCGTTCAACAATTTCTGTTAATCTTTTATATTATTACTCCCAAGTTTTGATTTTCACAAAATAACAAATTAACTTATCGCTGGATATCAATCCTCCACTGTTCGAAATGGCCGAATTTAGCAAAATTATTCTCTTGATAAATAATCAAACTATTGGTAAATTTTTAGTGGCTTTACAAGGAGAAAATTAAACAATTGTTTAATTCATCTGCTTTCTCTTAACAAAATATAATTAAATTATAAGTGCAAACGATAAGGAGTTATTATGAGGAGAAATTTACTATCAATATTACTCTTTGTCCTATTTTTAGTTGGAATACCAAACCTAAATTATGGACAAGGTGTAACAACTGCCTCAATGAACGGATTAGTTCTTGATGTAGAAGGACAACCTCTACCAGGTGCCAACGTAGTTGTTGTTCATGAACCTACCGGGAGACAATTTGGTGCATCTACTCGTGGTAATGGACAGTTCAACGTACCTAATATCAAAGTCGGTGGCCCGTACAGTGTTACTGTTTCTTTTGTTGGATATGTTTCGCAAAAGCAGGAAAATATTTATTTGAAGTTAGGGCAAAATCTCAGATTGGATTTCAATTTGGAAAGTGAATCTCTTGAGATGGAGCAAGTCGTTGTGGAGGGCCAACAAGACGATGTATTTAATAGTACCAGAACAGGTGCTGCTACTTACATTAAACCTGAAGAAGTAACACAAATGCCTTCCATTAAAAGATCTACCAGAGATTTGACTAGGTTAGACCCGAGGTCAGACGGTAACTTTAGTTTTGGAGGTAAAAACTGGCTGTTCAATAACGTCTCACTTGACGGTTCTTATTTTAATAATCCTTTTGGTTTAGATGATCCGCTGCCTGGTGGACAAACTAATGCAGAACCTGTGCCTTTTGATGCTGTTGAACAAGTTCAGGTTTCCGTAGCTCCTTTTGATGTAAGGGAAGGCGGTTTTACAGGAGCAGGCATAAACACTGTTACTAAAAGTGGTACAAACAGGTATAAGGCTAGTATTTATAGTTTTGCAAGAAATGAAAGTTTATTAGGAACTAATGTAAGCGGAAACGAAGTAATAGCCAATCCTGATCTTTCATTTAATCAGTCAGGTTTTACAGTTAGCGGGCCGATAATCCCTAATAAGTTATTCTTCTTTATCAATGGAGAAATTGAAAGAAGAGACGATGCAGGTACAAACTTTAACGCCGACACAGACGGTAACATTGTTTTTGGTGAATCAAGAGTTAGTGCTGACGTGATGAATCGAATTCGCCAAAGAATGATTGATGTGTTTGATTATGATCCGGGTCCTTATCAAGGATACATAAATGAGACTAACAATGAAAAGCTTCTTGTAAAATTGAACTGGAATATTGATGATCAAAACGATTTATCTTTGAGGTATAATTTCTTAGATGCCCTTCGTGATTTACCGCCGCACCCTTTTGTGCTTAGTGTAAACGGTTCAGGCCGCGGCCCAAACGAAAACAGTTTACCCTTTAAAAATGCCGGTTACAGGATTAATAATGAATTACATTCGTTTGCGTTAGAAGTAAACAGCAGATACGAAACATTTGCAAACAGATTTTTTGCTAGTTATAACAGGTTCAGGGATTTCAGAGAGCCTTTCACTGAAGCTTTCCCAACAGTTGAAATAGGCCAGGATGGTATAACATATACAACTTTGGGAACTGAACCTTTTTCAGCTCATAACATTCTTGATCAAGATGTATGGCAGTTTACAAATAATCTGAGCTTATATTCTGAAGATCATGTTTATACTATTGGTGCAAACTTCGAATATTTTTCGTTCTTTAATTCATTTAATATTTTCCGTCACGGTGTTTTCTTCTTACCTTATTTCTTTGGAATCGGTTCAACATTCTCATCTGTAGATGAATTTATGACCGCTACTGACCCAAATAATCCGGATTTCTTTGATTTAGGAAATTTGATTACTCCTCAAGACCAATTATTCAAGGGTGAAGATATTGAAGTAGGACAGCTTTCGTTATACGCACAAGATGAATGGCTGGTCAATAAGCAGTTGAGTATCACATACGGTTTAAGAATTGATTTTCCGTTTTATTTTACTGACCCGATAGATAATCCATTCTCAAGAGGTTTAAACGCGCTTGATGAAAATGATAAAGGTGAAATAGTAGACCAAAGTAAATTGCCCGGAAGAAGGGCATTATATTCTCCACGTATTGGTTTTAATTATGATTTATTTGGAGATAGAACAACACAAGTTCGAGGTGGTACAGGCATATTTACAGGAAGAGTTCCTTTTGTTTGGATAGGTAATGTTATTTCTAATCCCGGGAACAATCCGAATCTATTCCCGAATATCCCTGCGGATCAAGCTCATTTAACACAAGATAATTCCAGCTTGCAAACTTCTTTTGACCTCAATACAATGGATAAAAGCTTCACATGGCCTCAGGTATGGAATACAAATTTTGCTGTAGACCATAAAATTGATGACAGCTTTGATGCAACAGTTGAATTTCTTTATGGTAAAGACCTTAATTCAATATATGTAAGAAACGCTGATCTGAAAGAACCGGAAAGAATGTTACCGGACGGAAGACCTTACTATGGAGCGCCAAATCATGAGCTCAATCCTGATGGTAATGCAGGTATTTATGTAATAGATAATTCGAGCAGAGGTTATCATTATAATATTACAGCGCAATTAAGAAAAAGATTTAATTTTGGCTTAAATTCTTTCTTGTCTTATTCATTTACACAAGCAAGGAGCTTATTGAAGTCAACTGAAATAGCTAGTGTGCTTTGGAGTGAAAACCCGGTACAAGGTGATCCAAATGATCCTGAATTGAGCTTCTCAGAATTCGGTCAAAGACACAGAATAATAGGTGGCGCTACTTATAGGCATATATGGTCTGAAAATGCTGCTACAAGCTTTGGTTTATTCTTTGAAGTTGCAGAAGGAAATAGGTTTGCAGGTGCAGGCGGTAATAGATATTCTTACACCTATGCAGGCGATGTAAATGGTGATGGTTCCACTGCTAATGATTTAATTTATATACCGAGAAACAGCAGTGAAATAGTCTTTACTTCGTTTGTCAATGACGATAACAGAACAGTTTCTCCTGAGGAGCAATGGGAAAACTTTAATGCTTTTATTGAACAAGATGATTACTTAAGCGAAAACAGAGGAGAAATAGCAGAGAGATTTGGAGGAGTAAATCCTTGGTATTTCAATATTGACTTGAGGGTTTTGCAAGACTTTTCATTGATGATGGGAAGCAGAAGGCATACCTTCCAATTGAGTGTTGATATTCTTAACGTTGCTAACCTAATCAGCTCTGACTGGGGTGTAAGAGAGGTTGCTTCAGCTACTGCCACAGTTCCATTAGAACATACGGGATTTGATGACAACGGAGCTCCGACATTTAATTACAAAGCTAATGCTACTGAAACATTTGTGGATGATCCTGGCTTATTTTCAAGATGGCAAATGCAAGTTGGATTAAGATATTTCTTCGATTAATATCATACTCATTGCTATAATTGGTTGTTAAGCCCCGTTAATTAGCGGGGTTTTTTTATGCATACATGGATTAATGCATTTATTAAATTTTACTAATTAAAGAATTTACTGTAAAAAAAGAATAAAATGATTAGAAGAATATTTTTTATTGCCTTTCTTTTTTACGTTAATCAGTACTCACAAACATTTACTACTAGAACAGAACTATTGCAAAATATCCCTTTCAACTTTGTTAATTCTCTAAGTGCTTGTTCCATCGATTATGATAACGACGGATTAATAGACATATATTTACCTTCCTCTACTGGCTTAGGATTATTATTTAAGAATGAAGGTGTAAGCGGCTTTAATAATGTAATGTTGCAAACTGGATTGAATGACGACATTAATAATGAGCATGGGAGTTGGGGAGGAGTATGGGGAGATTACAATAATGACGGTTTCCTGGATGTGTATTTTGTCAACTCTCTTAGATTATTTCAAAATAATGGTGATGGAACTTTTACTGACAAATCTCACGCATCCAATATTCAATTATTGGATAATAGTTTTATTCAAGGAATGGCTTGGATTGACTATAATATAGATGGAAAAATTGATTTATTTCTTGGTGATGATTTTGGAAACAATCAATTATTTCACAATGAAGATTATAATTCATTCCAAAATATTGTAAACAACAGTAATATAAATACTATTATTGGAACATACGGCGTTTCGAGTGCAGATATAAATAACGATAGATATCCCGATATTTTTATTGCGGGCTGCAGGCCCAATCGTGATTCATCAGAAAGCCACTTATTACTTAATAATCAAGATGGAACATTTACTAACATTGGTAAATCAGCAGGAGTAAATGATTCTTTAGCAAGCTGGGGAGTTGTTTGGCTTGATTACGATAATGATTTAGATATGGATATTTATGAAACAAATTTAGAGCATAATTTTGCTAATCAGCCGGGATTCAATAAATTATACGTGAACAAAGGTAATTTGACATTTGAAGATAAATCGTTTGAAGCTGGTGTGAGAGGTGATGAAGACGATAAAAGCTTTGGAGTTGTATCATTTGATTTTAATAATGACGGGTGGATAGATATTTATGCTCCAGATTTCCGGAACGGAGATAAACTTTATGTCAATAATCAAGATGGAACGTTTAGTGATAATTCCAGTCAGGCTGGTTTTGGTGCAGACTCATCAGCTGTGGTTACAGCAGCTGATTATAACAATGACGGGTGGATAGATTTATTTAAGTATAGCACAAAATCTTTTTTGAAGCTGCAAATAAATGATGGAGGAGAAAACTACTGGATAAAAATTAACACAAGAGGGACTGCTAGCAATCATTTTGGAATCGGTGCAAGAATTGAGTTATATACCGATTCCTTAACTCAATTAAGAGAAATTAAAGCTGGAGAAGGATTTATTTCACAAAGCCAGAACTTGACTGCACATTTTGGACTTGGTCGGTTCAATATTGTAGAAAGGATAGTTGTCAAATGGCCTAGTGGAATAGATGATGTAATAGAAAATGTAATAGCAAATCAGACAATAACAATTCGGGAAGGTACAGGTATAGTTACAGACATAAATTCGAAAAAAGAAATACCTGAACAGTTTTTATTGGAACAAAACTATCCGAATCCGTTCAACCCGTCAACTACAATTTCTTTCAGCTTAGCACAAGCAGGGAAATATTCCGTGCAGATTTATAACGTGTTAGGTCAGTTGGTCGAGACATTGGTTGATCAAGAGTTTACACCAGGAAATTATAGAACTGATTTTAATGCATCTCGATTATCATCAGGAGTGTATATTTACAAGTTAACAGGAGTTAATGTAAATATCTCAAGTAAAATGTTGTTAGTAAAATAAGTTAGTAGCAATACATGTCTAGTGCTGAAATAGGTTGGCAACTTCTTTGAAATTAAATATTGCAAAAAATCCAACTCTTAAAAAAAGTTGGGTTTTTCGTCACTTCGAGATAGGACACTAATAATTGTCTTTAAAGAAACATAAAAAGATAAATTCACTTCAAATGCAGCACACAACGGTTCCGGAATTATTATTCAGCACAAAAAACAAACTTTAGTTTTCTACTTCAGCATCAGGCTGTTTTCGATGTCTAATTCCTCTATCTATAATATTCCTGGAATTATAATAACCGTCGAAAAAAATCGGTTCACTATCTTTGAAAATATCAACAACTTTATCCAGCTCATTTTCCAAAATATCGCGTGCTTCTCTAAATAATGTTTTTAATGACTTCGTTGCTGTTTTTCTTTCTGCTCTTTTTTCATCTGAAATATTTACTGCTTTATCAAAATCATCACGTTCTTTTGTCAATAGATCTAACATTTCTTTAGTCATGCCGTAATCAGCCATGTTAACTAACTCAACCGAAATATTGTAAAGCCTCACTTGGAACCTCCATTTTCTTCTTAAGTTAACTCTTCATTTTCCAAGTGAGGCTTTACATATTCTTCAATTTGGGTATAATAATAAACTATATCTATATTAATTGTAATAATAGAAAATAATTGATAATCAAAGAAATATTATATATGTTAATTAACTACCAAATATTTTGTAAATTAATTTTCATATTATGAGGGAAATATGAAGTGCAAAAACTGTGGTACTCACAACCAGGAAGGATCAAATGTATGTAAAAAGTGTGGAGTTGCATTAAATGAAAATTTAAAAAAATGCGTTAATGGACACATGTATGACACAAACTTAGAAAATTGTCCATTTTGCCCATTAGTCAATGATATGCCTACCTATTTAGATACAAGAAATCCAAATGAAACAAAGAATGGACAAGAAACCGTTTTAGATAATAATGAGGATAAAACAGTAATTGATAAATCTGCTCCAACATTAAAGAAACAAGCCAATCAAGAATTTATTGATTCAGACAAAACACAAATTATTTCTTATGATTCTGATCAATCAAACAAATCTGATACCCCTACTAAAACCGATAATATTATTTCAGAAAAAAGAAATTTAAGGAAGTTGATAGGCTGGTTGGTTACTTATGATAAAGATCCAAATGGTATAGACTTCCGTTTGTACGAAGGTCGAACAAGAATAGGACGTAATGACAACAATGATGTTGTCATTAAAGAAGAAGGTGTCTCAGATAGCCACGCTGTTATTCTCTATAGAACTGTTGATAATGTTTTAGTTATTCAAGACCAATTGACAACCAATGGAACTTTTGTAAATGGAAAAAGTATTGGGACTTCTGCTACAGATTTGCACGATAATGATAAAATCAAAATTGGTGTTGTCAACTTTAAATTGAAAATTGTATAGTGCATAATAGATAATTATTGCGATATAAAATTGATCTTAAAATAGTTTTGCTTGCCTGATAATTTTAATGATTACAGACTTCTTTATAGAATGAAATTAAAGGAAATAGTATGAAAATACTGAAAACATTTCTATTACTAATATTCATTACCTTTTCTAACGCAAACGATTTCAAAATAAGAATTATTAAATCAATACATAGTGGCAAGTCTAATATAGCAACTTCAATTCAAGTTTATGATAATAATTATGAACCTATCATTGGCTTAGCAAATTCAAACTTCGAGTTAAAATTAGATGGATATCCAATTGATTCTCTTACTGTAAATACATATGAGGAAAAAGATAAGGGCATAAATATTGTTTTATGTATCGATATTTCAGGTACTATGAAAGGTGAACCAATAAAAATTGTTAAAAATGCAATTAATAGTTTCGTAGAGGAATTAAGAGAAATTGACAAACTATCAATATTTGGTTTTGCCGATGATGCAGAATTAATAGTAGACTTTACCAACGACAAAGATTTATTAAGAAAAGAAATAGATAAAATTAAGGTCAAGGGAACTCAAAGTGCACTATATTATTCTGTGTACAAAGGTTTGCAAAAATTAGTAAGTCAAAAAGATGATTATAGTAAGATACTAATGGTTATGAGTGATGGCAAAAATGAAAGTTTATCTCAATCATACAATGAAGACGATATAATAGCATTAGCTCAGAATGAAAAGATACCTATATTCTCAATTGGCTATTCAAAAATAGATAAAAGTTACTTACGATCTTTAGAAAGATTATCTGACAAAACACATGGAAATTATTATGAATCACCAACAAATAAGGAACTTGAATCTCAATTTCAAAAGCTATATAGACAGTTGCTGAATATTTATGTCCTTGAATATAAAGTGAAAAAAGTTAATGAAAGTGTAATTGACCATAATTTGTTTATTACTGTAAAAAAAGATGATATTCAAAAAAGCTCGTTTAGTGCAGTAACTATTCCTATAGATTTACCTATGGGAGATGAAGACAATAATTACTACTTGATATTCTCAATAGCAGGTGCAGGCCTAGTGAGTATTTGTTTAATTATGATTCTACTGATTATTAAAAATTCCAAAAAGAAAAAACAAAAAGAATTAGAACAGAGAGAAAGAAAGATACTCAATGAAATAGAAGAAGAAAAAAGTAAAAGAGAAGAATTAGAAAGAAAAATTGATTCTATTTCATCCTCAAAAGAAGAAATTGTTTCTGAAGTCTTGGAAAGTGAATCCGGCAAAAACACTTCTAAAGATCAAGAACAAATAACAAATACAAGTGACCCTGAAAGAACGATTATCTTACGAGATGCTGGAAGTAATACAAAAACAATTTCATTAAAGTTACAAATATTGGTTGGTAAAGATAAAGGGAAAGTCTTCAATGTATATGGAAAAGGAGCTTATATAGGAAGAAGTTTAGATAATGATATAGTTATAAATGAACAGACAATTTCCAAAAAGCATGCTCAGATATACTTGAAAGACGGTGTGTTTCGTATTGTTGATTTAGACTCTACGAGTGGTGTATATATCAATGGAAATAAAATAAATGAAATAAATTTATCAGATGAGGATGTATTTAAATTTGGATTATGTGAAGGGCGAATAAAAATTTCTATCTAAATATAGGTATAAACCATGGCAGTAAAAGTTATTATAGGCAATCATTCGGATGTTGGTAATGTTAGAGAGAACAATGAAGACTATTTCGGTTATTACAAAGGTAGTTATGGTGAAATAGCTATTGTTTGTGATGGGATGGGAGGTCACAAAGGTGGCAAAACTGCCTCTAGAATTACTGTTGAAGTAATAAAACAGCACTTTGAAAAGTTAGGAAGAAATTATAATGAAAGAGATGAGCTAAAAAACTCTTTAATCAAAGCAAATAATGCAATAATTAATGCTGCAAGCGATGGCAATGAATTTAAGGGAATGGGTTCAACCGCGGTTGTATTGCTTATAAGGGAGAATAAGGCATTCTATGCACATTTAGGTGATAGTAGATTATATTTAATTAGAAACAAAGAAATAACTCAACTTACTAAAGATCATTCCCTTGTACAAGAACTTGTTGATGGTGAAATAATTACTGAACAACAAGCATTAGAACATCCTCAGAAAAATGTTATTACCAGAGCTTTGGGAGATCATAATAAAGCTATACCGGAAGTTGTTAAAGAACCTCTTAATATTTACAAAAATGATGTCTTTGTGTTGTGTACCGATGGATTAACAAACTATATCAAAGATGATGAAATACTAAAAAGTGTTTTGAACAATGCACCTCAAGCTGCAGCTAATCTATTGATTGATAGTACCAAGAGAAAAGAAGCTAAAGACAATATTACAGTACAAATAGTAAAAATAGAAAAAGGTAAAAATCCACCGCTTAAATTACTGCTGAGAAATCTTGGTAGTAAATATAAAGTATTTGGTATAATTCTAATTTCTTTGCTGTTGCTCTCACTTCTTTTCTTTTTTGTTTATCCTGTAATTGAGGAGTATCTAAGTGACAAAGAACCTGTGGTTAAAGAGATAACTAAAATTGAATCAATTCCATTTAGTAATCTTAGTATCAGTTTCAGTAGCGAATCTTACATTGTTAAGAAATCTTTTATAAAACAAGGAATACGCATAAAGCCAGGTATGCCTTTATTCTTTGTGAGTTCCTTGAATGATACAACACAATCTGATACTGTCTTTGCGGGTCACGAACATATTGGAGTCATACAAGAAATATTCATAAAAGAAAATGATACTCTAAAAGAACTATCTGAAGTTTTAATGCTGGAATTAACTATTGGTGCTGGTACTATTCATGAAAAAAGTAGTAGTCTAATAAACAAGGTGATCGATTCAGGTAAGAATATTATAGGCAATACTTTCGTGTTTGATAATTTTCAATTTGTTCAAAAAAATGAAGCTTTCGTTGTGCAGTTTAATGAAGAATTTAAAGAGGAGGAAGGAGATCCTCTATACTTAATTGAGTTTTATATCAATGAGAAAGACACAATTAATGTAAAAGATTCTTTATTTAAGTTCCTCCACGGTGATGTTGAGCATATTTTATTGTCAAGAGAAAAAATGCACATTCATAAAATATTAAAACAAGTTGGAGATATTGTATCAAGGAATGATACAATATTTAAATTAATAATTGAGGAAAATTAAAATGTCATGCGGCAATTGTGGTCAAGCAAATGTACAAAATGCTAAATTTTGTAAAAGATGCAGAGCAGACTTCAGTATTAGTCTTATTACTTGCTCAAACGGTCATAGATATGATGCATCGTTAGAAAATTGTCCTTATTGTCCTGAAATAACTAGTGAAACAATTTTAGACACAATAACTCTTGATAAAACTATGACATTTTGTAAAAACTGTGGACATGGAATTTTAATAAATTCTAAATTTTGTAATCAATGCGGTTCATACATTAAAGATGAAGTAAATGTTGAAGTAAATCCATATGTACTAGCTATGAGTGCAAGAAGTACAATTATTACAATTAATGATAAAGAAGTAGGAAAGATAGTTTCTTCAAATTCAAAGATGGAATTAGAAATTGAAGCTCAAAAACTAAAATACGCCAATAAAATTAACGATTTACTTATTCAATATATTGATTTAAGAACGGATGCAAGTGGAAACAATATATTAGTGATGGAAAGGATTTATCCATTAGAATATCGCGCATTATCCTTGCAACAAAAAAATGGAATTATTAGAACAATTCGAAATCAAGCTTAAGGAGCTCAATGACAATGGATTTATATTTAATGATCTGCCTTGCTTTAATAAGCTGGCAACTGATTATCCTAATATGATTCTGACTAAAGAGGGAATTAGACTTATCGACGCAGGTGAAGCAATAATAAGAAGTGATGTAGGTGATGAAATATTTGATTCTAAAAAGAATAATGACCAAATGTGTTTTAATCATGTACAAAACATCATACTAGAATATAAAATTAAAGGTGATATGCTAACTTGATAGAAAATGTCAAAATATTTAGGGTCAAAGAAATATCAAAGATATCGATTCTTTTAATCTTTTATATCGTAATTGGTTGTTCTAAATCTCCGGAAGAAGCATTCACTGATGCAAAAGCAATAAATACGGTTCAAAACTATAAAGAGTTCTTGAAAGATTATCCTGAAGCTCCGGCTGAATTTGTAGAAGATGCTACAAATAGACTTCATAAATTAGCCTTCGAACAGACTGAACAAATAAACTCAATAAAAAGCTACGAAGATTATGCAAGAGAATATCCTAAAAGTGTTTATACTGAAGAAGCAGAAGAAAGGGCTTACAAATTAAGTCTTATAGGAAAGAGAGGAATATTTTATGAATCCCGAGAATATACTTTAGAGGAAATCTGGGGAGGTTTGCTTAAAAGAACAGTGACTTATGAAGCACAGTTCACAGGTGTAATAGAGCAAGTATTTGGAGAAAATCTAAAGCTTATTATCGAAAGCGTTGATATATCAGATCCATCAAGGGTATCGATTAGTTACATGCAAAACCGCGATTATGCATTAAGTGATTTTCAAGAAGATATTGGTAAGACAAGAGTTGTTTCAATTGACAATGTGAAAATTCAGTAAAAATTTACTATGAAACAAATCAAAAAAATACAATCATACGAACTAATTGAGAAAATCGGTGTTGGAGGAATGGGTGTTGTCTATAAAGGAAGACACATCTATCAAAAAACTGATGTAGCAGTTAAGTCGTTAAGCCCTCAATTCGTTAGTGATGATAGTTTTAGAAAAAGATTTCAAAATGAAGCACATATACTTAATACACTTGACCATCCAAATATCGTTAATGTGACAGATTTTTTGGAAGATGAAAACGGGATTTATCTTGTCATGGAATTTATCCCGGGCAGAACTTTAGATAAAATTATTGGAAAAGAAGTTGGACCGATCCCACATGAAAAAGCCTTGCCTCTTTTCATTCAATTACTAGAGGGCATAGCTTATGCACATAACAAAGGTGTAATTCATCGGGACTTAAAACCTAGCAATATAATAGTAACACCGGAAAATAAAATAAAGATAACAGATTTTGGAATTGCAAAATTAGCCGGTTTAGACGGACTTACAAGAACCGGCACTAAGATGGGTACATTATATTATATGTCTCCCGAACAAGTTAGAGGTGAGGCAATTGATGAAAGAGCAGATATATATGCTTTGGGAATGACATTGTATGTTATGCTTGCCGGTAGGCTGCCTTTTGAAGTAACTAAAAACACTTCCGAATTCCAGGTAATGAATGAAATTGTAAATAGTGAAATAAAAGACCCAAGAGATTACTACCCGCATATACCGAAAAAAATAGTAGAACTATTGCAACTTGCTATCCATAAAGAAAAAACGGAGCGGATACAAAAAGCCGAAGAATTTGTCGAGTTAATAAAAGAAGAAGATTTAGTTGGAGAAGAACCAATAGAAGTACCACCTGTAATAAAAAAAGATAGGGAGAAGACAGCGCCTCGAAAAAAAATTGCAGAAGCAAAAGATGAGCCTCTAGCTCCAGTTTCTCTAAGTGGATCATCCAAAGCAGAGGGGATACCGAAAGTAAGAAAGTCGAATAGTTTAATAACCGTGGGCATAATAGCTGTTTTTGTTCTAGCAATAGTAATAGTATTCAATCCTTTTAAAAGAAGCGAATCTTTGAAAAACATGGTTTATGTAAATGGGGGCACATTTAGCATGGGGAGTAGTATCACCATTGAACTTGATGGACAGCCATTACATAACGCAACGGTGAGCAGTTTTTATATAAGTAAATATGAAATAACTGTAGGTGAGTTTGAGAAATTTATAAACGATGTTGGATATAAAACAGATGCGGAAAAAAAAGGATATAGTTCCGTTTGGACTGGTAATAAGTTTGAAAAGATGATTGGAGTAAATTGGCAATGTGACGTAAAAGGAAATATAAGGGGCGATTCAGAAAACAATCATCCCGTAATCCATGTAAGCTGGCATGACGCTAAAGCTTACTGCGAATGGGCTGGAGGCAGACTGCCGACAGAAACTGAGTGGGAATACGCGGCTAGAGGGGGTAGCAAGAGCCGGGGACATAAATACAGCGGGAACAACAATATTGATGACGTAGCTTGGTATGAGGATAATTCCGGTGGTAAAACCCATCCTGTAGGACAAAAACAAGCAAATGAGTTGGGACTTTACGACATGACCGGAAACGTTATAGAGTGGTGTGGTACTAGCGAAGGTAATATTTCCAAGGGTAGTTATCTTATTATGCGAGGTGGTTCTGTGCAAAATTATCAAAAAACTAGCAACTTCTATCACGTCACAAATAATGAATGGGCCACATCTGATTTTTCGTTCAGCTTTTCGGGTTTTCGTATAGTGTATGACTAGTAATTCCAAGGCTGCAGAGAACCCATTTTCGACAAGAAAATGACTGCGAGCTAAAGATTGTGGTCGCCGTTCTGAATGTTTGCTATCAGAGGATTTTTAAATTTTATTATTTATTAAAGGAAGTGAGATCAATGATACTCAAAAAACGATATGCAAACTGGTTAAAGGTTCTTTTTATTATACTAATACCCACCATATTCAATTCACAAAATTTATGCGCCCAAACAGACCTTCTTAAGGAAGCTCTAAAAGTTGTTGATGAAGTTAATAACACGCTTTTGGATTTTACTGCTCTTACTGATGAAGAAGAAAATGAAATCGGCAAACAGCTTGACGAAATGATTATGGAAGATAACGAGGAAGTCAACAATAGCAAGTTCAATGTTGAGAAAATTTTTGGTGAAATAGTAAAACATGTTGATAGAACAGAATTAAATTACAGCTACAGAATAGTTGAATCCGAAGATGTTAATGCATACACTGTTGCTGGAGGCAAGATTTATATAAATACCGGTTTGCTGGACTATTTAGACAATGAAGATGAATTAGCCTTTGTAATAGGTCATGAGATTTCCCACAACGAATTAAAACACTGTATTAAAAAAATCCAATATGCAGCAATAGCAGGGAGTATAGACCCGACTTTGGGGCAGGTTGTTGGTGTTGCATATTCTATTTACGATATGCCTTTTTCCAGTGATAAAGAATTTGAAGCTGATGAAAACGGAATTTATCTAATACACAAAGCAGGTTACGACAAATCCGGGGCAATTTCTTTTTTTGAAAAATTGGCTGAATTAGAAAAAGAATATGGAGTTGATGAACGCGATCCGCTGAATGATTTTATTTCTTCTCACCCAACAGCAGATAAACGAGCAGAAAGAATTAAAAATATGGAACTGGAACAATAGACAAATAAAAATTGATTTCGGGATTATATTCAGAGACTTTAAAGTTATTTCTAATATTGGTGAGGGCGAACTAACCGCCGAAGAGGGCACAAAGATGATATTAAAAGAAGATGAATTAATTCGGGACTTTCGAATTATCTCAAAGATTGGCGAAGGTGGGATGGGAGAAGTTTATTCTGCAGAGGATATAAATCTTGGAAGAAAAGTAGCTGTTAAAATACTTGCACCGGAGTTGGCAAGAGACAAATCCCTTATAGATAGGTTTAGGCAGGAAGCCCGTTTACAAGCTTCGTTAATACACCCCAATATCGTTCTGCTATATTCATTCTTTGAACACGAGCAAAACTATATTATAGTACTTGAGTATGCTGCCGGAATAACTTTGAAAGAACTAATAAATAAGACGGGTCCAATCCCTGAAGAAAGGTCAATCAATATTATAAAACAGGTATTGGAAGGAACCGGATTTGCGCACAGCAACGTTATAATTCATAGGGATATAAAACCTGCAAATATAATGATAGGTGATGGCGATAAAGTAAAGATAATGGATTTTGGGATAGCAAAAATTCTTGGTGACAGAGGCTTGACCAGAACCGGTTCTAAAATGGGTACAATATATTATATGTCCCCTGAACAAATAAATTCACCAAAAGATGTTGATCATAGAACAGATATCTACAGTATTGGTATTACGTTTTATCAAATGCTGACCGGCAAATTACCTTTTGATACTTCCACCGATAGTGACTTCCAGGTAATGAAAGAAATTGTAGAAGGAGATTTTAAAGACCCGAGAGATATTTATCCGTATATAACTGCTAATACAGTTGAAGTTCTTAACACAATGGTTTCTAAGGAAAAAAACAAAAGATTGAATAGCTGTAAACAGCATATAAATAATCTTAATAATGAAAGAGAAAAGACTGGAGAGTCGGAAATATCATTAAGTGAAAAACATAGTTCAAGTTTATTGTCTAAGGATACAAGTTATGATGTTAATACTAAAACAGTAGAGATAGATGAAAACAAAAAAAAATCTGAAGAAAGTAAATTTCTTAACCTAAGGGATGTTCTTCAAAATATATTTGCTTTGATTGTATTTATATTGATGATTTTTGGGCTAGGGGCTTTTCTTATTAATTTATTGAGTTGACAAACAATCAGAAAAAACTAAAGATTAGTTATATGATTCTAGCAGATAAAACAAAAATCCGTAATTACCAAATAGTTTCTAAAATTGGAGAAGGAGGTATGGGTGAAGTATACCTTGCCGAGGAAGAAGACCTTGGAAGGCAGGTAGCTATTAAATTATTAGCTCCAGAATTTACAAGAGACCCCAAACTAGTTGAAAGATTCAAGCAGGAAGCAAGAGTTCAGGCTTCATTAATTCATTCAAACATCGTAACCCTTTACACCTTCTTTAAAGAAGATAATAATTATTTCATGATTATGGAATATGCAGAAGGAGTTACATTAAAAGAATTAATTTCTAAAACCGGCCCGATACCTGAAGATAGAGCTGTTAAAATTTTTAATCAAATACTCGATGGACTGGAATTTGCCCATTCCAGGAGTATTGTACATAGAGATATTAAGCCTGCAAATATTATGATCAGTTCTACTGACAATGTGAAAATTATGGATTTTGGGATTGCCAAAATCCTAGGCGATATGGGAATGACTAAGACCGGCACAAAAATGGGCACAATATATTATATGTCTCCTGAACAGGTTAGAGCTGATAAGGAAATTGATCAAAGATCGGATATATATAGTCTCGGTGTAACTTTTTATCAAATGTTGTCGGGCCAGTTGCCTTATGATACTACTACTCTAAGCGAGTTCGAGATAATGGAACAGATTGTAAGAAAAGAATTGGAAGACCCTCGAAAAGTTTATCCATACATTTCTGAGAACTCAGTAAAAGTAATGTTTGGAATGTTAGTAAAAGATAAGAATCAAAGGTTCCAATCAATTCAGGAATGTAAATCTAAACTAAATGGCGTCGCTTTAAACAATATTTCTACAAATCAAGTGAGTAGTACTGAGGGGAAAAACCTATCCGAAGGAGGTAAAAACATTAGTAAGAAAACTAATCGCAAAATGAATGACAAGGGAGGTGCTGATTTTATCAATCAACTATTAGGATTAAACTATACTAAATTGAAAAAGATAGATAAAATTCGATTGGAGAAAATTGATTATTCCCTAACAAGTATTGATTTCATTAAATGGTTGTTCAAAAATTTATCTATTAGAAAAGTCACACTTAATAATGAGTTTAATTCCGCAATTACGGGCCATTTTAACGGTGAAATAAAAGTATGGGACATAAAAACAAAAAAGGAACTAAAATCTTTTTCTTATCATAAAAATAAAATTAACGATTTAGCCTTAATAGACAATGATAATATAATTAGTGCTGATGCAAGTGGAATAATTAATATATTCAATATACAAAATGATACGTTGAAGCATACTTTAGCCTCCTCCAAAAGTCCCGTGTCTAATTTGGCTATACATCCCGGTAAAAAAATGTTTGCAAGTGTTTCAATCAAAGATAGAATTAGTTTTTGGAGCATATCTAAAGGGCAAGAGGTAATATACATTCCTTTAGAAAATTCGGATGAAAACTCAATTGCTTTTTCCGATAACGGGAAGCATTTTATTACTTTCCCGGATGAATCAAAAATAAAATTTTATACCTTGGAAAACTTACTGACTAATAAAAATATCTCAAGATATTTGGATAAGTCCGGGCAACAGATAAGTTTTTTGAGATTCTCTCCGTTTTACGAAATCATATTTGCCGGACACAAGTCAGGTAGATTAATGATAATGGACTATAGTGGTCAAACTCTTTTTCAAACGAATAAACATAAAAAGAAGATTCTTTTGGTCGATCATTTATCCGATCAGAAAGATGTTATGCTATCTGCAAGTTCTGATGGTGAAATATATTTCTGGAAAGTTATTGAAGGGAATAATAACCCTGAACAGATTGAATACATATAACCTTTTGTTTTTACATTTGGTGAAGATTCGTTTTAAAAAATTCTGATGATTACGAAAATTTAACATAAGAATTATTAATTATAAATTAATCTATGATATGCTGATATCCATAGGTGACAAAATTCGGGACTATCAAATCATTTCCCAAATAGGTGAAGGGGGAATGGGGCAGGTTTATCTTGCAGATGATTTAATGCTTGAAAGGAAAGTTGCAATAAAGATGCTTGATCCGTTACTTACAAAAGAAGCACAATTCAAAGCAAGATTCAAAAATGAAGCAAAGGTTCAAGCAAGTTTGTTCCATCCTAATATTGTTGCTTTACATAACTTTTTTGAAGAAAGCGGTAATCTTTTTATGGTTATGGAATATGCCGAGGGAATCACATTAAAAGAGTTAATATCACAAATAGGACCAGTTCCCGAAGAAAGATCAATAAGGATATTTATTCAGCTTTTAGAGGGTGTAAATGTTGCCCATAAAAGAGGAATTATTCACAGAGATTTAAAACCTTCCAATGTAATAATCGATAAAAACGATAATGTAAAAATAATGGACTTTGGTATAGCAAAATTATTAGGCAAGAAAGGATTAACAAAGTCCGGTACAAATGTAGGAACGGTTTATTATATGTCCCCTGAACAGGTACAGGGAGAAGAAGAAATTGACCAGAGAACTGACATTTACAGTTTGGGTGTGACATTTTACCAAATGTTAACCGGTAAGTTGCCTTACGATATTGGCACCGATAGTGATTTTGCTGTAATGGAAGAAATAGTCCGAGGTGAAATAGAAGACCCGAGAAATATCTATCCGTATATCAGTGAAAACAATATTAAAGTATTGTATAAGATGCTTGAGAAAGATAGGGATGAAAGATATGGAACTGTAATTGAATGTATTAAAGACCTTGGTAACAAAGTAGAACAGGAATTGGGAAGAATCCACGTCCCAAAAGTAGAAGAATCTGAATTCACCAACGTTGAAAATACAGTTAATCCGATAACAGAAGAACCTGAAGGTCCAAAGGTTGAAGAACCCTTGATTCAAAAAGTTGAGGAACCAAATGTAACAATTGAGGATGAATCCGAAGTTAAAAAGGTTGATGTTACAGAAGAAAATAAGATATCCGAAACAGAGCAACTGAATATTGAAGAAGAAAGAGGAATAGAGGAACTTCCTGTAAAGACGGTCAAAGCTCTAAAAGAAAGAAATATTAAGCCCAAATATATAATTGCCATCGCAACGTTAATTATTATTTCGATATCTGTTTATTATTTTATAAACAAGAACTCACTTAAAAAAAATGATACCACTGTTCAATCCAAACCGATTACACAGGATATAAATGCGAAGTCTCAAATACAAAATGCCCTTAAGAATATGATTCTTGTAAAAGGCGGCTGGTTTGAGATGGGAAATTCTGCTGGAGCCAGTGATGAGAAACCAGTGCATAGGGTTTTTCTTGATGACTTTTATATTAGCAAATATGAAGTAACAGTTGCAGAATATAAAGAGTTTTGTGAATCAACAGGAAGGGTACTCGCTTCAGCGCCGGATTGGGGATGGCAAGATAAGCATCCTATAGTCAATGTAAACTGGAATGATGCGAAAACATATTGTGAGTGGAGAGGAGGAAGGCTTCCGACAGAAGCCGAATGGGAATTTGCTGCCCGAGGGGGATTAAAGCACAAAGGGTATAAATACTCCGGCGGTAATAATGTAGAAGAAGTAGCATGGTATTCTGCAAACTCTCTTAGTTCTACGCAAGTGGCTGGAACAAAAAGGGCTAATT
>CAJHYN010000588.1_pt1 | contig 59184 bp, 37 predicted proteins | sample 9198641 | NCBI WGS metagenome assembly CAJHYN01 (sample SAMEA7708370, study PRJEB35096) | sediment metagenome | biome: marine neritic benthic zone biome [ENVO:01000025]; feature: sediment [ENVO:00002007]; material: shallow marine sediment [ENVO:03000034] sea grass bed [ENVO_01000059] ... | reverse complement strand
TTTCTCCACCAACCCTGTAAAATTTCTTTTCCTGTAAAACTCTCAAAAGTTTCACTTGAAGGTCTTGCGATAATTCACCAATCTCATCTAATAGAATTGTACCCCCGTCAGAAAGCTCAAATTTACCGAGTTTTGTTTTATGGGAGGCCCCGGTAAAAGCCCCTTTTTCATGGCCAAATAATTCGCTTTCAGCTAATTCTTTTGGTATTGTGCCGCAATTTATGGGGATAAAAACTTTTTCATTTCTAGGGCTTTTTTGATGAATGTATTTAGCAAATATCTCTTTGCCTGTTCCGCTCTCTCCTTCAAGCAGAACTGTAGTATCGCCGCTTGCAGCAAGTCTTTCGATTGTATTTACACACCTGATTATAGGCTTACTTTGCCCGAAAAAATCCCTCTGGAATTCATCTTCACTTAATACTGCATTTAATCTTTTTACTTCGTTTGATAATTTTAAATGATTAACGCATTTATTTAAAACCATTTGAAGTTGTTCAAGGTCAAGAGGTTTTAAGAGAAAATCAAAGGCACCCATTTTCATTGCACTCACTGCAATCTTTACATCTGAATAAGCTGTGATCATAATTACTGGTATATAGAAATACGATTTCTGTAAATCTTTTAATATATCTAATCCGTTATGAGTTGTAAGATAAATATCAAGTAAGATTATATCCGGTTGATGAAGTTCAATTGAATCAAAAACTTTATCTCCCTCCATACAAACATGAACGTCATAACCAAGTTTAACTAAAACTTTCTTCAACGACATACATACTAAATTATCGTCGTCAATTATTAGAATTGTGGGTGTCATTTTATTACTCTTAGATTATCTGGAAAGAATACAGTAAACTTGGTGCCTTTTCCAAGCTCACTTTCTAATTTTATTTCTGCACCATGTTCATCAAGTAATTCTTTACAAACACTTAAACCTATACCAGTGCCTTTTTTCTTTTTAGTAAAAAAGTCATTAAAAATCTTGTTTTGGTCTTCTTTGCTTATACCTATGCCATTATCTTCAACATAAAAGTAAACGTGTTCTTTACTCTCCGAGGTTACTACTTTAACTGTTCCATCTGTGCCCAAAGCATCTAGTGAATTATTTAAGAAGTTCAAAAACACCTGCAGAATTTTATTTCTATTCATAACGAGGCTACTGATGCTTTCGTTCAAATCAGTAACAATTTTTACATTTTGTTTTCTTGTAACAGATTTGAGAATACCAACTGCCTGTAGTGCTATTTCGTTTAATGAACAATCTTCCTGATCAGAATTTGGAGTCTTTGAAAAATCCAGAGTATTTTCAATTAGCTGCTGAATTCTATTTACCGCTTCCATACTAGATTCAATACACTCAACATTTTCGTCATTATTGATATCGGACATTTGCAGGTAGTCGAGGTTTAACTTTATTGCAGAGAGAGGGTTTCTAATTTCATGTGCCAGGCTTGCAGCCAACTTGCCAAGAATCAGCAATTTGTTATTTTGAATATCATCCTTCAAAAAAGATCCTATTGAAAATCATACAAATAATTTTTTAAAACAAATGTTACCTAATTTATAAAAAATATGCAATCAGGCTTATTGGCTAATATTCAAAATACTTGATAAAAAAGGAAAGAGAAACAGCTTCAAGTTATTTTGAAGCTATTTCTTTTAGGATTGAATCTGCAACTTTATTGATAACTTTGTCTGAATTGTAAAAATCGGTGTTAATTCTTTCTCTAATTTTAGTAAAATCCTTTGGACTTACTTCATTTGTTTGAAGCATTTTTGCCTCTTTCGAGATTACAATCTTATCACCAGGCGCTTTTTTACCTTGTTCCGATTGATTAACTTTATTCTGATTATTAAACGCATCAGGAACTTTATTAATACCGTTGTTTCTTACGCTATTTATTTCCACTTTTTTCACCTGTTGTAATTCACTAATTTTTTCTGGTTAATTGTATTCTTTAATTTAACCTTAAGCTCATCTCGAGTATTCTTCTTACTCTCAATAATATTATCGAATCTTTTTACAATTTGTTTAATTAAAACATCAATTTCATTATTAAAAATTTCCAATTCATCTTTCGAGTAATTATCTAATAGGTACTCTCTCTTTTTTTTTATCTCCTCGGAAAATAAATCAATTTTATCGAGTTTCGCTTCGAATTCGTCATCAATGTTATCTAAATTATTGATGACTCGATTTAACTCTTTTTTGATATCCAATATATATTTTTGTATTTCAGTATTCAATTAGAAAAATCCTCCATTGGATTGAGAAAAGAAACTTTGAGAAGATATAAGAGAAGCCAACTGCATCTGCATATCTTGAAACTGTTGTCTTAAAATTTCTCCCTGAGCATCAATGCTTTCATTTATTGAATCCATTCTGTCATTTAGGAAAGTAATATTATTATCTATAGATTCTGTTAAATTCGATAAAGTTCCGTCAAAACCTATATAACTTTCTATCTGGCTGTAAAGTGATGCGGCTATGCCATTACTTGAATTAAACAAATCGGCTACCTGGTCAGGTTTATTAAGTATGGCATTATCAAGTTCAGAGTTATCACTTATGCTCAAACCTGTAGTCGGATCAAATGAAATTCCGATTTGGGATAAGTAACTCAAATTATCTTCGGATAAACCAGTAACTTTTCCTATAACTGTATTGGTTAAAATACTTCTTAAACTTTGGGCTGTTGAGTCACCAACAAATAATCCCCTTCCTAGTGAGTCACTAAGACTTCTACTTTTTATATAAGTATAAGCATCATTAAACTTCTTAATGAAATCATCAATCTTGCTTTTTATTCCGTCTTTATCTATATCTACATTCACTGTAACATCAGAATCCTCGGCATCCATTAGAGAAATTACATTGAGTGTTACATTATCTACAAGGTCGTCAATAGTGTTGGAATTACGTTGAATATTTATGCCGTTGAATTCTAATTTAGCATTTAATTCGTTAACAGTAGAGCTAGTTGTAGAATAAACAAAACCTGCATCATTATCACCGGTGATTACTGTTCTGTTTGTTAATATGGTGCTGTCCAATCCAACAAAGTTCAAGGCAGTCCCAGAAACATCAGACATTATTAATCTGTTATCATAACCGGTTTCATTTGCAGAAAATGATAATTTCGAATTCCCGGTCGTTGGGTCAAAAACTGAAGCAGTGGCAAGGGCTGCAGTAGATTTTTCTTTTGTAACGTCAATGCCTAAATCGGTAAGCAGAGTACCTGTGTCATCGCTTGATTTAATTGATATATATTGACTTTTATCATTAACTGTTATCTTTAAATTAACGTCGGAACCGTTAACTTCTTTCTCTGCTATTACACCGTCAACGTTACCGTTAATCTTGTCAACAAGATCGTCTAAAATTTCATCATATGTTAGACTGGTGTAGTCATAATTAATGGTTGTTTCAGTAGGAGTAGAATCATCATCGGTTCCAATTGCAACTTTAAACGAACCGCTTCCTGTAAAAGTGTTAGAGGATGTTTTAGTAGAAGAAGAAATTTCAGCAAAATCAGAATTTACAGCATCTCTAATTTTTTCCATTACAGTTTGATTTGTTTCCGATCCGGTAAGTGTAACATCAACATTTGAAGTAAAATTACCACTTTGAATCCGAATACTATGTGTTCCCGACATTGTAGTAACTGAAGTAGCCGAAGTCATTGTATCTGAAACCGCTAAGTCGCTTTTTGCTACTTGATTGACTCTAGCTGTATATGCACTAACAGAAGCATTTTTCTGGGCAGTTGAAGTAATAAATTTTTCGTCAGAAGACTTTGCTGATCGCGAATTAAATAATGAACTGCTAGTGGTTATTTTCAGATCGGAAATAATATCATTCAATGAGTTTAATTTACTCTTTAAATCAGTAAAAGCCGTGGACAACTGTGAAAATTTATCTGTTCTATCTTGCACAGGCTGCACACGGCGATTTACTTCATTTTGCTTATAGCTATTAATGAAGTTTGTTATTCCCTGGGTTGATAATATATCCATTTGTAAAACTTCACTTTATGTGTTTGTGTTTTGCTTAAATGCAGTTGACCAAGCTTCTCTTAAATCTGTCAAAATTCTAACCGCTATATCACATTCTCTCTTTCTTATCTGGTCTTGGCAAAATTGGTATAATTTCAATAAACCAACAGCTACTTCTTTTGCTTCTTGGTTATCAAAATTTAGAGCACCAATCAATTGAGCTATTGCGTTATTTGCTTTTTCAATATTTCCTTTTTTAGCATTAATAATCGCAAGATCATAAACTTTCATCAGCAATTTTTTTTGATCAGCTTCAAGAATTTCTTTTACAATATAGGCATTTGCTCTATTAGCAGGATTTTTGTAAGAAGCAGTTTGATACATTGTGTAATTTCCGTTTTATTTGATTTATTAAATAAAGCCCTCCAATAAAGGAAGGCCTGGATTAAAAGAATCGTAAATTAACCGAATAATTGCAACACTTGTTGCGGTGCAAAGTTCAATTGAGCTAACATTGCCGTAGCTGCTTGTCCCAAGATATTACCTCTTGTTGCATTTAATTGTTCAAGAGCAAAATCAGCATCAAACAATCTACTAATACTTGATTCAGCATTAGCTATAGCAACGTTTAGAGTATCTTCTTTAATGTCAAGTCTTTGAGTTAAGTTACCAATTTTTCCTAATGAACCAGATACTGCAGTTTTCAAGTTAGTAAGAGCAGTTTGTAATCCGGCTGTTGAAGAAGCACCTGAAGTACTAGCTAAAGTAGAAGCAGATACTTGAACAAAACTGTCTAGTGAAGCGGAAACATTGTTACCATAACCACCTGCTCCAGTTGATGCTAATGAAGATGCAAAATCAAGGCTTAGTGTATCTGTCGATTCACCAACTTGGAATATAAAGCCAGCACCTGCAGCAGAGAATAACAACTGAGTATTGTTGAATTTAGTATTCTTTAGAGTATCATGAATTTCATTAGATAGCGCTTTAATATCGTCTTGTAAAGCTGTTCTGTCAGCAGTAGGGTTTGTAGCATCAGATAATTTACCTTCAATTTTTACCAAAAGGTCATTAATACCTAATAATGAACCTTCAGCAGTAGCTAATAGGTTTTTAGCTGAAGCAATGTTGTTTTGAGCACCTTTCATAACAGTAACTTTACCTTTAAGAGAAGTACCAATGTTGAAACCTGAAGTATCGTCTGCAACACTAAGAATTCTCTTACCAGACGCTAATCTTAATTGCGCCTTTGTGGTTTCCTGGTTTACTTTGTTAAGCTGGTTAAAAGCTATCAAAGCATCCGTGTTTGTGTTTACTCTAAATCCCATTTTTTACCTCCGTGTAATTTGTTTTAAATTCAATCAAGTATCCTTACTTGATTATGTTAGTTAATTTACATTTTCATTATCGGTACTAAATCAAAAAAGTTTAAAGTCCTGTTTTCTTGTTTGATTTTTCCCTTTACTGGTAGTATTATCGTAGAGGTTCAAGAAATGTTTAGAAGGATATTACATCCTTCTATAAAGTTAGAATGAGCGGTATCTGGAAATAATTTACTGATAATTATCTCAGATACCGCTAATTATATTTACGCATTTTGAAGGTACTCCTCACTGAAGATATTCAACCAAGTATCTCTCAATCCGTTTAATATTTTTAATACTACATCAATGTTTTGTTTTCTCATTTCTTCCTGCGAAAACTGATATAGCTTTAATAATTGTATGGATAAGTCTCTTGCTTTTTCATCTTCAAAATTGAGGGAATTAATAAGTTCGTTTAATGCATTATTAGTTCTATGCACATCCCCTTTTTTGCAGTGTAGTATTGCAAAGTCAAAAACTTTAAGCAAAAGTTTCTGAGGTGTCGCTTCTAGAACTTCTTTTACTAAGTATGCATTAGCTCTAGCTCTTTCGTCAGCTAATAAGGCTCTGTTACTCATATTTTCTCCTTATAATTGATTAAAATTATTTCCTATTACTGGAATAATTGTAATACTTGCTGAGGAGAAACATTTAACTGAGCCAACATTGCAGTTGCCGCTTGTTGTAGTATGCTTCCTCTTGTAGCATTTAATTGTTCAAATGCCATGTCCGCATCAAATAATCTACTCACACTAGATTGAGCATTTGCAATACCTACATTTAATGTTTCTTCTTTAATGTCTAGTCTTTGCACTAGGTTACCGATTTTTCCTAATGACCCAGATACTGCAGTTTTCAAATTAGTAAGAGCGGTTTGTAATCCTGCAGTAGAAGAAGCACCTGAAGTACTAGCTAAAGTACCAGCTGATACTTGAACAAAACTGTCTAGAGAAGCAGAAATATTGTTACCATAGCCGCCTGCTCCTGTTGACGCTAATGAAGATGCAAAGTCCAGTGTTAAGGTATCAGTTGATTCACCAACCTGGAAAGTAAATCCAGCACCCGCGGCAGAGAATAATAATTGAGTATTATTGAATTTAGTGTTTAATAATGTACTTTGCAACTCTGATGCTAATGCTCTAATATCGTCTTGAACGGCAGTTCTATCAGTTGTTGGATTAGTAGCATCGGATAATTTACCTTCGATTTTTACCAAAAGATCGTTGATACCAATTAATGACCCTTCTGCAGTAGACAATAAGTTTTTAGCAGACGCAACATTGTTTTGTGCTGCTTTCATAACCGAGATCTTTCCTTTTAAGGATGTACCAATGTTAAAACCCGACGTGTCATCTCCAACATTAAGAATTCTCTTACCAGACGCTAATCTTAGTTGCGCCTTCGTTGTTTCTTTGCTCACTTTGGTAAGCTGGTTAAAAGCTTGCAAAGCGTCTACGTTTGTGTTTACTCTAAAGCCCATATTTAAGCTCCTTATGTTGTGGTTTAATGTTATTGTTATTTAGTTTTCTTAAATCATTTGATACTCTGTTAATTACTTCACTCCAGTTTCCAAACTCCTTTTGCCTGTACAATTTCATTGAAGGATACCAGATACTCTCCTCGGTTTCCGTAAACCAACGCCAGTCTGCTTTATATGACAATAATGTCCAAGTAGATATATTTAACGCGCCCGACAAATGCGCAACTGAAGTGTCAATGGTTATGACTAAATCTAAATTATTAATTATTGATGCTGTTGTATTAAAATTTTTAATAGATTGAGATAAGTCAATGATTCCGTGATTGTCTATTAACTTTTTATTTTTCTGAGCTGCATCACCAACCTGCAGGCTGAAGAATTTAACATTTTCTATTTTGGTTAATTCAATAAAATCATTTAACGAACTTGCTCTATGAGTATTATACAAAGGTTTTTTGCCTTCCCAGACTATTCCAACCTTAAGACCATTATATTTCGATAAGTAGTTCCTCCAGTACTCTGCTGATGCCTTGTCGGGCAATAAATACGGAGTTGTATTTGGTATGTCGTTTATATTTGTATTAAAGTAGAGCGGTAAACTTAAAAGTGAAAAATGATAATCATAATGAACATCTGGTTCTTCAAAATTTACTCTTTCTGTTACAACATCAACAACATCTATATTTTTAACTAAATCATATAATGAACTATGGCATTCAAAGATTATGTTTGCACCTTTTTCCTTTAATTTGTATAGATAGCGGACAAATTGTAAAGTGTCGCCAAAACCTTGTTCATCATATACAAAAATTGTTTTGTTCTTGAGATCCTGAGTGGATAATTCCGGTTTAGAAAATTTCCTTTGCGCATAATCATCTTTTTTCTTCCGCCACTCATACTCACTTAAACCTTCTTTCAAGTTTCCAAACTTCATTAGAATTAAAGATTTATTGAAGTGAGCATCAACGTAATTTGGATCTATTTCGATAGCTTTATTAATTGACTCCAATGCTTGCTCTATACTATTTATAGCCTGGTATGAATTAGCTAGATTAAGATAGGCTTCAGCGTAATTCCTATTTTTGTTAACGGCCTTTTTGAAAGAGTGAATTGCATTTTCAAATTCACCTTTTAAATCATAAACTATGCCTAGGTTATTGAGTGCAACAGGATTATCTTTTTTTATCTTAATTGAGATGTTGAAACATTTTTCTGCTTCACTAAATCTTCTGAAATCTTTTAATATAATTCCTAAATTGTTATAAGCATTATAATGGGCGGGATCGAAGTTTATCACTTTAGAATAATTTTCGTATGCTGAATGCAAATCATTTTTTAAGTGATAACAATAACCGAGATAAAATATGGCTTCAGGGTTCTTCGGATTTTTAGCTAGAATTTTGCTGAACTCATTTATCGCCCTATCGATCTTATTTTGATCAATAAATTTTCTTGCAAATTCAATTGACCTTAATAAATCATCTTCATTTTTTCTTTCTTCAATTACATTTTGCAATTCAGAATAAACTTGTTCAATAATTCCTTGCCAGTTAGTATTATATTGCTTCCTAAAGATTTTTACCGACGAATACCAAGGAGAATCATTCCTATTTAATAGCCACTTCCAATCAGAAGAATTTTCGAGCAATAGATAAGCATCTATATCTAGAGCGCCAGCCAAATGAGTAGAATATGTATCGGGAGAAATTACTATATCCAAAAGCGATATTACTGCTGCACAGTCTTCAAAATTATTATTACCCAGTACCTTTACATTTTCATAATTTTTTAGAACATTCTTTTCCTCTTCTGTCAAACCATATTGCAAAATATAAAAAGCTACATCGGTGTTTTTGAACAAGGGCAAATAATCTTTTAGTTTGAGAAACCTTCTCCTATTTAAAATATCTTTTTGTCCCCCCCTCCAAACCAAGCCTACCTTGATTTTAGCTTCATCATTAACGAAATGTTTCCACTTATTTATTAACTCTGTTGAAGGTTGTAAGTAGGGTGTATCGGAAGGAATCGTATCTGCTCTAGTTCTTTGCAATCTCGGAATTTCTAGCAAAGGCACATAAAAATCATATTGATTATTCTGAAGAGATTTTTTGTTAAGTGGATATATTTTGATGTCTTTACAAAAATCTTTGAACAGATTATACAACTCAGGCTGAACAAAAAATAATATTTTTTCAAATTTATTCTTTATCAACAGTACATACCTCGAAAATTGAATTGTATCTCCAAAACCCTGTTCAACAAATACAGCTAAAGTTTTGTTTTGATAAATCTTTCCGTCCCATATTTTTTGCCCTTGAAGGTCTTTTAACAATTCATTGTTGTATGATCTATAGGAATAATAATTCCAGCCGGTTTCAAAATCTTCCAATAATAAATGGACAAGTCCTTTATGAAAACGAAAGCTCGAATTTTCAGGATCTATCTCAAGAGCTTCATCATACAGCGAAATTGCCTTCAAATACTTACCTTGGAAATAAAAATTGTTTGCAAGTGCAGCTAAATAATTAGGATCTCTTTTTATTGCAATCGCTTTTTTTATCCATAATTGAGCAGTATCATATTTTTGTAAGACTTGTAATACAAAGCCGTAATTACTATAAATATTAGGTTCGCTAATTTCAAATTGAATCAGTTTTTCAAATACTTCTTCTGCGTCTTCAAACTTTTCATTCTTGATAAACTCATCTGCATGCTGAGCATAACATTCTTTTAAAGTTTTTGAATATTCCTTGTTGCTACTATCAACTGAATATGATATTTCTAAATAGGGAACCGCTTTATTCAAATCATTTTCCTGGACATAAAGTTTACCTAACCAAAAGTTTATTTCATCATCCTCAGGATTTCTTTCCAATAATATTTCGTAAAAAAGTTTTGCTTTTTCTAAATCATTTTTAGTGTGAGAATCGAAGGCAATTAACTTCAATTCGTTAGTATCATCCAACGGCTCAATAACAGAACTAAGTTTTGATTGTATTTCGTTGAATACTCCTTTCCACTCACCTGTTTTCTTCTGCCTAAATAGTTTCACGGTTGGATACCAGGGTGAGTCGTTTCTATTTAACAACCATCTCCAGTCAGGGACAGATGCTAGTAACAACCATACTTGTTTACCTAAAGCGCCTGCAATATGAGTAAATGCAGTATCTACTGTTATTACTATATCAAGGTTTGCAATTAAGGCAGCCGTATCTACTAAATTATCTATTTCATTATCAAAGAAATGAATATTAGAGAATTTTGACAAAAACTCTCTTTCTTTATCATTGATATCCTTTTGTAACGGATAAAACTCATATTCCTTCAAATGTAGTAGCTGTTCAAATTGCTCAACCGATACTGATCTTTTATAATTATCTATGTTCTTTGGATTACCTCTCCATGCAAACCCAATTTTGACTTTTTTGCTTTCTAATTTTCTTCTCCAACCTTCATGTATGTTTTCATTCACTGCTAAATATTTGTTAAATGCAGGTAACGTTTTGAGGGAAGTTTTTAATATATGTGGAAGACTAAGTAGCTGAATTTCGTAATCATAATCTTTTGTAAATTCATCCTCAAGGTTTACTATTTCATTAATCACATTAATGTTTTTTAACAATGGTAATAATGCTTTGCGGGATCTAAATATTACCTTAGTATTTACCGACTTAATTAAGTTTATGAAACGAATAAATTGAACTGTATCCCCTATACCTTGTTCATCATGAATTAGAATAGTTTTATTGTTTAAGCCCTCTCCTTTCCAAACCTTGCTATCATTTATAATTTTATCTTTTGATCTATATTCATATTCTTCAAAGCCTTTTTCATAATTTCCTTTTAATAAAAGAGCAACAGCATAATTAAAATGTGCGTCTTGATTTTTAGGTTCTCTTTCTAATATAAATTCGTATTGCCTAATGGAAGACTCAATCTCGCCAATCTCAACCAGGGAAGCTCCATAATTCAAATGTGCATCAATATAATCACTATTCTTTTCAATGGATTTTTTATAATACTGAATAGCTTTATGATAGTGGCCTTGTTTGTGGTGAACATACCCTAAACTGTTTAGGGCTTTATAGTGATCCTTACTTATGAATACAGCTTTACTGAAATAATGTCGAGCTTCTTCCCAATTTTCTTTTCGTTTGTAAATATTTCCTAAATTAAAATAAGCTTCTACGAAATCACTGTTTACATCTAGAGCCGCTTCATAAAATGTTGTTGCCTTTTCAAAATTATTTTCCTTTTCGCACAAATACCCCAGGTTCAACATAATCTCAGGATTATTAGGACTTATTTCGAATGCTTTAATTAAATTTGATTGTGCAAGACTAAACTGTTTTAATTCTATTTGGAGAATTGCCAGATTATAAATAAACACAGGATTATTATTTGCTATCTCAACAGCACGGGTTAAGTATTTTTCAGCCAGATTAAAATTAGCTTCTTTAAAGTTCAGTATACCAATATTGAAATTTGTCTCCGGATTATCCGGTTCAATATTAATTGCAGATTCAAATGCATTTAATGCTTCATTATTGAGATTGGCTACATGATAACAAACACCTAAATTGTTGTACGCATTTATATAGTCTTTTTTAATAGAAATGGCTCTATGAAATGAATTTATTGCATAATCATAATTTCCCAAAGCCTGGTAAACTAAACCAAGATTATTGAGTGATTGGTAATCGGAAGGATTAATTGCCAATGATTTCTGAAGATAGCTTATTGCTTCTTCAGGGTTACCTTCTTGAAAATATAAAGAACCAATTAAGAAATTTAACTTAGAATTTGCAGGTTGACTTTCAAGCAATTCTAAATAATCTTTTTTAGCCTCTTTTAGATTCCCTTCCTGATGCTTATCAAATATTTTTTTTAGCTGAACGTTCAAAATCCCTTTCCGCTTTAAACGTATCCATACTTTTTAGCACTATATTTCAATTTCTTTGCCAAACAAAGATTTTAAGGTTTCATCAAAAAATTGCTTTTTTTGGCTTCTTTCCTACGAAAATATTTTTTGTAAACAATCATATAAGCCAAGTGTCTAATATTGTGCAGTCTTTAAAAATTGATAGTTTTTTTTGCCTAAATAAACTGTTTTTACCTGGTATTATTGTTGATTTATATAGTTGCTAATTATATCCAGAGGAGTAAATGCAAGAAACTAAAGAAAAAATTTGGCTCTCATATGTTTCATATCCTGTAACAACAGCTGTCTATTTTGAAAGGGCTTTAAGAAAAGATTATGATGTAACTACTTGTGGTCCCATGATTACTCCCAAAATAATTAAAAAATGGGATTTGGAAAATTTGAATCTTGAAATTAAACCCCAAGAAATTCCTCTTAATGGTAACGCTGACATAGCTTCAATTATTAATTCACTTACTCCCGAAACTAAGCCAGATTATTTCATTTGGATTGAATCAATTCAAGGAAACTTTCCTAATAATATAAGTAAGCTTAACATACCCTCCGCATGTTACTTAATTGATTCGCATATAAAATTGGAATTGCATTTAGATTGGGCAAAACATTTTGATTTTGTTTTTATAGCTCAAAGAGAATATATACAAAACTTTAAGGACGCAGGTATTCAAAATGTCTTTTGGCTTCCATTGGGATGCGATATAGAAATTCATTCAAAACTTTCAGATTCAAAACGACATGATATCAGCTTTATAGGAAGTATTTCTGAAAATACAAGAAGATCATACCTGATTGAAAAACTTAAAACCAAGTTTAATTTCTATTTTGAAAGAAGTTTTTGGCTTGATATGGCTAAAGTTTTTTCCGAATCGAAAATCGTTTTTAATAATGCCGTGCGTAATGATTTGAATATGAGAGTGTTTGAAACTTTGTCCATGGGTTCATTTCTTCTGACTGATAATCCTCCTAACTCCGGTCAAGATGAATTGTTTGTAAACGGTGAAGATTTAGCTGTTTACAATGATAATCTTATTGAAAACGCAGTAGAATTTTATTTGGAAAACGATGAGCTGCGAGAAGCTATTGCAAAACGGGGCCAAGAGATTGTGCATAATACTCACACATATTATCATAGAACAATCGAAATGATGAACGTTATCAAATCTAAAACAAATACTACCCCTACAGCATCAGAGTGGCGCGAAAGGTCATTACAAAACACAACCGTCATGCCAAAAGATATCAATTACTTAAAAAGAAGTTTTGTAATTCCGGTATTGGATTATTCACCGGCAAGTAAGTACAACATTAAAACGTTATTAAATGACTTGGATAGAATTGATGGTAATGTAATAGTTATCTTTAATAATGAAGAAGTCGCAAATGAAATTAAGGATGATGAGAGAATTGATTACTACGCAATTATGAAAAAAAACGTGGGTGTTTCCAGAGCATGGAATATCGGGATTAATATGTCACAAACCCCCGTAACATTTGTAATGAATTCTGACCTGCACGTTAAAAAAGAAGCAGTAAAAAAACTTGAAAAAGGAATAATAAACTTCAACAAAGCAGCAATTACAGGGCCACAAGGGTCATTCTTTCATTTTTACAATGCAACGGATCTTAACTACTTTGATAAAGGTTCTTTTGATGATCCAATGCCCGTTGATGGTGTTTCAGGTTTCTTCTTTGCCACAAAAACAAAATACTTTCACGATTGCATAATAAATTTTGATAACAAGTACACCCCTTGTTACTTCGAAGAATGGGATACAGGACTACAAATTAAAAAAGCTAATTTGTTTAGCTATATTATTCCTGTTACGGAATATGATCATGAGTGGAGCGGCAGCATAAAAGCACTCAGAACAATAAAGTATATGAACAAGGAAGAAACGCCCAAACAAATTTTAGCAAGAAATAAAAAACTATTTTTAAATAAGTGGAAAGGCTTGTTAAATAAAAACGGTTTTGACGAATCAATTATAGAAAGCTACTGGGCAAAATTAACAATAGAAAAAGGCAATGAATATATTAATCAAAGAGATTTTAACAAAGCAGAAAGAATTTTTAACGAATTACTAAATCTTTTTCCGAATAATAAAGAATCCCATTGTAATATGGGAATAATTCAATATTATAAGGGAAATAAAGATAAAGCCATAGAGAGTTTTAATAAAGCGCTTGAAATAGATCCTAATTTTGCAGCCGCAAAAGAAAATCTAAAAAGTGTTACTACATGAAGTAAGTAATTTTTACGATACTATGTTAAAATCTTCAAAGCAATACATTAAGGAAAATGTTGGACACGGTTTTATTCATATCAATGGAAAATATCCTTATGTAGCAGAACTCAATAATATTTTAATTTCCGGTAATAAGGGCATTGCTTACTGTTTCACAACTGAAGGAGATTTACTGGCTGATTCAGTTTTGCATCCCCGTATGCTTGAAACATGCATTAAAGAATACGGTTTTTCTATTGATTCAATAAAGGAGATGAAAGGCAGCTATCTTTCATTAGTCGGGGTGTGGGCTACTAGATTTTATCATTGGGTAATGGAATATCTCCCCAGAATTTTAATTGCACAAAAAGCGGGATTTAAAGGGAATTATATAATTCCTGAGGGTGTTAAATTTATTGATCAAACACTGAACTTAATAGGAATAGATAAAACCAAATTAGTTTACTACGATGGGAAAACATGGCTGATTGAAAAATTATATTTGCCCGAAGTTGTTACCCCAGAGAAAGAATTAAAAAAATTCCCGCAACTTATTAACGATCTAAGAAATTCATTTATCCCCAAGCCTACAAAAGAAAGAGGTCGCAGGATACTATTAAATAGGAAACAGAATTTAAGAAAAGTAAGAATTGTGAATGAAAAAGAATTAATTGAACTGCTTTCTTACTACAATTTTGAAAATATCTATATGGAGGACTTTAATTTTGCAGATCAGGTTAAAATTGCCTCGGAATCAAATTGCTTAATTGCACAACATGGCGCAGGAATGGTTCACACTTTATTTATGCAGAAGAACTCTTTAATAATAGAGCTCTTTTCCCCTTACTATATTCCGCCTAGTATGTTGCCTGCTATTGAAATATTGGGGCATGATTATCATATGGTTACTGGACCATTTACTTATTTTACACCTTATAATTACGGAGAAAATATTTATGCTTTCCTGGATGTTATAGAGGTAATACTAAAGAAACATCTTTCCTAAATAATTCCCCACTGGCTTATTATATAAAACTGAACCCTATCTCCATAATCCTATTATAAATCCTTTCATTGCGAAGGCAACAAATAGGTATCCGCAATTTATAAGTATATATTTCAAAGATCTTAGCTCGAAGACAGCTATTATTGTAAACCCTGTTCCAGCCCAGCCCAAACCGACTAAGATCCCGGCAGATAATCCCCACATGGCATCGGTTTCCGGTCCACCAAGGAAAAAAGCTAAGTTATAAGAAATTATAACTGTAAGAACAAATGTTAGAAAAAACGAAAGAGGTTTATTCATCTTTGATAAAGCCTCTTCAGTTAATTTATTTGCATCAAGCCAGGACTTGTAAAACATTAATGGAGAATACCACAACGCGCCAATAATAAAATCCGATAAAGCTGCAGTAAGAACAGCCCAATGATTAATTATTATATTGTCCATATGTAATCCTCTTATTAATTAATCCTTTTTACTTTCCCGTTTAACAATAGATTTTTCCATCTTTCTTTTTCTTTCAATTCAACCCTATATTCAAATGTATCATTGTCAATTTTTATCCACACATCACGAAACGTTTTTGTTTCTCCTCCATATTTATAAGGATACTCTACATAGATATTTTCGTTTTCGATGATTATTATGGTTTCAATTATTTCTCCATAGATATCAAAAATCCAAGATTTGATTTTATTCTCATCTTCATCAAATGCAATAATCGCTTCATTTCTTAACCCGGTTTGACCTGTCTCCGGGTTAACAATTCCTTGTATTTTCTGCTTTATTATTTTTTTATTTAAAGACCATTCGCTAATAATGGTTTGATTATATTCAGCATTGTTTCCCCATTCACCGCTTGCTTGCCACTTCGAGTCCACTAGAAACTGTAACTGACCAAGTGGGTTCTCATTCTGGCTTAATAGTTCGATAGAAAAAAGAGCAAGTATTAACAGCAGCTTTATACTTTTGTTCATAATATTCTCCTTGTAAAATTTAATTTAGAAAGTGAAGAATAATTTGAATAAAGTATTGGAAAAAATTTACCTTAGGAAAGTGGGATATAATTCTGGTATTCTATGTTTTGATTCAAATAATTAGAAGGACTAAAACCAGTAAATTTTTTGAATTCGTTTATGAGATGCGATTGGTCGTAATAGCCTGAATTACATGCAAGTTGAGCCCAGTTTATCTTTTTTTGGAAATTTATTGAAGACAAAACTTTTTGAAATTTCATTAATCTTAAAAAGTATTTTGGGGTAACTCCGATATTTTTTTCAAATAAATGAATGAAATGTTTATGGCTAATGCCGATTTCATTTTGAAGTTTTTTGATTTCAATAAAGCTCGAACATGAATTAATCTTTGCTACTGTATAGTCAATTATTTTTTTAGTGCTGTTTTGTTTTTCGAAAAGATCTGTCAAATACTTTTCTGTAATAGTAATTTTATCCGAAGGCTCAGCTGCTTCTAAAATTCTCTCTCTCAATTCACCAAAACCTGTTCCCCAGATATCTTCAAGCTCAATAATCTGATTAGTTATTTCATTTAAGGGGAATTCAAAAAAGTTATATGCCTGGCCCGGTCTAATCTGTATCACTATCATGGAAGAATTTTTGCTGGATTCAATAATTAAAAAATCTTTCATCAATCCTGACACCCAACCTTTTTTATAACTATTCTTTTTACTTAAATCCACATTATCATAAGTATGTTTTGGCGATTCGGTTAAATCAATTACAATGTTTACAGTACCATCTGGAAGCAGCTTTTCTTTAGTATGAATTGGGTTATAATCACTATGAAAAACTATATTTTTAACAAATTGGTTGAGCGGCGGCTTTGGTATATGATTTATAAAAATCATTTAGGAGTATTATCAAATGTTGGAATAATTTTATGAGAAGTTATAAATTATTTATGATACTTACTAAACTTTTCGAGCTTTCTTCCCAGGTAAATTGCTTCAAATCTCTCCCTGCCTGCTTGCCGAGTTTTTTGATATCACTACGGTTATGGTACGCGTATTCAATTTGATTAACTATTTCATCTAGCGATGGTTCTTCCCAGTCTGCCCAAAGCCTTTTCTCGTTATCATAAATTTTATATTCTTTCAAATCTTTTAATAGCAAAGAATTATTTTCATTAGCAATATCTTTATGTCCACTTGTGTGAGATACTATTACCGGTTTTCCGCAAGCCATATACTCCATTAACACCAAATTAGTACCACCTTCGCAACGGTTAGGAAATAATCCTATATCTGTTTGTTTATAAAAATCTCTTAAGTCTTTATTCTGTATTATTTCATAAGTCAAAATTTTGTTTCTGTCAATTCCATTTATTTCATAGAGATGATTCATCTTGTCAATCCATCTATCACCTTTAAGCTCAAAATTGATATACTGTGATCTAGTAACTAGTTCCATAGTATGAGGCCACATGTTGTACCAAGCATTGATAAGAATGATATCACTGTATTTTTGCTGGAGAACTTTAACAGCTCTAAGAACGAGATCCTGACTTTTCCTCAACTCAAACTTGCCTCCGGAAAATATCACGAACAGCTCGTCATCTTTTTCTTCCTCGATAGGGTAAAATATTTCGGGATTTATCCCCTGAATTAATACTTCAGTATTGACAATTCCTCTTTCTTTCATTTTATCGCGACACCAATTAGATCCACCCAAAATCAAATCATATTTTTTGGAATTTGAAACCGAGATGTCTTGTAATTCGTTTTCAAAGAAAGTATAGCCAACGTTTTTCTTGCCCCAAAGCTTTGAGAGACTTTCAAATTCTAGCCCGGCTAAAGCATGGAAAACAATTCCATCAACTTCTTCTTCAACATTTCCCAATTCCTTAAAGTCCCAAATAATTGTATTATTATAAATCTTTGGTACTTCTTTATTTAAATATTTGCTGCAAACCCCCCATCCAAAATTTTCACCTGAGGACAGAGCCATGAATAATTTATTTTTCCTTTTCTCTTTTTTGTCAATGTTGTTTTTTTTGCAAACAAAGGACCAATATTCCTCCATCCCTGCATCTAATTCAAATTTAATATCAAACACATTTAGAAGACTATACCCTGCCTTCATAAACAGCGATGTCCACATTTTTTTTCCTAAAACACTGTAGTGATTCGGATTATTCTCGTGTACAACAGGAGAATCACTCATGGGAACTTCAACATATAATAGTCCGTTATTTTTTAATACTCTTTTGAATTCTGTCAATGTATAAATTGGGAAAATGCTATGCTCAAGAACATGTCTTGCCCAAATCATGTCAAAATATTCATCGGGAAAATCCAAAAAAGATTGATCCATTTTATAAACTTCGTGTCCATGTTCTCTGCATATCTTTTGATCTTCATCGTTTAATGTTATGCCTATAGCGTTAAGCCCTTTTGATTTTGCTAACTTTAAAAAAACACCTTGGCCACAGCCAACATCTAAAATTTTGCTGTCTTTGTTTAAGTTATATTGACTTAAAAACCAATTGAAAGTTTGATTGGTTATTTCGTTATGCTGAAAGTGAGGAGTCTCAGGGTATGCTTCGAATTCAATTTTCTTGAAAAAATTTTTCAATCTTATCAGTCCTTCTGACATGATTTCTTCGAAATTTTCATTTGCTTTGTAATTATCTTTCCCCATATTTTCTCTAATTCTTTATGTCAAACTATTTTTTAATTCTTGGCATACATTATCAATAACAGCCTTCCAGTTGCCTCTTTCCTTTTGCCTAAACAATCTCATATTAGGATACCAACTACAATCATCACCTTTCATTCCCCATCTCCAATCAGGTACAAAAGCCAACATTGTCCATACTTTTCTTTCCATTGTTCCTGCTAAATGAGCAACAGATGTATCAATAGTAACTATCAAATCCATTTGACTTATAATAGCTGCTGTATCTTCAAAAGATTTTATACTTGAAGTAAAATCGAACACATTTTCTTTATTTGTATACCTACTTAATTCTTTTTTTTCATCTCCTAATTGTAGACTGTAATAGTCTATTTTTTGTATCTCAAATAAAGGAGCAAAATCATCAATTGGCATATGTCTTTTTTTATTTATTTCGGGATACTCATTACCTGTCCAAACAAATCCAACTTTATATTTGTTATTATTTACAATTTTATTTTGCCAATTGCTAAAGATTTCCTCTGAAACAGAGATATCATAATTAATTTTGGGGATTAAGTTTTCTTTTGTGTTCAGCAGTTCAGGTAATTTCATTAACTGAACACGATAATGATAATTGTACTTATGATTTTTTAGTTGCTTTGAAACAACTTTATTAATACCAGAAATTTCTTTGAAGACATTAACCAGGTTATCCGGGCATTCAAAAATTATATTGCCTTTATACTCTTTTAATAGTGGCAAGTATCTTGCAAACTGAATAGCATCTCCATAAGCCTGGTCTGCGTAAACTAGTAATGTTTTTCCATTTAGCTCTTGGCCATTCCACTCAGGGAAACTAAACTCCCTTTTAATAATATTTTTAGTTTTGCCTATCCACTTGTTATAGTTCTTCCAACCTTCCAAATAGTTCTCCGTCATCAGTTGAAGAAGAGATAAGTTAAACCGGGCATCAGCATAATCCGGCCTAATTTGGACAGCTTTTTCATAATTATTAATTGCAGATATGATATCTCCCAATTCTTGATAAGAGTAAGCAAGGTTATAAAACGAATAGGCATTTTGAGTATTTAATTCAACAGATTTTTTTTGAAACTCAACTGCTTTCTCATATTTTCTTTGTTCAAAGTATACTATTCCTAAATTTGAATATGATTCCGAAAAACTTGGTTTTAAAGAGATCGCTTTTTGAAAATACTCCTCTGCTTTTGAATAGTTTTTCAACTTTAAAAACAGAATCCCCAAATAGTTTAAAGTTTTTTCGGATTCTTCTTCGCCTAAAAGTGATTGAATTTTTTCTAATGCATTTTCAAATTCGCTATTATCTAATAATAACCTAATTTCTTTATGTTTGTTATCGATAGAAATATCAGCCTTAGTCTTCTCAGTTAATTTTCTTTCCAAATTTTTTAATACAGTTCCCCATGTCTCATTTTTGTTTTTTCTAAATAATCTAACAGAATTATACCAAGGTGATTTATCAGTATCCTTAAACCATCTCCAGTCTGAATTGTATGGAATTAAAATCCATGTTTCAATACCCAATGAACCTGCTAAATGAGCAACTGCAGTATCAACACAAATTACTAAATCTAAGTTCGAAATAAATGCAGCAGTTTCATCAAAGTTTTTCAATTCATCAGTTAAATTGATAAGCTTTTCGTTTCTGTAGTTAGTATCTATTTGAAGACTGTAAAAATTGTAATTCTTGTTTTCAATAATGTGATTGAATAGTGCAGGGTCAATAGACCTTTCTTTATCATTCTGATGATTTTTATTTCCTGCCCAAGCTATTCCAATATTCAGTCTATCACCATTGATTATTTTTTTTTGCCACTCATTTTTTTTGGACTTATTGGCGGTTAAGTATGCATTGCCATCTATTTTTTCAAAAGTCAATTTTAACAGATAGGGTAGACTAAGCAACGGAATATAAAAATCATAATCACTTTCTCCATAATCAATAGTTCCTCTTTCAACTAGTTTAATATTGGGGAAGCTATCTTCAAATAAATCTAACAATTCTTTTCTGCATTCAAGTGTAATGATCGCCCCTGAATTCACTAAGTCATATATATACCTACTAAAATGTATTGCATCACCAAAGCCTTGTTCACAATAAACAATAACTTTTTTATTACCTAAATCTTCACCTCCCCATTTCGGGAAAGGGAATAATCTCTTAAAGTCTTTTTTTTGAAGTCTCCATTCAAATTCATTAAATCCCTCACAAAAATTTTTGCTTTTTAGAAGTAATAATGATTTATTCCAATGCGCTTCAATATTATCTTCATTTAGTTGAATAGCCTTATTGTATTGTTTCTTAGCTGATACATCATCATCTAGTTCCTCATAAATTACACCAAGATTGTAATATGCATCTTCGTATTTGTCATCTATTTCGATACATTTTTCATAATTCTTTTTTGCTTCATGATAATTTTGCACTTCTCTATCAATATTGCCAAGATTGTAATATGCATCGGTTAGGTTGGGATTTAGTTTGATAGCTATATTATATTTCTCTTGAGCTGATTTATAATCACCAATTTCTTGTAGTAACACTCCATAGTTATAATATGTCAGGCAAGATTCTTTGTTTAACTTTATGGCAATTTCATAGCTGCTTTTTGCTAATTCAATTTTACTTAACTTTTTCTGACAGAAGGCTACCTTAGATAATATTGATGAGTTAGTTTCAATCTTGTTTAATAAAAGCAATAATTTTTCTGCATATTCAAAGTATTCATTTTTTATAAGGTTTTCTGCAATGTCGAACAATTCAATAAATGAAAACTCTGATTTAATAGGAATTAACTCTAAACAATCTTGTTCTATAAACTTGGTTAATAATCTATTAATGGATGCTGAAGCTTCATTTACTTGTGTATCATTCATTTTTAAACTAACGATTTGATTTTCTTTTTTAGCGAAAGAAGTTTGTTCTTTATTTGAGGTTGAGAGTCTAAATACGAAATTGAATTATCTATTAAATTGTTTAACTTAACGTAGTCACCTGTTCCGGCATAGAGAGAAATTAGATTTAGTATTGTGTTTGGATCATTATTTATTTTATTCAAAGATTCTTCAAAGTATTTTATGGAATTTTCTTTATCACCAGCTTCACCGTAAGAGATAGCAAGAAGATTCAATAACCTGTAATCATATTGCTTTCTTGTAATGAAGTTTTCATAAAACACAATTTTGATTTTTGAATTATAATTAGGATCGAGCAGAAGTAACGCATAAGGGACATAATCATCACCAACGGATTCTGCATAAGCAGCAGCTGTTTCAGAACTAATTTCTTTATTGTTCAAAAGAATACCAAATACCTCCAGCAGGTTATTACGTTTTTTATCACAATCTTCTTTATTTAAACGATTATAAAAATCATTAAATAAATTTTTATTGTTACTCATAATTGCTATATCTAATCCGTGATTCACAACATCGCTATCTTTCACTAATATTTCAAAATCGCGTACATTCTTTCCTTTTTCAATATTGTATTTATAGGCAAGCTTACAATGGCTTTCTGCTTTTTCCAAATTTTGTAATCTCAAATGAATACTCGATAGTATCACATGAAGAATAACCTGTTCGTGATTAAATTTTAATCCTTTTTCAGCAAGCTCCAATGCTTTTTTAACATTATTATTTTTGTTCAATTCATATGCTGCCAAATATCTATAACAATGTGACTTGTGAACACTATTAAGTGTAGCACTTTTGATCGCAAAATTAAAATACTCGACTGAGTCTTCTATTTTATTCATTGTTATATAAGTTTGTCCGATTTGAAATGCATTATAGCCGGAAGGTTTCGCTTGATATTCTTCGATAAGTAACTTTAGGTTTCTTTCAGCCTTTTTGTTTAATTCTGATTGTTCTACATTGTAACCTAAGTGTATAATTTCAATATCTGAGTCTTTGATTTGATAATTTAACTCTAACAAAGATTTTTCTATTTGTTCATGAGCTTTACCGGTAAAATACAATTTATCGCTATTAGCAAAAAACCTGATGTATTTCATTTTATTTGAGATACCGCTTATCTCATTGATGCTGTTAACCGTGCATGAATAACCTGTGTTATTTTTGGATTTAATAATATCTTTAATTTCCGCGATAGAATTTTTTGAGAGCCTTTCGTCGGCATCTAAATAAAGAATCCAATCGCCTGCAGATTTACTTAATGCATAATTTCTAGCAGCTGAAAAATCATCTATCCATTTAAAGTGATATACTTTCGAATCATATTTTGCCGCAATTTCCAAAGTTGAATCAGTAGAACCTGTATCAACAATAACTATTTCATCTACCACATCTTTAACAGAGGCTAAACAATCTTCTAGATACTTTTCCTCGTTTTTAACGATCATACTTAAAGTTAACTTCGGCTCTGACATAAACTAATTTAGACTAAACTCCATTAGTGAATTATGATTTTCAGGTTTGCCAAGTGCTTTGTTGACCTTTGCTAACCCGGCAATCGCATATTTATTATTGGTATTATTTTTCACAGCCCATTCATACATTGTTTTTGATTCTTCATCTTTGCCTTCAAGATAGAGTACTTCGCCGAGTCCGGCGCATGCTTGCGATGATTTTGAATCAACATTTAGCGCTTTAGTAAAGCATTCTTTCCCATTCGAGATGTCACTCAAGCCAAGGTAATTGAATCCCAAAAAGTTATTTATCCTGGTTAGGGTTTCAAAATTCTCTTCAGAATCAAAATTCTCTTCAATCAATTTTTCCGCTTCTGATAATTTTTCAATAGCCTCATTAAAATTCTTCTGATTGTAATCTTCGTAAGCGTCTTCTATCAAAGTGCTTATTTTATCAGTAACAGCTTTTCTATCCTCAGGAAGTAAAGAGTTATCGTTTTCCGGCAACCCGAGGGATCTATTTATTTTTGCCAGTCCTGAAATTGCAAATTGATTTCTTGGTTCATAGCACACAGCATATTCGAACATCTTCTTAGCTTCTTCATCTTTGCCGCTAAGATATAATACTTCACCTAAACCTGCGCTCGCTTGAGATGATTTTGGATTGATCTTTAATGCTTTTTCATATGATTCTTCGGCTTCGCTGAAAGATTGTAAAGCTAAATAGCAAAACCCCTTAAAATTGTATAAACTTGTTAATGATCTAGAAACATCAGAGTCGTTTTCGTATTTCAATAATAATTTTTCGGCATCATTAATTAATTCGATTGTACTATTATAATTTTTGTTAGTGAAAAACTCATAAGCTTTTGTTAATAAATCCGTAAATTCTTTATCGATCTCTTCAGGGATTCCTAAATCCAATGTACTATGGTCTTGAGTAAATCCGAGTTCTTCATTTACTTTAGCCAAACCTGCTTTTGCAAATTGATTATTAGAATTATTCTTTAGCGCCCATTCAAACATTGTTTTCGACTCTTTATACTTGCCGTCAATAAAAAGCAGCTCAGCAAGTCCGGCACAAGCTTGGGAACTATTAGGATTCTTATTGAGAGCATCTTCGAATTTCGAATTAGCTTCGTCATATTTATCTAAAGCAAGTAAATTAAACCCCAAAAAATTATCTAACGAAGCAGAAACTCCTTTTAAATCTTCAACAGATTTTTCTTTTGAAACATTTTCAACAATTGCCAAGGATTTCTCATATTCTTTGCTTAGAAAGAAATTATAAGCCGCATTTAATTTTTCGTTTAACTCTTTTGATAATCTCGAATCAGTAACGAAATTTATTGCAGTATGTAGAATAGGAACACCCAATTCTCTATTAATCTCTGTTAAACACAAACCGGCAACAGAATCTTCCGGGTTTAACCCTAATGCACATTCGTACATGACTTTTGCATCATTCAACATACCTTTTAGTTTGAATATGTTTGCAAGTCCTTTATACGCAGCTACTGATTTGTTATTTGCTTCCAAGGTTTTCTCAAAGTAGTGTTTTGCATTTTCGAGATCATCTTTTGCCAAATAAATATTGCCTCTCAAAATATTTACATCTTCTTCAAATTTTATTTGCAGTTCTTCTAAATTTTCAAGTGACCTATCATACTCTTTTTCAATAAATAGTTGATAAGCTTTCTCAAACAAAGAGTTAAAATTATTTTCTTCTTCAATAATAATCTCGTTGTTGCTTAAACTATTGTGGGATAATTCATAGCCGAGCAAATCATTCATTTTTTCAAGGTTTGTTATTGCAGCTTTGTTTTCGGGCTCATTTTTAACAGCCCATTCAAACATGACTTTTGCTTCTTTATTTAGTCCATCCACTAAAAAACTTTTGGCAAGTCCCATGCACGCTTCTGCACTTGAAGGATTGATTTTTAGAGCAGCTTCAAAATCACTTCTACTATTGTTCATATCGCTACTTGATAAATATGCACTACCACGAGCAATATAAAAATCTTCTTTTGAGATAATATTGCTGTCGAGACCAAAATCTTCCAATTCATTCAGTTTTAAAATAGCTTGTTCAAAGTCCCCATTTTTCAGTAGGTCAATAGCTTCTTTAAATAAGTAATCACTTTGAGACATTTCTCTCCTCCGAGATTTTTTTATAAACTTTACGGTAAATTTACAATCTTAGTTTTTTTTTCTATAGCGTTATTTATTGTGTTTTCCTTTGTTAATTCGTTTTCTAATTCATCAAGTTTGATAATGCAATCATCATTTTTGAAGATATTATTTTCAATTTTTTTGGCCATGGAGAAATAATATTCAGCTTCTTTTTCTTTTTCCAATTTTAGAAGAACTTTACCTGTTAAATTTAGAACTGCTGATAACTTTAACTCACCTTCTTCGATTTTATCTTCATTTTTAAAAAATAAAATGCACTGTTTAAGATTTGCTAGTCCTAATTCATACTCATTATTATGAATGTTATAATTTGCCCTTTTTACAAACTTATGAATCTCATTTTTATCAATAGGATATTCAACTTCCCGTAAGTTAACATTTTTTCCTTTTAACCATATGCTGTCCGGATCATTACCCCATTTATCAATAAATTTTTTTCGATTTGTATTTAGCAACGAATCGTATTTTTCATTTCCATTTGCTTTAAAGCTTTTGGAACCAAAATGATGAATAAAAACATCTTTACATATTACTGTTTTATAACCGGCAACCTGGCTTCTTAGGCAGAAATCATCATCCTCGTAATTCCCCGGCGAAAACCTTTCATCAAGTCCACCAATCTTAGTAATTAATTCTTTTTTAATTAGAGTACATAAAAATGCTACTCTAGAAAATTCTAAGATTTTATCTTTATTATTCAATTTAATCATTTTTGCATAATTTTTCATTTCCTCAATACTTTGATATGACGCTTCATGATCTTTCTGCACACCACTGACCTCATTGGAAATACCACTTACAATTCCAATGGAATCATTAGATTCTGCAATTTCTATAAATTTATCTAACCATCCATTATTAACTATAATATCATTATTAGCAATAACGACATATTTTCCCTCCGCATGAATTAATCCTTGATTAACTGCAGCAGGGAATCCTAAATTTTTATCATTACGAATTATTTTAATATTGTTTTTAACATCTTTTAATTTGCTCAGATAATCAACAACCTCTTGTTTACTATTGTTGTCAACAACTATTATTTCAAAATTACTATTCGTGTTTTCATATATTGAATCAATTGCTATTATTGTATTTTCCAATTGATTATAAACTGGGATAACTATAGAAGTGGTAATTCCTTTTTTATTAAAATCAGCCTTAATTAAATATTGATAATATTGTGAGTGTTCCTGCAAGGTAGATACATTATAACCATATTTACGTAAAACGTCTAATAACTCAATTGGGAATTCATATTTCTCTGAAACTGTGGCTTTAATATCCCGTATATTAAAACCACATTTGTTAAATAATTCTATAGCGGTTTCAAATGTAAAAAAACGTAAATGTGTTTTATCCAATAAACCCGCTTCTTCGTATCTCCAATTTCCCTCAATAAGTTTCTTTATGACTGTCCAATGTCTTATATTGGGTAAACTTGCTATTATTTCACCGTTAGGTTTTAATTTAGACTTTATTTTGTTTATTATTTTTCCCGGGTCAACCAAATGCTCAAGTATATCCGCAAATGTAATAGTGTCAAAATATTTTTCGGGTAATTCATTAATTGCATTTTCTACTGACCCGACAATAACTTTATCTAGCTTTGTTCTCGCTTTTTGTGCAGCTTTTTCAAATAATTCGATCCCCCATACCTCAGCGTTTAGTTTTTCTTTCAGCTCAAAAGCCATTACTCCACTTCCACAACCGACATCAAGAATTTTTCTCGCTTCAGGGTTTACCAATTCTTGAACTTCCGGCCTTGAATATTCGTAATAATTACCAACCGAATTATCCATTGCACTTATTATTTCTTCTTTTTCGGTATAAAGTTTGTAAGTATCTACTCCATATGTTTCATTGAAATATTTAAATTTATCGACCATATAATCAGGGTAATCTTCTTCCTCATTCCATCCAAGATGATAACCAACAATATTCCTTGCGAAACCTACCTTACCGCCATTTCTTCTGATCCCTTCGCATGTTTCCCAATCTGTTGTGTAATTAAAATTAAAGTATTTTCTCTTTATTGCCTGCATTACAGTGCCGACATTTCCAAGAGTTATTTCATCGTTGAAATATTGTTTTTCACCGATATAAACATCAGACATTTGAGCAGGTTTATTAGTGGGATCTAAATTTAAAGCTAGTAATCCTATTTCTTCATTTTGCTCATTCAAATTTATTAACCTCTCAAGCCAGCATTTTTCCTCTAATGCCGGAACCAAAATGTCTGGGTCAGAAACAATAAAAGGATCAGAAGAAGAGTTATCAATTCCTTTTTGAAAAGCTGCAGTCCATTCGTTTTTATCATTAAGTATTAATTTATGATACAATATGGAAGTCTGTTGAAGATATTTTGTAAACTCTTTATCACTATTATTGTCAACAATAATTATATTATAATTATACCTAGTGTTGTTAATAAGTTTTTCTATAGTTTCATGAAAATATTTCAATCTATTATAAGTAAGAAAGATAATATCAATGGGATTGTTAGTTGCATTAGATATCATCGATTTTTTGATGCGATATTTTTTATACGAATTTACCACTAGAGCTGATTCTTTTTGGCTAACTGACCAATTCCCAAGTTCAATTCCGCTTTCATTGTAAAGGTAAAGACCAAGAGTTTGATTGATATGTTTGAATCTTTTCCCATATTTAAAAACTAATCTTGACCAAAACTCGTAATCGCCTGCCGAGAAAAAAGATTCGTTGAAATAACCAACTTGATCATGTAAGGACTTTCGCCACATTGGCTGGGGACCAATTCTGCAACCATCATATAAAATTTCTTCAGAAAAATTTGGTCTTTTTGTTTCGTCATATACTTCTGCATCAACAAATTTTTGATTTGCTATTTTTGTTAGAAAAATGTCTGCATATACTAAACTTATATTTTCATTCTCATCAAGTTCATTAGCCATAATCTCAAGTGCATCCTCACGATGGCAATCATCGACATTAGCATTGGTTAAATATTTACCCGTTGCTAATTTTACTCCTCTATTCCATGCTTTGTATATTGGTTCTCTCCGTTCAGTTTTAAGATAAACTATATTATCATATTTTGATTCATAATCCTTTATTATCTCTTCTTCACTTTCCGGTGAGTTTGAATTGATTATAACGATCTCTAACTGACCTTTTTTATAAAGTGTTTGACATACTAAATCTTCAATACAATTACGAATAAATTTTTCTGCCTTGTAAACAGAAACAATTGCTGTTACCTTGAAAGAGCAATTATTTTTTTCATTCATACATTAAGCCGTTAAATTTCAAAAAAAAAAAACAATTACCACCGTGATAAGCCATTTTGGCGGTTTATGCACATGCTTATAGCCAATATTTGTGCCATCAAAATATTTTCTTTTGGGTCTATTTTCTTAATATTTTTGCAGGTAATTAAAAAGTTGGCTAATAACAGCCATTTTTTAATTATTATTTGCTTCAGCCTCTAAGACGGCATTATCAATGATTTCTTTTATCTGGCTAAAATTGGGAAAATAATTTGATAGGCTTTTTAACTCATTGATCAATTTTTGCGCTTCAGTAAAGTTTCCGTCATTAACATATCTATTTATTACATCAAGGAAATTTTTTTCATCCTTATCTATTTCAAAAAACTGTTTCAAATAACTTGCTGCTTCTTCAAATCCTTCCAATTCGTAATAACGTAAACCGATTTTGAGTTTGAAGACTGTTTCAGCCATAAAGGGATTAGTTTTCCAATCAATATCCGGGAAGAACTGTTTGTAATCATTTCCTGAAATTAATGAAGAAAATATTTTTCGTTCATTTTCATAATTAATTTTACCAGTTGAATTCAAGGTTATGTTTTTTTCGTGCACTCTATAAGTATAAAGTACTTTATTTGAATACTTTGCATTATATTTTTTTGTTTTTGCCAAACGGGAGAAAAACTCATAATCATGTGCTCGTTTAAATTCAGTATTGTATACTCCAATTTCATCATAGACTTTCTTTCTGATTAATGTCCCGCCGTTAGGTATCGGCTGACCTTTGAAAAGGAATCTAAACATAGCATCATTATTATGATAATAATCTTCATAATCATATATATAAAATATTTCACCATTTGTCTTCATTGCTTGTAAACTGCAGTAAAGAATATCAATATCGGAATTTTTATTCAAAAGAGTTATATACTCTTTAAGAATATTTTCATTTAAAATATCATCACTATCGAGCCAAAGAATGAATTCTCCATTAGCTTCTTTAACTGCACGGTTTCTTGTATCAGCAGCATTTGTATGCTTCTTATAGTAATATTTAATTTTGTGGGAATTAAAATCATCAATAACTTCTTTGATATTATCTTCCGACCCATCATCAACTATTATAATCTCAGTATTATCATATGATTGATTGATCGCGCTATTTATAGCATCTTTAATTAATTCAGCCTGGTTATAAACAGGAATACATATTGAGATTAAAGGTTTATAGTTAGCTGAAACTAAAAGCGGGGCATCTTTCTTTATAACAGTACTTTCTTTTCCATTAAAAACTTCCCAACTTTCAATATAATCATCCCAGCCAGGATGTTTTTCCCTTAACCTTTCACGAGACTCTTCTTGTTTTTCAGTTTTATTTCTTAAATGATTTTCATCTTTAGCAAAATCATGGTAGATTATTGGGTCAGGCGAATATATTTGTTTTCTTCTATCCTGTTCAACCTCAGCTAAGCGAATAGAAAGATCAACACCTCCTCCGCCGAATTTTATTTCATCATCCCAGCCCCCAACTTTGTAAAACAAATCAGCTTTATAAGAAGTGTTTCCTTCAAGATCTGCATAGATTGGGAATGGTTTATCTCCTAAATAGTAATGACTTTGTTCTTGATTTAAAGGATTATTGGTCTTTGGTGAATAAACACCTCTAACAGCAATAACATCATAATTTTTGTGAGCATTCAAGTGTGCTTCAACTAAATTATTTTCCGGGATTCCATCATCTTCAAGAAAAAACAACAATGAGCTATTGGCAAAAAGCGAACCGATATTTCTTGCAAGATATGCACCGGTATTTTTATTTAATTTGACATATATATCAGCTAAATGTTTAATTGAAATAAATTCGTTTTCATCAGCCCCATTATTTACAAATATTAATTCAAAGTTCGTGTTCCTTTGTTTTTTCAGAATTTCAAAACTTTTTACCGTGTCTCTATGCAGCCTCCAGGAAATAACTATAATTGAAATTTTCGGCGAATTTATTTTATTAATGTATTCTACAGATTCAAATACTTCTTTGTAATTATTTAGTTTATGCTTCCAATCAACTTTATCAAGTCTTGTGTTTAATTCATCTTTAACAATTTTATAACTCTCTAAAAGATTTTCTAAATTCTTCGCGTGGTTATTCTCTTTATTATTTTTTTCTATCTCAATGATTTCATGATTCAATCGGTAGTATTCCAAAAATTTATCAAAACCGGGATACTTTTTAATCAAGTTAGCAAGAGAGTTTTCCTGCACTTTAATTTTATTTTCCAATGCAACGTTATTATAAGTATAGTCGTGATATAACTTCGGCTGTGGAAAATACCAGCTTGGTTCGGTATCGGGATAATTTGCTTTAAGCCTATACGCTAAATCAGCTCCGCCGTAGCCATATTGAATCTCATCTGAAAATCCTCCAACATTGAAGAAATCAATAGACTTTATTGAGAGATTCCCTTCCAAATTTAAATAATAAGGGATTGGTATACTACCCAACTCATAATGCTTTTGTACTTTATTTGTAGGATTATCCGTCTTTGGTAAATAAACTCCTCTTAAGGCAACGACGTTGTATTTTTCGTAAATATCTAAATGTGCTTTTACAAAATTTTCTGCAGGTATGCCGTCATCTTCCAAAAATAAAAGTTTACCGGAGCCGGAAAAAATTGAGCCTATATTTCGTGCAATATATGCCCCTGTGTTTCTATTTAATTTAATATAAGTATTAATATATGGCTTAAGTGAATCGAACTCATTTTCTTTTCCTCCATTATCAACAAAAATTAATTCAAAGTTCTGATTTCTTTCTTCCTCCAAAACTTGAAAATTCTTTAAAGTATCATGATGCAGCCTCCATGAAATAACAATTATCGAAATATCAGGTTTCTTTACTTTTTTAAGGCATTCTGTATATTCAAAATCTTTTTTGTAAAATTCATATTTGTCTGACCATCCAACTAAATTTAATTTTTGTTTTAACACATTAAAATCATCTTCACTCTTTTTACTATTATCATTATTAGGGTTTTCATAACCGGGTAAGTATTTGGGAATTTGAAGATCAGCAATACAACTGCATCTTTCAAATGGGCAAATAACTGGTTTTGTCGATTCTTTTATGGCATCATCTTTATTATAAATATTTTTTTTATTTCCGGTTGTTTTCCTAAAGCATACGGCCTTGTCAATATCCCCATTTCCATTTATTGATAAAATATTTTTCCCCGCGTTACAAATCATTCCCTTAAATTTATTTAATCCCTTTGCATTAAGCTCAGCTCCAGAGAAAATTTCTCTTTCAACCTTATTATTATCCTTTTGCCAATCTATTAAAATTCTTTTGTTTTCTTTTGAATCGGTGTAAAATTCTTTCAGCCATTGCAAATCTTCTTTTTTATATCTCTTGTCGGGCTCTGTACCATAGTCTTGCCTTACAATTATCAATTCGTAATTCAATTTTCCGTTTTTGATTTTCTTTAATTCTAACTCAAGACTTTTTACTAGCTCAATGCGATCCGGATGAGCAAGTATGGAGAGATGTATACGGAAACCGTTTTGCGTAAGTATTTTTGCATTTTCCAGGTATTTTTCTTTTTCAGCAAACTCAAAATGATACGAGGCTATGAACGACAAATGCTCTTCGTAGCTCTTTAAATTTTCACATAAATCATTAAAAAACCTGGATGTCCTACTAAGATTTGTAATTGTTATTACATGTACTTTTTCCCTTAGATTATCGACTATATATTTCAACAGTTCGGTAAATTTCGGATGAATTGTTGGTTCTCCACCTGTTAACGTAATAATATATTTTGACCTGTTAAGTTTGCTGATTTGGTCAACGGCTTTCATTAAATTTTCAATTGGAGGGAAGAGCCCGTTTTTGTTATCATAAACCGTACAATAAGAACAAGTATAATTACATTTGCGGGTTAATACCCAATTGATATTTAATACTTCCGAATTAAATAATTCTTTTGATCCTGCTCTAACAATTTCTACACTTGGCGTCAAGTTATTTAACGAAGCAACAAACTCTTTGACATCTTTATCATCTCTATATTTAGACAAATAATCTTCGCATTCTGATAAAGCTTTTTTTGTTTCTCCTTTTGTTTGCAAAATTTTGCACTTATCGATTAATGCATCTTTAAAGGAGGGTGCTATCTCCAACGCACAGTTAATGAATATTAATGCTTCATCAGGTTGATTATTATTTTTAGATAAAATCCCTCTTTCATAGTAATCAACATGCATTTCTTCATACTGCAATCTGGACTTGGGAAGGAGTTCCTTGAACACTTTTGTAAACTCAAATATAACCGGATACTTATGAAGCAAGTATTTTTTCATCTTCTCATTTCGTTCTCTCTTCCTCTTTAGTTTTTCTTTAGTTATCGCAAAATCATGATAAATTATAACACCGGGTATATAGTAAACAAAATTATCAGAATATTTTTCGTACATACGGTATGATAATTCCAATCCTTCATAGCCAAAAACAAACGGATTCATACCATCTATTTCTTCATAAATGTGTTTTCTAAAAGCAGAATTGCCTTCTGTGTTGAGATAGAATGGAATCGGTTTATCACCTAAATTATAATGCCAAGCATATTTATTATTTTTACTGACTGTATTCGGCAGGACTTTTCCTCGTAAAGCGTAAATATTAGAATTGTTAAATGCTTCTATAATATTTTTTGTAAAATCTTTATGAGCAATTCCATCATCTTCAAAGAAAGCAAGTAAATTGCTTTTCGCAAAATGAACGGCCAAATTTCGTCCTTCAGAGGGCATCAAATTGAACGGGGATTTTAGATATAAAATAGGATAAGAAAGTAACTCTTTTTGTATAGAATCATTTTTGCCGTTATCAACAACTATTATTTCAAAATTTTTATGTGTCTGATTTTCTAATGATTTTACAGACTCAATTAATTCCATGTTGGTATTGTATGCAACAATAATAACCGATAAATCAGGATTTTCTTTAACTCTGTTATCAATTCTGTCTATCGTTTCATAATTAATGCTGTTTCTAAAATTTATTAAATATGTTTCTAATTCTTTGTAAGATTCGTTTTCTATTGCAGTCTTTGCTTTTTCTAAAAACAAAAAAGCATCTTGATCTTGTGTATTACTTTTGGTCAGACTTTGGTGAGCATTATTTTTCCCTAATTCAAATTCTAAGGAGCCGATCATTATTGGAGGTAATTCATCTATAACGGGATGTTCAAAATCAGTCAACTGCATTTTTATGTTATTAGAATTTTCTTTAATAAACTTTATTGCAGAATCATAATTTTCTTTTGCTACAGTTAAAACAGGTGATATAGTTTTAAATATTTCAACAGCACTTTCAGTTTGACCGATTTTCCAAAATAATACCCCTATATTATTTAATATTTCTGACGATTCATTATAATATTCCACAGCCTTTTGCAAGAACTTTAGAGCCAACTCTAAGTTAGGCTTACTGGAAATACATATTTTACCTATATCAGCCCACGCTGCAGCATACGCAACTTTATCATTCGGATAATTTATTAATGTAGGGTAAATTTTTTCAAGTTCACAATTGTCACGATAATAAGAAACAATTTTGTACCCTTCTCTTTGATTTAGTTCTTTATTGCTCCTTTCAACACTGTCTTGCCTTTTAGTATATAAGCCAAGAAATTCAGGTATTCGTCTGCCTTTAAATTCTCTTACGAGTCTTATAAAAAAGTCATAATCACCGTCGACAACATACTCAGAATTAAAGTATCCAATTTTTTCATGTACCAATTTTCTCCACATTGGTTGCGGACCGAAGAACTGGCGTGTTAATGCTTGACGAAATGAACATTCAGGTAATCTATAGCAAGTCTTAGCAGAATTATTTTCGAAAGTTTCATTATCATTCTCAGTGATTAATATATCGCCGTATACTAATGATATATTTTCATCATTATCCAATTCTCTACTCATAATTTCGAGTGCATCTTTTCTATGTCTATCATCAGTGTTGGCATTTGTTATATATTTTCCGTTTGATATTTCAATACCACGGTTCCAGGCTTTATATAATGTTTCACGTTCCTTGGTGCGATGGTAAATAATATTCCTATACTTAGATTGAAATTCTTCAACAATTGATTTTTCATCTTGTTCAGAATTACTATCAATTACAATTATTTCTAATACTCCCTTTTGAAATAATGATTGATTTACAAGATCATCCAAACAGCCAAAAATATATTTCTCTGAATTATATGTGGATACTATAGCAGAGACTTTAGGTGTATTGTATCTATAAGTTTTTTCCATCAAAGTACCAATAAAGTAGACATTGTAATTTCATCTCCCAAGGAGTTCAAGCAGTTTAGTAGCCCAACATTTATGCCAATAAACATTGATTTTTCTATGAATTAAGGGTTTTCAAATGAACGAAATTAAAGAATTGGCTAATATCAGCCACATAAGTTTATTTGTAGATGAGCTCGGAATGTATTCAGCCAAATGTCATAGAAAAGCATTTTTTTGCTGAGGAATCAAGAAGTTCTAATCAATAAAATTACTCACGCTCTGAGCACTTCAGTAAAAATCAAATCTATATTTTATCAAGATTTTCTAAAGCAATTTTATTTCCCGGATCAACATATAGTACTAGATTCAGAGCTCTCTTTGCATCTTCTGTTTCCCCCATAGCAGCTAAAACTACAGCGAGGTTATTTAATGCATCAGTATTGCTTGGGTCTTTCACTATGATCTCTTCTAGTTGCTTCAAAGCTGTTTCATAATTTCCGGATATAATATTTTCTTCAATACTATTTTCCGATCTATCATGATAATAGGTTTCCTTAGACTTCTTAATTGAATTATTCAACACTTTCTCTCCATTATTTTTTTTAATTATCTTATTAGCAAAAATTCCATTAACTGATATAAATCCATTGCCTAAAAATAGTTCTAGCCAAAAGTCAATATCAAATTTCACTTCGCTATTTGTTGCATTAAATAAATTTGTAATAAATTTAGTATTAAAAAAGCATATCGGAAGATACAATTGGTCATCCTCAAAGTTACCTGATACGTTTTCCAAGTTGAGTTGATCTTTTGAAATAATTTTTTCAAAATTCTTATCTAACTCAATAAGTCTAAATTCTCCTATTAGCCCATGATTGTTTTTAATTCGGGGATAATGTTCAGCTATGGATAAAAAAGTACCTGGTTCAAGAAAATGATTATCATGGAGCCAATAAAATAATTCTCCCTTAGCTTTCTGCAAAGCTAAACCAACTAGCTCCGCCAAGTTTTGAGATGGGGATTTTATAATGTGTGTTAAAGAATTTTTATATTTTTTCACTATATCTTCAATGTAGGCATTGAAATGACTTTCTTGAAGGACAAGTATTATCTCAGTATTAAGAAAATTCTGATTTAAGACGCTTATAATACTCTTTTCAAAAAAAAGAGGATCTTTGATCGTAATGCAAACAGAAATTTTCGGATCTAAAAAAATATTATCATCTTCATTCGAAAATGATTTCATTCTTGTCAGAAATTTTAATGATAAATCAAAGTTATTTCTTCTCTGTAATAATGAAAGTAATCGAATTGCATGGATATATTTTGCATAATAATAAACAGTATCAGAGACTGGTTTATTAGTTGGAATTACCAGTTTTGATACATTTTGTAATTCAATTGATTTAGGATTACTTACTAATTTCCGTTCGTTCCGAACTATCTTTTCAGCTTCTTCGAGATACTCAATAATATGTTCATTTGATCTTTGTCCTTCTCTTAATCTAAAACACCCAAGTAAAGTATTTACTGTATAAATTTGAGAATGCCTAAAAAATCTCACCCAGAGCTCAAAGTCTGAAGCTAATTTATATTCAGTCGAAACATAACCTCCAGCTTTTTCCCAAAGTAACCTTTTCCAAAAAGTACCTTCCTGCATAATAAATGGGTTCCAATATAGTCCACATAAAAGTTTATCCCTTGTGAATACCGGAATAAAATTTTTGATGAATTCTTCTTTGTTTTTTCCCTTTATACTGTTTGGGATACAAGTGATCCAATCAATGTTTTCATTTTGATGAAATATTTCTGATACACTATTAAAACAATTGGGATGGTATAAATCATCTGAATTTAGCCATGCCATAATCTCACCATTGGTATGCTCGAATCCTTTATTCACTGCATCATACTGACCTTTATCGGGTTCACTGACCCAGTATTTAAGATACCTTTCATATTTCTTTATTATCTCTATACTTCCGTCGGTTGATCCGCCATCAATAATAACATACTCAAGATTTAGATAATTTTGATTCAAAACGCTTAGAATAGTTTCTTCCAAAAAATCTGCCTGATTAAAGTTTGGTGTTACAATTGATATTTTGGGAATTTGTTTGTTTTTAATAATGTTGGTAGGTTTTATGTAGTTATTTCTCTTCGCTTGCTGTCTATTCTTATTTATTGAGTTTTCTCGATTTTCCCATTTCTCAAAAGTAGCATTATTAGTCACTAAGTCTTCATTATTTTCTCCATCATTTAACACAAGATTTGTTTTGCATAAATTTTGAATCTTATCAAGCAATGGTTCTATCAAAATATTTAAATCAAATTTGCCTGGATAAATTTTTTGGATGTTCTCACTCATTCCTTTGATATCTAATTCAGAGAAATTAATAACTAATGGTTCATTAGGATCAAAAACAAATCCTAAATTATTATTCTTAATTATATCAGACATTTCTCCTATTTCATTAACACAAACAGGTAGTCCATTTCTCAAATATGTGAATGTCTTACCTGAAGCAAGCCCAATAAACTCAAGGTTTTTGCCCTCATACATTTGATAGTAAGTTGGTTTATAATAGGTTATACCCAGATCAACTGAGTTAAGGATTATACTCATATCATCAATAGAATCAATTGATTCTGTTGAGAGATATATTCTTTTCGAAGCAAACTGGCTAATTTTATTATTCATACCTGGATCATTATACCGTGAATGAAGAACCAAAACCCAATCATCACTCCAATGCTTAGTACTTCCAATAAGGTAGTCAGTACCTCCCCAAACAGCCAAAGTCCCTGTATAAATTGCTATCTTTTTTGATTGGGGTATGTTTAGCTTCTTATATAAATAGTCCGATTTTACTTGTTTGTTAAATCCTCTATTCACAACCGGAATATTTATTATTATTTTTATATCAATTTTATTTTCTTCTGATAATTTTTCTGATCTTAATTTATCCTGACAAACTGCAAAAGATAAGTTTGAACAAGCATCAATTTCTTGCTGTTTAAAAGCTTTACTCGTTTCATCGGCGAAGAAAATTTCATAAGATATTAGTCCAATAGGAATATTTTGAATTTTTGAAATTAAAGACGCCTCTAAAATTCCTCTATCAACTCCAATTACCAAATCATATTTTTTTATTTTCGTTTTTAGAAAACTAATTATTGTTTCGTCATTGATTTCATCTAAACTTAGAATGCTTACATAGCCCTCGTGGATAGGTATTTTGTGCTTATTTTCAAATAAGTAATGTTCTGAATTTTTACAAATCTCCCTTTGATAAATTTCATCTCTTTTAATAGAAAACACATCAACAAAATAACCAAGTTCACAAATTATGTTTACAATACCTAATAGATTAGGGTTATTATGTATATTTCCTTCGGGATGAATTATTAGTATTCTTTTCATTTTTTTATTTTACCGCTAAAACAAATATTCCATGAATTGCTGTTGGGAGTTTCTTTTGTCAGCCATTTATAATAATTATTAATTTCTAATTCACTTATGTTTTCGAACAATTTTAATTCCGTCATAAAAAAATACCGCATTCTATGTAGTTCTTTAATTTCAATTAGTTTGTTTGTTCCTTTATCTGAAACCAACAAAGTATAGTTAACATCAACAATATTATCTTCGGAATGAATTGCCGGTTGAGCAATTCGAAGTATTTTATAGTTCTCATTTTCAAGTTCTTTTTTTCGTACTTCAGGTTTATCATTCATTACTCCTGGTCCATACCAGCAATCACAGATAAAAATACCGCCGGGCTTAAGATGTTTTTTTATTGTATTAAACATGGCAAGAACATCTTCATTGGTTTGCTGATAACTAAGAACATGAAAAAGGGATATAATAACATCAAAGGTGCTATCCAGTTTAAGTGCTCGAAGATCGCCTTTCACAAATTTGATATTGTTTTCAGGTAATGAATCTGTCATCTTCAACATGGTATCACTGATATCGACACCTGTAATTGAGTAACCTTTCTTGGATAACTCATAGGCATGTTTGCCTGTTCCGCAGCCCAGATCAAGAACTGAACTTGCATGAGGATTCTGTTCTTTTATAATCCCATCTATATAATCTGCTTCGGCTTTATAGTCTTTATCTTTATAAAGCAGATCATAATATTCAGCGTAGAAATTAAAATTATCCATAATCACTTAACTATTTGATTGACATTTTCAGCAATGAAATTGATTTCTTGATCTTTTAGTGGTAACCCGCTTGGTATATAAAAACCTCTTTCGTACAATGTTTCTGAATTAGGCAAACTCATTTTTTTTTCGACTGCATTCATCTCCAACAATATAGGCTGTTTGTGCATCGGGAAAAAAAACGGTCGTGTTCCTATACCTCTTTTCTTTAATTCATATGTAACATATTCTGCATTTTGAGGGTAATGTTTTTTTAATACCAAGGGGTAAACCCAATAAATATTCTTTGCGAACTCATTTTCATCAACAGGTATTTGCAAATATTTATTTCCCTTGAAAAGGGTATTATACTTCTTTCCAATTTCCCTTTTTTTAAGGATCAATTCCTCTAAGCACTCCAATTGTGCTAGTCCAACTGCAGCTTGAATATTTGTAAACCTATAATTAAATCCCAACTCATTATGTACGAATCGTTTTTTATTTTCAAAACAAAGATTTCTATAATATCTACACTTCTCCGCTGTTTCTTCATCGTCACAGACTATCATGCCACCTTCACCTGTGGTGATGATCTTATTGGCATAAAAACTAAAAACACTTAAGTCCCCAAAGCTCCCGCAATGTTTGTCCTTATAAGTTTGTCCATGCATTTCGGCCGCATCTTCAATGATTTTTAAATTATATTTTTTTGATAGATCAATAATCTTATCCATATCAACAGGTAGCCCGTAAATATGAACTGGCATAATTGCTTTGGTTTTGGAGGTGATTTTTTCTTCAATTTTTTCGGTAAGTATATTAAAGTTGGATAAATCACAATCAATCGGTACTATTTTGCCTCCTTCTTTAGCAACGGCCTGTGCACATGAGATAATAGTAAAGGACGGCATTATTACCTCATCACCACTGATTATTCCTATTGCCTTCACAGCAATTTCAAGAGCTGCTGTTCCGTTTGCAACTACTATTCCAAATTTCCGCCCGACCTTTTTTGCAAAATCCTCTTCAAACTTTTTTACAAAAGGGCCCTCTGATGAAACCCACCCCGTATCAATGGCCTCGCTTAAATACTTCTTCTCATTGCCATCCAATAAAGGTTCGCTTACTGGAATAAAACTTCTCATTTCATTTCCGATATAATTGTAAGTTTATTGGGCAAACCTGAATCAAATTTTGATTTATCGTTATCTCCTGAATATGGACCTTGCTTGACCTCTATCATTTCCAATTCTTCCAACACTTCAAAACCGTGTCCACCTTTGGATAAAAGAATAATGTCACCGCTGCAAAGCACTTCGCTGAAAAGGTAGTACTTATTGTCATCATAAAAATCTACACGAAGCTTTCCCTTTTTTATTATCAGTACCTCTTGAGTAAGATAAACACTTCTTGATACCTCGTTATGGATATGGGGGTTAATGATATGCCCTTTGGGGTGTTTCATGTAACCAAGCTGCTGCGAATAGTCATCAGGAGTAAAGAAACTAATTCCTTCTTTTGAATAATTACTTCTGATAATTATTGCATAAAGATCATCGCCTCGTTCAATTTTCTGTACCATAATTAACTCGATTTAAAAAAAATTTTCTGATTGCATATTTATTTGATTAGATTTTATCATCGACTAGCCAATCATTTTTTTTTACCAATTCTTTCCAGTCAGGATCTTCAATAATTCTGTGGTCATATTCAATCCGGTTTAAAAAATAGTGAATTTTAGCCAAATCCATACGCCATTGAATATTGTTTTGCTGTCTGTTTGACAAGTATTCCGGAAGTTTATTAATCAGATTAATAGCATGTTCTTCAATTTTTCTTCTAAGTTGATCATCAGTGTATTTATGTTTTCTAAATTCAGTATAGCTGTCACAATTTCCTTGATTTGATAAACGATTATTTAAATAGTGCTGTGTCATTCTCTTTTTGGGAATCATATGATAAATTAAAGATTTTCCGTTATAAGCAAATTTATAACCCATATCTCTAATTTTCAGATTTAGGCCTGTTTCACCATCTCCTATCCATTCACCGTCAGTGTTTTCTGGATTAAATCCACCTGCTTCAAAGAATATATCTTTTTTTATAGCTTGATGACAACTCCAAACACCAAGGTCATCTTTACTTGAATATTCTTTTTCTCCCTGATCATTCAATGAAAGCCAGCCGTTGTAACACAGTTCAAGTAACCATTTAGGAGGTTCTTTATCCCATTTAGGGAGTACACGTCCTGTTGCGGTAGCTATTTTGGGATCTTCACTAAATGGTTTAACAATTTCTTTCAATAAATTTCTATCAGCAATCATATCATCATCAGTAAAATAAAGTATATCACCTTGTGCAATTTTGGCGGCAGAATTTCTAGCATAGTGCACACCTTGTTTCCTTTCCAATAAATAAGTGATTTTTACTTTTGATTTTTCAATCCAATCTTCTACAACTTTTTTAGTTTCATCTTTTGAATTATTATCAGCAATAATTATTTCATATTTATCTGCCGGATAATTCTGATTGATAAAGCTTTCTAAAGTAATTCCAATCATATCCGCCCTATTATATGCAGGCATTATTATTGAAATAAATTCATGATCTTTTTTATCTTTGGGCGGAATATAATTTTTACCTTTAAGCGAAGGATCTTTGTATGTTAAAAAGACGCTGCAATCATTACAGATGTGACCGTCAAATGAAATTTTTTCATTGAACATTTTCCTTGCTGCTTTTATCCTGTAGCTGTTATAGTTTTCCGATAACGATTTGTCGGGATCCCACATTCCATAATTTTCTGCAGGGTCAGTTGAATAACAGCACGGGGCTATACTGCCGTCCTGTTCAATTATCATAAAGTCGTTTATGAAATAGCAATATTGACCCTGACTTGGAATGTCAACATCAAGAAATTTCCTTGTTTTTATTTCTTTATCATCAAACCATTCTTTTGCTTTTTCAAGATCCCTGTCCTTAAAAATTGTTGTCATATCATAAACAACATATTCATCGGCACCCCATTTTTTGTAATTACTTTTAATCTCTTCAATCTGGTTACCGGTATATTTATTTCTAAGGAATTGTAAAATTATTTTAGGGTATTCGGTATTATACTTAGTTTTGTGGTTTCTGATCTTTGCAATGTTTTCTAAAACTAATTTGAATTTACCACCGACGCGGTACCTGGAATAATCTTCTTGATTAGTTCCGTCAAATGATACAATTAATCTTCGCAATCCGTTTTCAACTGCACCTTCAAGTTTTTTATCATCTTTGAAACTTAAGTTAGAACTAATTTCCGTATTTAGATTAAATTTGGAACAGTACGCAATCATATCTACTATGTTTTTATGCAAGAAAGATTCACCCCAATTATATAACTGAACTAATTTTGCGTGATCTTTTATTTTATCAATTATGTTTGTAAAAAGCTCGTAATCCATATACTTTAAAGCTTTCTGCTGCTGTTTAAGCCCGGTAATACAAAGCGGACATTTTAAGTTACAAATATTAGTAACTCCGATAGCAAATTGAGTGGGGATTTCATCCGGTATGTTTTCTAAACCTAAAATAGATTCAAGTTCTCTATTTTTCCCACCATTTAAATAGTATTCATCTATTACTTTATAAACTTTGTCAATCTCTTTATTCTTAACAAGCTTTTTAATTTCTTTTATAGCTTCGTTTATCGAAGGAGCATTACTCTTGTCAATAAATTGCCCATTATTTATTAGATTATTTTCTTTTAGTTCCAACTTATTCTACTCCTCTCCGTTAAATTTTTCAGAAGGTACTGCATATAGCATAACCGGACGATTCGGAATTTCCCACATATATCTGCCACCAAATTGAACTGCATAGTTATCGCAATTATTTTCTATAATATTTTTAATTAGATATGCATTTACATAATCGTGATATACTGCAATCGATATCTTCGGTCTAAATTTATTTATAGCACTTATCGAGCCTAATATTGCATTTACCTCTTCTCCTTCAATATCTATTTTAATAAAATCAATTTTTTCAAAATATTTTTCTTTTACTAAATCATCCAGCGTAGTAATTTGCACATCAATATTTCCTTCATTCCCAATAGCTGCTTCACTAATAAACTCTTTGCCATTACTTATTTTGGAAATAGAATTTTTATTACTTAATCCGTAGGAGGAAAGCTGAATATTTCCACTTTTTATTTCTTTATCAAAAGTATATGAAAGCGCTTGATTAAGACTGGGATAAGGTTCAAATGAAAACACTTTAGACGCACCTTCAAGCAGAGCAAATTTAGTAAAGAAGCCCTCACAAGCTCCAAGATCGATAACAAAATCATTTTTTTCGATCTTTATAAAATCATTTACATAAGCATGCGGATTAATATCACTTGGTAGAAAAACTTCGTTATATATCCATTCCAGTTCTCCAGTCTTGAAAGTATTTTCAGGTACAACAAAATCAAATGTATTTATTCTATTTTGTATAAATCCATTTAATTTTTGAATTTCTTTCAATTTAAATTTTTTTTCATATTGATTAATGATAACATGTGCACCGGCAATAGTTTCCTTTTGAGAAAACGAATATAGACCTCTTCTAAGAATAGAATCTGGAACCAACTTGCTTTTAGATATAATTGGCTTTGAATTGATTATTGCATCGCAAATGTAATCAAGCACTGAATTAGCGCCCGGCAGTAATTCTATGCCGCTACTAATTACTAGTAGTGGGTCTGAAGTGTAACTATAATCAAAAAGGTTTAATTGTGTATAATATTTATAAAAATACAAATATAGAAATTTCTTAGCTAAGGCTATCTTTTCAGCATCATTTTCTTTTTTAGTTAATAATAGATTTTCAATCTGTTCTTTATATTCTTGTTTAGATTTAGGATCATATGTAAAACCTTTTCCGTAATAATGGGATTTACCTGCTGTTATTACTGGAATACCTGAACAAGATATTTCTAGTCCAACTGTAGTTGTGTAAACAAGTGCAAGATCTGCTTTAGGAATAAGATCGTATACACTATATTTTGTTTTAGGTTCTAAGAGAATCACATTTTGCGGTAATTCTTCAATTATTTTTTGAATTTCGTTCTTTACTTTTTCTTTAGTTTCTGGAATATTGCTATTTTCTTCACCCGGGTGAGGTTTTATAATTAATTGAAACTGAGGATTTTCTTGAAAAAATCTGATAGTTTCGATAATCCATTCTATCATATCGTTAAAAATAACCTCTCTATTTAATGCTGCAAGATCCCAAATTATATTTGCAACCAAAAGTGCTGTTGGTTTTGAAGAATCTAACAAAAGAATATTTTCGTCATCGTAAACTGTTTCCTGCAAATTAGGTTTAGCTGTATTAAAGACCATATCATTACCTTTGAACCGATTTGCCAAAAACTTCTTAACGGTATTCGACTGATGAGATTGAAGAGAAATATTTTTATAATAATCCCAAGTATCATCAAAATTTAATTCCATAGCAGGCTTATCCATATTATAAGCCCAGCCCATTTTTCTTCCTCCTGACCACTGATTATAAAATGGAATTCCTCTCTTTTTGGCTAGATATTCAACCACTGCCCACTCATAATAAAAACTGTCATTAGAAACAATAATATCAGGTTCTACAGATTCTAAGATATTTTTCATTCCTTCAATTACAATTATTATGTTATATACGTAGTTTTTAAGTTTATCCTTAAATCCATTAACTCTTGTTTCATTATACAACATCTCATTATTACGCAATATATCCATTGCCCAGCGGCCAACAGGCATTTCATCATATTTCCAGTCAGAATAATTATTATCAAGACTGCACAAAAACTCCCAAATAGCTTTATGGTCAAAATCATTACTAAAATCCTTTAAACCCAATGGATTAAGATGACACCAATTTTCCCAGAGGCTTTTATCAGAATTGATGCAAGTTTCACAATTTTTTTCGCTGACTTTTTTATCTCTTTCCTTATCACCTGTATAATTGCCCCATAGCCCTCCAAAAACATTACATTCACCTATTTGAGCCTTACCACAGATTACAGGGATAATTTCAGCCCCTCGCATTTCCAAAGCTTTTGATAGTAAATAGTCGTGGACTTTACATGGTTTATATATTGAGAATGACATAGTCCAGAGAATCCGTTTTTTATTTTCGTTTCTTTTTGTTTTTTTTACATTCTCAACAAATTGATTGATTTTTTTTATTTTAACATTCAAATCAGGTTCTTTTTTGTAATATTCAAGAATATCATTTAATAGATTTTCATCGTTAGGATAGAAGTACAACATTTCTTTTAAGACACCAATTCCTTCAGCATAATGGTTAAGCTTATCATAAGTATCCTTTAATTTATAAGCGATTTCCAAGGAATCAGGTTTCAATGAATGTGCAAGTTCCAATAATACATTAGAATTATAATTCTGACCTTTTTTTAAACATTCATCTGCCAACGAATAAATTTGTTCTACATTAGAATTTATTAGACCAATTTCCTTTGCCATATATTTTTACAAGTTTTGATAAAATCATTTGAGTCAAGATAGACATATTGAAAAATAAGATTATTGTTTTAGTGATTAATTAAAGAACTTTCAAAATGCACATAATACTTGTATATGTAGTTTCCATTATTGTGCCATCTAATAATTCCAAAAATCAAATAAAAAACTTGAATTATGACTGTTTTTGAATTATTGGCTAATATTGTTCAGATATGAAAATAAATTAGTTGGAACTTAATAATTTTTGATAACTGTCTAATAAACCGATATCAATCCATTTTTTATCGGAAATCGGATAAATACCAACCCTTTGATTATCTTTCATAAGGTCGTCAATTAGATTGGTCATATCATAATAACTATTTTCAGGTATGTAGTTAAGACATTCAGGTTCCATGAAATAAAAGCCGGTATTAACCAAAAAATCCATTTTTGGTTTTTCATTTATATTTGTTAGGAATCCATCTTCATCAATCTCACAAATACCGTAAGGAATTGTATGATGCTGCAAAGAAGATACTATTGTTATCAGGTTATTTTTTTCCTTGTGAAATGTAATAATATCTTGATAATTATCGTCTATCAGGATATCGCAGTTGCTAACGAAAAACGGTTTATCAAAATGATTTTTTAGTTTATAAAGACAACCGGCTGTTCCTAAAGGTTTATCTTCTTCTATATATTTTAGTGAGTAATCAGGATTCTTATCAGCAAAATAAGCTTTTATCAATTCTTTTTTATAAAATACGCTAACATAGAATTTATTGATACTGTATTCGCGGAACCGGTCAATAATTAATTCAATAATTGTTTTATCGGATACAGGCAGCAAGGGTTTGGGAAAAATTTTCGTAAACGGTTCAAGTCTTGTACCATTGCCTCCGGCGATTATAATAACCGGATTTTTTATGTTTTCTTTTTTACCATTGTTACGATGACGATTTACATCATCCCGAAAAATTACATCAATTAATTTTTTGCCTGAAATTATTGGGATTTGTTTAATTGGTTTTTCTCTAAATAGATTTTCAAGATCACTTTCGGAATAACCTTTCTCTAAGGAATGATACGTTAAATTACAAATCGAATAAACGCTATCGTCTAATGATACGCCGTTTAATATTGCTCTTCTGAAATCACCATCAGTTAGAATACCGTAAATTTCGGTTTCTTTATAGACTGCCATGAACCCGAATCCACACATGTCCATTTTCTTTATCACATTTCTTATTGGCTCTTTCCAATCAACTATAAAATTCTCAATGTTATTCATAAAATTATCTCAAACTTTCTTACTCTTTTAACGATTACATGACAACTTTGTATTGAATATCTTTTTCAGTTAATAAATCTCCATTTTTTTTGCTCTTTATAATAAATGGTTTTTTCTCTCTTTCCTTATAAACTTCTTCCTTTTCATTCAGTTCATCCAAATCCATTTCACCTCTTATTTCACTTACCTTTGTTAATTTCTTTCTTAATTCTTTGAAATCTTTATAAATAATTCCCGAGCTGGAATCTATTCGATCTTCTCCCTTTTCGAGCACAATATGTTTTTCAAAAAAAGTTGTCCCCATTATAAAAGCATATTCACATATTTTTATATAATCCTCATCAAAAGCAGTATGATCTGCATAGCCAATTGAACAATTCTTAAACGCTTGGTTAAGTAAAAGTATTTTTCCTAATTGAAGATTTTTAATGTTAGTTGGAAAAGATTGAAAACCAAACATTAATATAATTTCTCTTTCTGATTTCTTTATACTCTCGACAACAGACCTAATTTCAAAGGATTTCCTGCCACCAATTCCCAAAAAAATATCTTTGATACTTTCTTTCAATAACTCAATTAAAGGCCTTTCATTGAAGCATACTGAATGGAGTTCATATTTATCAATTGTATAATCGAACTTTGAGCAAAACAAAAATGATTCTATGGTTAATGGAAGACTAATTATTTTTAATCCCTTATCATTGGCAAATTTAAATACGTGTTCCCATTGTTTTTCGTCAAAGCATAGTTTTTTTATTGAGTTTAGTTTAGATTCATTTGAAATTGAATAATTTTCGGGATCGATCAAAATTTGAAATTTCACATAATCTGCTCCCCCTAAAGATGCATGTTCTATTTGTTTGATCAGATAATCAAAATCACCTTCGTGCGAAAAGGCTGTTTCTGCAATAATATGAAATCTATTGTTTAACATTGTTTCATTTTCGTCAATTTGATATGCTTTTTGAAACCGTTATCCCTATAGTGGTGTTTGCTTGCCGTGTTGTAATAATCATCAATACTTACTATTATTTGTTCAGAATCATTTAACCTTGATTTCATCTCCAGACGTGCAGCCTCATAATATAATTTCACTCCAGCTGGGAATTTAATTTTACTCTTTGACTGTTTTCTTTCTATGTCAATATTATTTTTCATAATTTCATCAACTATATCATCATAATTAGGAATGCCTTCGCATTTGCTTAAAACATTCTTGACTATTTCCCAATCTTTTTTTTCGTCTATTGAAATTCTCCAGTTTTCTTTCTGGTGTTTCTTAGGAGGAATTAATACAAGACATTTATATTTTGAAGGGTCAAATGTATATAGCAAAAGATATTGACTACAGTTTTGGTCTATTGAGTTATTGCAATCTAAAAGCATATTTCTGTTCATAACTTCTGCAGTAATACCTAAAGGAAGGAACTCTGTTCTTGTATAATCTGCACCTTTCTCAAAGTGTTTTTCAATCATTAAATCCAGATAAACTTCATCAGTAAATACATTATCCCCGGTTATTCTAATTAAATTGTCAGCTTCTTCAATTTCACCAACATTTAACATTCTTGAAATAACTGAATCTCTACTACCAGCAAAACTTTTAACACCATTTTTATCAGCAATATCAATTAGAATTTTATCGTCCATTTCGGTAGTAGTGCAAATATAGATTTCATCAACAAGCTGAGCTCTTTTTATTTTTTTAATTATATATTCTATTAATGTAATTCCATTATATTCAAATAGAACTTTTTTGTTTAATCGACTGGAATTTGTTCTGGCTATTATACAAGCAACATTTTTCATGATAAATCTTCCCAATTGATTATTTCATCTTTTAAAATATTACGATTGATTTTACGACCGATTATATATTTTGCTTCATCAGGTTTAATGCCTGTTCCTGGTCTTTTATATGTAAAATCTTCTCTCTTAATTTTCAGCCCTTTTCTCAGTTCTTTAGTTGAAACAACGCTTCTCCTAAATTTTAACTTTTTATTTTGCTCGTCTTCAGATACAATTCTTCTATGATTTCCCAGTGCTAATTGAACATTTTTGCTTTCTTCTACGATTGTTCTCATTTCATAAGGATCTGCCGATACTAGATGATCCCATCCAGGAAGATTTTTGTCAAGTGTGAAATGCTTCTCAATAACGCAAGCGCCCAATGCAACAGAGGCTATTGGTATCGTTGTTCCAATAGAATGATCTGAAAATCCAATTGGAAATTCAAAAAGTTCTTGTAATAATTTTATATTGTTTAAATTAATGTCTTCGTATTTAGGGGGATAAATGGAAATGCAATGAAGTATTACCAAGTTCTTATTATGTTCTTCGATTACAGCTACTGCTCTTTCTATCTCTTCAATATTTGCCATACCGGTAGATAACAAAATTGGCTTTTTCTTTTTAGCAATACATTCAAGTAAATCAAGATTGTTGATATCCATTGAAGCAACTTTAAAGAAGGGCACATCAAGTTCTTCCAATAAATCTACTTCTTCATACGAGAATGGAGTTGAAATAAATTCTATGTCTATTTCACGGCAATATTCAATCAATTCATAGTGCTGTTCCTTCCGCAAATAATATTTTTCGACCATTGCCCTTAATGAGCCAAAATGTTTTTTACGGGAATCGTTATAAACCTTATTCCTATCATATTCTTCTTGAGAGATGATGGAATCAGGTGTCCATGATTGAAATTTCACACAATCACAGCCACAGTCTTTTGCAGAATAAATCATTTCTTTAGCTAGACCCATCTCACCGTTATGGTTTGCACCTATTTCGGCAATTATAAACGGTCTTGAATAATTGAAAACTTCGATATTCTTAGCAAGTCTGATTTTCATCAAAACCTCTATACTTTGATTTCCTCCCACCATAGTGGGAATTTTATTTTATTGTTTAAAATGTTTGTAATATATTTTTCTTTAACATTTTTATCACTTAGCAAACTTTTATATAACTCATCAGCAAGTTGATAGTATTCTTCGAATGCACGATTAATATTTCTCATTTCGCCATAATGGAAGACTTTAACCTCTAAACCACGTAATATTTTTTCTTCGTTTAAATGATTAATTCCTATGTAGTTATTGTGATGTTGCCTGTAATAAGTTAAGGTTTCATTAGTGAATACAGCATTAAATTCCTCTAGCAATAGTTTGCTAAACAAAAACCAATCTACAGCTCTCAACTTTGAACTTAAGTTTACTTTTTTAATTTTTTTTAAGTTAATTGCTGTATTTGACAGGCCGAATATATTTTTATCGAGTATAAACTCAGCATTGATCAATTGATTGTTGTTTATTCTATTTGAAAGGTATTTATTTTCAAAAAGATTATTTTTTTGATCAACCAGTGCAAAATCATTAACAACTATATCGTAGTTTTCCAAATACCGAATACTCTGTTCAACTCTGTTTTGAGAAAAATAGTCGTCTGCATCACCAAAAATTAAGAAATCATATCCGCTATCTTTAATAATGTTAATGCCAAATTCTCTATTCTTAGACGGGGTATTAAAAAAATTATGAATAATAACATTTAATGTGAGATTTTTTGTTAGATCAAGAATATTTTCAAATCCATCATTAATTATCACCAAATCAAAATGCTTATTAGATTGACTTGATAATGACGAAAGACATTTATTAATGTGGTTTTCGATACCCGGATAAACCACAAGTAAAAATGCTGTTTTATTCATTTACAATTTTCTCTTTCGAATTTCTGTGTAACTACATAACGTTTAATTAATAATATATCGATACCATTGTATTTCAGTAATTTAACACTGCATTTCATTAACAAATTGATAAAAACCTATAAAATTCATAACAAAAGTCGCATAATTTATGCCAACGTGGTAGCTAGAAATCTTTTCTTATTTCTTTGAAAATAATCTATTAACTGCTCAATAATGATGTTATGGCTAAATTTGGCCACATCTGTTTTTGAGCTTTCAACTAAGGAAATTATATGGAATCACTATTAGATAAAGGAAGAATTGTTTTAATAGATGCTATTCTATTTATTTTATAATAATTAGAACATTATTTTGTTTATAAATCTAAAAATTTAACAGTTTTAGATACTCTTCATTTTTTTTCTAATTTCTTTGCAGGTATTCCAACGTAAGTACCTGGCTCCCTTATGCTTTTTGATACGACTGCTCCTGCACCAATAATTATTTCATCAGCTAAAAATTCAATATATTGTAATATTTGAACCCCAGTGCCTATCAAGTTGGTGTTTGATACTTTTATGCCACCTGATAAGTTTACAGTCGGATTAAATACATTAAAATCACCAATTGTTGCGTCGTGCCCGAGAGTACAAGAAAGATTAAAAATGTTAAAAGATCCAATCTTTATGTCGGTTGTAAAAATATTATTTGCTGTTATTATATTACCTTCGCCAAATGAAATTTTATCCAGATCACCTATAAAACTAGGATGTATTAAATTAGGAAATACCATGTTTTCGTTTAGTTTTAGCTTGTTGATTATTTTTTTTTTTTTTTTTGGATTTCCGATGCCATTAGCAACAAAAGTTGTCTTCTTTGATTCTACTATTTCTTCATCCGTTAGAGTAACTGCGTATTTTCCATTTACAAATCCCCTTTTACTTTCTTCATCAATATATCCACTAATATTCCATTCATCATTATTTACCTTATTTATTTCCTCAATTAAAAACGTAACCTCTTTTGCAAATCCCCCGCTGCCAATAATATAAATATCATTTTTCATATAAATATTAACCATTATTTATTTTTAATACATTTAGTAATAAGTATTATCTCATCATGAGTTAAATTTGTAGAGCAAGGAATGTTAATTGCTGTTTCTGCAATATTGAAAGCATTCTCAATTTTATATGTCTGATAATCAGCAAACTGCTTCTGTTCATGATTTAATTTCCAAATAGATCTTGCCTGAATATTATTACTATTTAATTTTCTTATAAGTTCATCTCTGCTTAGCCCGTATTTTCTTTCATTAACCAAAAGTGTATAAAACCAAAAATTGGAGAAGCAATTTGAGGGTTCACGGGATACGAAATCTATACCTTCAACTTTATTCAACAACTTTTTATAAATACCTGCATTCTTTCTCTTTATGTTTATAAATTCATCAATTTTTTCAAGCTGGGCACATCCAATAGCAGCTGTTACGTTGGACATCCGGTAATTATAACCAATATCATTATGCACATAATGAATTGGATCGTTCTTAGCTTGTGTAGTTAGGTACTTTGCCTTATGGGCATAATCAGAATTATCAGTCACAATCATACCACCACCGCCTGTGGTAATTATTTTATTCCCGTTAAAACTAAAACAGCCAAAGTCTCCTATAGTACCTGTGAACTTATTTCCGTATCTCGAGCCAAAGCTTTCAGTAGCGTCTTCAATGACTTTCAAGTTATATTTAAAAGCTATATGATGAAGCTTATTCATGTTACATGGATTTCCGAATATATGAACAGGGATTACAGCCTTTACTTTTCTATTGCTCTTCTTATTTATTAAAATTTCTCCGTCAAATTCACATTCTTCTTCACAAAAATTCTCCAATTTATCTACATCTATATTAAAAAATGATTTTTCACAATCAAAAAAAACTGGTATAGCATTCAAATACCTAATAACATTAACTGGTGCAATAAACGTAAGTGTAGGAACTAATACTTCATCACCAGTTTCAACTCCTGCTAGCAGTAATGAGATATGGAGGGCTGATGTGCCATTTATACAAGCAACAGCATATTTTGCGCCAGTATATTCACAAACTCTTTCTTCAAATAAATCCACATATTTTCCCTTTGAGGAAACCCATCCAGTATCCAGACACTCCTTTACATACTTCCATTCATTTCCTGTGATTACAGGAATTGAAAGTGGTATTCTTTCAAACATTGTATTCATTGGGATTAAACTTATCCAAATTATTTTGCACCCAATTTATGGTTTCCATTAAACCTTCAGATAAACTATAAATTGGTTTCCAATTCGTATTACTAATAATTTTTGAATTATCGCATTTAAGTCTTTCAACTTCACTTAACACTGGTCTGAATCTATTTTCTTTTTGAACTATTTCTACATCAGCTTTCGTTAGGGTGAGAATTTTTTCGACTAGAGAAGAAATAGATATTTCGTTGTTGGTACCGGCATTAACTACCTCACCAAACAATTTATTGCTTTTATACAATTCATAAAAAGCATGCGCTGAATCCTTAACATAAAGAAAATCTCTCGTTGGGGCTGTTTTCCCAAGTTCAATTTTCTTGTTCCCTTTTAAAATTTGAGTAATTATAGTTGGGATAATTGCTCTTTCTGATTGGCGCGGACCATAGTTATTAAACGGGCGTAATATTTTTATAGGTGCTTCAAATGATCTGTAATAGCTTATTGCCAATTGATCAGCAGCTATTTTTGTTGCCGAATATGGTGACTGACCTACTAACGGATGCTTTTCATCAATAGGGACATATTGCGCTGTGCCATATGTCTCACTCGTCGAAGTCAATATTATTTGTTCTGCTTCACTCCTTTTACAAGCCTCGAGTATATCATAGGTACCTTCAATATTGGTTCTTATGTATGCAAGTGGAGAATAATATGAATATGGAATTCCTATTAAGGCGGCTAAATGAAAAACTGTTGTACAACCTTCAAGTGCTTTACTTACGCTATCGTAATCCCTAATATCACCTTTAAATAACTCAATTTCTTCAATTTTATCTATGCATTGTAAATTACCTATATTGTTGAAAGAATTGTAATGAATAAAAGCTTTCACATCAAAATTATTTTCGATAAGCAATTCAACAAGATGAGAACCAATAAATCCTGAAGCTCCTGTCACTAAAACTTTCATTTAATCTCCCTTATAATGAAATCCTATAAAATACAACACTCGTGTAATCAATATATTCATAATCTTAGCAATTTAATAATTTAGCACAATTTAAAATTTATTAAACTGATTTTGGATTTCCCATACTTTTTATAATACTCGTGTTGTTCTCTTTCAGATACATTTAAATCGAATCATCCCAAATATAAACATCCCATCAAGTTAAAAATCTTCATTTACAACCTATGCTTTTTAAAAACTTGGTACTACTAGTTGTTCGCAAACTAATTCTATGCCAGAAAAAAGTTGATTTTCGTTTTAAAATTAGATTTTTGAAGGAAATTTTAATTACTATGGCTATTATTAGCCACTAAAAGGTGAGAATATTTTGTAGTTTTTCGGAGATTTTTGCGACTTCGTCATCGTGATAATTGTTCATTTCAACTTCTTTTTCCTTCTTTTCCTCTTTTAATGATTCTATCTTTTCCTTATGGCCTTCAATTCTTTTTTGATAATTTTCTATAAAGGACTTTGTTTTCCTTTCATACTCTTTATTGTAATACTGAATCTCTCTTTCCTTATGATTTTTAACAAATGAGATTTCCCTTAATATTTTCTGTTTGGCATTTGCTCTTTCCCATACAGCAGATGCTGACGAAAATAAAGAAACAAAAATACCAATTAGGAAAGTAATCCCTCCCCATTTCACGCCTTCATACATGGTATCGCGGAACATCGAACTATAAGAATCGATCCCTGAGGAGCCAAAAAACGAACCGGCAAACCCCCCAAGAAAGAAAACTACAATAGAGACAACAACATTCATCATCATAGAGTTACTAAAGGCAGCAGCCGGATCAAATTTATTCTTCGTTTCGAGATTTTCTGACCTGTATTCAAGAGCTTCAATAATATGATTGTGGTGCTCTTCTATTTTCGAAATTGTCTCTTTTTGATTATTCCTAATTTTTATTTTGCTTTCTTCAATTTCGTTTGTCAAGATTCTTACTGCATCTTCACTTTCCTTAATATTTTCATTATAAATAGAAATCTCTTCATCTTTTAGTTTCAAGTAGTGCTCTTTGATTCTTTCAGTTATTGCATCTACTATATTCGTTATCTTATTATAAATCTGTCTACCAGCAACTAAGATCATTTGATTTTTGCTTTCTTTAAAATGAAGAATAAATTTTTTCAAGAATTCTATCTTCTTACTAATATTCTCCGAATAATATTGAGAAAGCTCAAGATCTTCCAATCTCGAAAGAATATTATTTGTTTTTTCAAAAAGATCAGTGTAAGTACCTGTATTAGATGTTATCATTAAATCCAAATCAGCAACCATATCAGCAAAAGCAATTTCGGAAAACACATTATAAAAAACAGCATTTTGCAAAAAGAATGAAAATAAACCGAGGCTATTGTTATCAACAGCAAACTTAAACCTATTTCTATCATATTCAAGCAGGTTCATCAGCAGATCTTGAGCAACATCGTAGTTGTTCAGATATTTTTCTGCTACAGCCCTATAAAAAGTGGCTGTAATTCCGTAAGGATTTTGATTTTTAGCTTCGGAAAAATTTTCTTTAGCTAAAGCAAAATCACCTGTTTTTAGAGAAACAAACCCTAAATAAAGTTCAATTAGGTAAAGGTATTCTTTTCTTAAAGATTCATCCATTGCAGATGTCATAACTACTTCGCGACACTTAGTAAGAAGTTCCGTAGCTTTTTCTGGAGAGAAGATTTGTTTGTCGAATGCTAAAATACTAGCATAGAAGAAATATTTTAGGAAGTTATTTTTATTTAGATCTCTTTCGATAAGATTAATTGTAGTTAAAGCAAAATATTGTTTTTCTTTATCTCCTTTATTAGTCATCCATTTGTTATAGAAATTTTTAATTTCATTAAAACTACCTCCCTTAATAATTACGTTTTTTGATGTGCTTTTATGAAGTTCTTCAGCCTGGTTTTGAATATGACTATCTAATATCCAGAATTCTGCAGCATTATCAAGCCTTATAAAAAACTCACCGTGTTCTCTAGGAATATTATAAGCTGAAAGTTTTGCACTGGTTTGAACTAGATCAACATAACTTAATCGGTCCTTTATAAAATCCTGGAATTTCTCTTTTGCAAAGTATTTAAACTTAGCAACGTTCAACTTCCCAGTTAGCTGTTCCTCGGCTTTTATATCATACAAATTTGATTGATCTAAATTCATACTTCTTCCGTGAAGTCTATATAGACATCCTTTCCTATAAAGATTATCGGATTTTTACAGACAAATTTTAATAGCTTTGATGGGTCATAATTAGCTAAATATTTCGTCCAATTTTTCTATAGGGCGGGCTAAAATTGCTTTTTCACCAAATTCTACTATAGGTCTTTGAATTAAATCATGATTATTGACCAACAAATCTAAAATTTCAGATTCTTTGTAATTTTTATTTTTAATATCTAAATCTTTATATGCTTTTTCATTCTTGCGCAGTAATTCACTTGGCTCAATTTTCATTTTTTTGAGCAGAGTCCTTAATTTGTTTTTTGTGAAAGGCCTTATATAATAATTGATTTTTTCTACCTCTATTCCTTTTTCAGCGAAATACTTTGATGTTTTCCTACATGTTGTGCATGTTGGCTTCTCATAAACAACTATTTTTTTCATAAAACCACCTTTTGATTTAATCAAAATAAAAACATATTCAAGTAGAATTTTACAAAATAAAATATAATTTACGAAGTCTGAAAATCAGAAAAAATTTGAATGAATATACTTTCGGTAATTGCAAAAGAATTAGATTTAAGAATTGAACAGATAAAATCTGTTATCAGCTTTTTTGAAGATGAAGCAACAATACCTTTTATAGCCAGATATAGAAAAGAGAACACGGGCGGACTTGACGAAGAACAATTGCGAGCAATTAAAGATAGGTACCAGTATTTAACTTTACTCGAAGATCGTAAAAAGACTGTTCTCAAAAGTATTGAAGAGCAGGGAAAGCTGACTGAAGAATTAAAAGCTAAAATTGAGAAAGCTGTAAAACTACAGGTAGTTGAGGATTTATATTTACCTTACAAACCAAAAAGAAAAACCCGAGGCTCAGTTGCGAAAGCAAAAGGACTGGAACCTTTAGCTTTGTTTATAATTAATAATCCTAACTCTAATGAAGATTTAAATTCTTTGGCCGAAAAATATATCGATGCTGAAAAAGAAGTAAACTCAACTGAAGAAGCAATACAAGGTGCAAAAGATATTATAGCCGAGATGATAAGTGAATCGGCTGAAGTGAGAGAGTTAGTCAGGGAATTTTTGCTGCATAATTCGGTTGTAAAATCTATAAAGGTTGAAAATCCAGACAAAGAATTAACTAAAAACAAAAAAGATGTTTACGAAATTTATCATGATTTTTCAGTTGATATCAATCATGCTAAGGAGTATCAAATCCTTGCGATGAACAGGGGTGAACGTGAAGGTTTCCTTAGAATTAATTTATCAATCGAAAAAGAAACAATTATTGATAAAGTTTATAAGGGATTTTTTGATTTTGATAAATCAGTCTTCGAAGAATTATTGCATGAAACTACTGAGGATTCTTTTAACAGATTAGTTTTGCCTTCAATTGAAAGAGAGGTACGAAAGACACTTTCCGAAAAATCAGATCTACATGCGGTGGAAATCTTCGCTTCTAACTTAAAACAGTTGCTGCTTCAACCACCAGTAAGCAACAAAACTATTATGGGAATAGATCCCGGTTTTGTGTCAGGATCAAAAGTGGCTGTAATTGATTCAACCGGGAAATATTTGGAAGGCAGCACAATTTATCCGCATCCTCCTCAAAATAAAGTGAAAGAATCACAAAATATAATTTTGGATTTCATAAAAAAATATAATGTTGATTTAATAGCAGTCGGCAACGGAACAGCAAGCAGGGAAACCGAATTTTTAGTAGCAGAATTAATTAAAGAGAATTCTTTGAAATGCAGTTATATAATTGTAAACGAAGCCGGGGCATCAGTCTATTCAGCCTCTCTGGTTGCCAAATCAGAATTCCCAGACCTTGAAGCGAGCCAAAGAGGAAATATTTCAATTGCGCGAAGAGTTTTAGACCCGCTCGCAGAACTGGTTAAAATTGATCCAAAGTCAATCGGGGTAGGGCTCTACCAGCATGACGTTAATCAAAAATTACTTGCAAAAAAATTGGAAGACGTTGTTGAAAGCTGCGTTAACTATGTCGGCGTTGATATCAACACAGCATCAGCTTCTTTGTTGACTTACGTTTCAGGCTTAAACAGTAGGATCGCAAAAAACATTGTAAAATTCCGTGAAGAAAAAGGCAGATTCAAAAACAGAAATCAATTGTTGAAAATTAGTGGTGTAGGTGAAAAACTTTTTGAACAGGCTGCAGGCTTTTTAAAAATTCCCGGAAGTGATAATCCTTTCGACAATACATTTATTCACCCTGAGAGTTATAATGCTACATTAAAGCTGTTGAGAGAATGCAATATTTCTGAGACAGCAATTAACGAAAAAGGAAATCTTATAAAAGTAATGGCTAAACAACGAGGGTTGCAACATATCTCAAACAAAATTGGAATAGGTATCCCGACTTTGGAAGATATTTTGGAGAACCTTGCAAGGCCTGGCAGGGACCCAAGGGAGGACATGCCAAAACCAATTCTAAGAAGTGATGTTCTAAAATTGGAAGACCTCTCAGTTGGCATGAAACTTAAGGGTACAGTTAGAAACGTGGTAGATTTCGGTGCATTCGTTGATATTGGTTTAAAGCAGGATGCATTACTTCATATATCTCAGATGGCAAATAAGTATATTAAACATCCGATAGAAATTTTGAATGTGGGTGATATTATTAATGTGACAATTTTTAAAGTTGACAACGAAAAAGGGAGGGTCTCATTAAGTAGGAAGGACAATTAGTTCTAATTGTTTCCAAAGCACTTGTTGTGTTTGTTATTATATTTTTTAAAATGCTTACACCAAACAGCGAGTTCTTTACGGCATGCACCGATTGATTGCGGATCACCAAAATCTGCATACCGGCATGAATAATCACAGTATTGTGGAAATTTAACATTTTTTGATTTTGTTTGTTTTGCTTTCTTTGGCATATTGCAGTTCAGAATTACTTAAAGGTGTAAAAAATAAAAAACTTTATTATTTTTGACAATCTCCATTTCCTTGAATATTAAATGAAAGTTTACGAATATCTTAAAAATATCATTTCGGAAAAAGGTGCCGGTTATTTAATATTAATTGATCCGGACCATATTCAAAGTGAAAAGCTGCCTGAGTTTTTAAATTATTGTGAAAACGCATGTGTAGATGGCCTGCTTATCGGAGGAAGTTTAATAGTTCACGGTAACTTGAAAGAAACAATTAGTACGGTCAAAAAACATTGTGATCTTCCGGTGATAATATTCCCTGGTAGTGTTAATCAAGTGACACCTAATGCAGACGCTATTCTTTTTATTTCGTTAATTAGTGGGAGAAATGCTGAACAGCTAATTGGCAAACATGTTTTAGCTGCACCTTTTTCAAAAAAGGTGCAG